>CAAGKR010303104.1_pt1 | contig 10224 bp, 6 predicted proteins | sample 2556971 | NCBI WGS metagenome assembly CAAGKR01 (sample SAMEA5207829, study PRJEB30636) | soil metagenome | biome: forest; feature: boreal; material: soil | place: USA | collected 2011-09 | depth 1 m
TACTCGTTGCCGGCGTAATACCACACTGTGCTCTTGGTCTCATCCACATCAACTTGAATTTTTCCCTGAGCGGCCCTGAGGGGTTGCGCGATTCCCTTTTTCACGCACTCTTGTTTGGCCATGAATTCAGGATTGCCGCCAAGCAGAATGTCGGTGCCGCGTCCGGCCATGTTAGTGGCGATCGTGACCATATCTTTTCGGCCAGCCTGGGCGACAATTTCCGCTTCGCGCTCGTGATATTTGGCGTTCAACACTACGTGCTTGATGCCCTTTTTCTTAAGCAACTCAGAGAGCCGTTCGGATTTCTCAATGGACGTCGTCCCCACGAGCACCGGCTGGCCGGTGTCGTGTAGCTTCTGAATCTCATCCGAAGCGGCGTAATATTTTTCTTTCTCCATTCGATAGACAACGTCGGGATTTTCCAGCCGCCGCAGGATCTTGTTAGGAGGAATGACCATGACCTCCAGCCGGTAAATCTTGTCGAATTCCGGAGCCTCGGTTTCCGCAGTTCCCGTCATCCCAGCAAGCTTTTTGTACATGCGGAAATAATTTTGGAAAGTGATTGTCGCGAGCGTCTGATTTTCCCGCTCTATCTTTACGCCTTCCTTGGCCTCGACAGATTGATGCAAGCCGTCGGACCAGCGGCGTCCCGGCATGAGACGGCCGGTGAATTCGTCCACGATGATGACTTCGCCCTCTTTTACGACGTATTCAACATCGCGGTGATAGAGGGAGTTGGCCTTGATCGCGGTCTCGACATGGTGCTTGAGATCCCAGTTTTCGGGATCGGCAATGTTGCCGATACCGAGAAGTCCTTCAACTTTTTCCCAGCCTTCGTCGGTGACAGTAATGCTGCGATGTTTTTCGTCAACCACGAAATCACCCGTCAGTTGGGCCGGTTCGCCTGGAGCAACGTCGAGTTCTTCTCCCTTTTCCAACTTCGGAATAATGCGGTTCACCCGCGCATACTTATCGGTAGATTCCTCGCTGGCACCCGAAATGATCAGCGGGGTGCGGGCTTCGTCAATCAGAATGGAATCGACTTCATCGACGATGGAGAAATTGTGCCCCCGCTGCACGCAATCGTGCATGTCAAACTTCATATTGTCGCGCAGATAATCGAAACCGAACTCGTTGTTGGTTCCATAGGTCACGTCGGAGGCGTAGGCATCGCGCCGCTCCTGATCGTCCAAGTCATGCACGATCACGCCGACGCTCAGTCCGAGAAAGCGGTAAAGCTTGCCCATCCATTCCGAATCGCGCTTGGCGAGATAGTCGTTGACCGTGATGACGTGAACGCCGCGTCCGCTAAGCGCATTGAGATAAACGGGAAGAGTGGCGACCAGCGTTTTGCCTTCGCCGGTTTTCATTTCGGCGATCTTGCCCTGATGCAATACCATGCCGCCGATCAACTGCACGTCGAAATGGCGCATGTTGAGCACGCGGCGGCCGGCCTCGCGGACAATGGCGAAGGCCTCCTCCAGAATGTCGTCTAGAACCTCATTGACAGCAAGCAGCCTCTCGGCATCCATCTGCTTGCGTCTGTCGTGATCGGCGTCGGGCTCGTCAGCAATTTGAGCGACGCGGTCTTGAATTTGGCGGCGGAAGACATCCGTTCTAGCGCGCAATTCGTCATCGCTGAGCTTTTGGATGGCTGGCTCGAGGGCATTTATCGCAAGAACCCGAGGCATCAAGCGCTTGATGTCACGTTCGTTTTTCGTGCCGAAAACTTTGGCTACAACTTTATTTATCAATCGAACGGTTCCTTGAAAAGCGGATGTCGAAAAACAAATTTCGTATGTTAGAAGCCTAGCATATTAGATGCGGGATCAGTAGTTACGTCGCGGACGGCTGGGTGCTTGTTGCAGAGTAATAACAGGGAAGCGCTAACTTTATAGGGGTTCCTCCGCGTACCTTGGCGTCCTCTGCGGTTAAACGTTTCGGTTTCTCACTTTGCCCGCGGATGCGTCCGGTCGTACACCTGCAAAACGTGCTTCATCGAAAGCTGCGTGTAGCGCTGAGTGGTCGAAAGCCGCTCGTGGCCAAGCATTTCCTGGATGGCTCGCAGGTCCGCGCCCTCCTCAAGCATGTGCGTCCCGAAGGCGTGGCGAAGTGTGTGCGGGTGTACGTCGGGCGATAGCCCTTTCGCTACGGCGATCTTCTTAATAATTCGTCCGACGCTGCGAGTTGTCATGCCGCCGCCGCGCATGTTAATCAGCAGTGCTCCGGTGTTTCTTTTCTTTTCGGCGAGGACTTTCTGTCGCGCCGGCAAATAGGTCGCGAGTGCGGCTTTGACCGCATCCCCGAACGGCACATATCGTTCTTTTTTTCCTTTGCCGCGAATCAAAATAACTTCGTCGCTCAATCGAATGTCATGGACATTTATGCCAACCATTTCGGAATTGCGAATTCCGCAGCCGTAAAGCAGTTCGAACACCAAACGGTCGCGCTCGGCAAACGCGGCAGACTCCGGCATGTCTCCGTCGAGCACGGTGTTCATCTCCTCCACCGTCGGCACCCGCGGAAGTTTCTTTGGCAGCTTTGGTGTGGATACTAACGCCGCCGGATTCTGCTCCGCGACGCCCTCCTGCGCCAGCCACCGATAAAGCGAGCGTACCGCCGCCAATGCGCGGGCCACGGAGGTCTTGCTCAGTCCTTGGTCATACAGTTGAGATAAGAATCCGCGGATGGTCAAGTGGTCAATGCCGCGCCAGGCTCGGTGTCCCGCGTAATCGGCGAATTTGTAGAGATCAGAGGCGTAGGCCTTCAGCGTATGCGCTGAAGCGTTCCGCTGCCGCAGAGTTTGCAAGAAACAACCCACCGCCTTTTCAATTTCAGTTCGCTTTAAAGCCGAAGATTTCATCCTGCCTTGGCTCTTTCTTTTATCCTGGCCTTCGCGCGGGGATGATGATTCTGATAAACCGTCTTGAGACGGTCAAGGGCCAGATGTGTATAGACTTGCGTCGTCGAAATATCGGCATGGCCCAGTATGGTTTGGACAGTTCGCAGGTCTGCGCCATTCTCGACCATGTGGGTTGCGCAACTGTGCCGCAGCATGTGCGGGCTCGCGTGGCGCCCTATATTTGTTGACGCCTCGCGGACGATTTGCCACACGCGCTGCCGAGTCAGCTTTCGCGCGCGCCGTCCCAGGAATAGGAGTGGGGAATTGCAGCTTCCGGTCAGAACGGTTCGTGACCCGCTGATATAGGCCGTCAAGGCATCTTGCGCCGATTTCCCCAGAGGCACGATTCGTTCCTTGTCGCCCTTGCCGCGCACCAGAATATAACCCGCTTCGAGCTTCAGATCTTCCAGCCTCACCCCAATAATCTCAGACACGCGTAGCGCCCCGGCATAGAAGACTTCAAGCATTGCGTGATCGCGCGTCGCGATAGCTTCCGCTTCCCTGCTATCCGAAGTTGCGGGCGGAACTCTGAGCATCGTCTCCATCTCATCGCGTGCGAGTGCCTTGGGCAGCACCTTCCACTGCCTGGGCGAATCGATGTTCAGAGTTGGATCGGAGTTGATGACCTTGTCGAGAAGAAGATACCGGTAGAGATGGCGCAGCGTAGAAAGCTTGCGTCCCACCGAGCGTCCATCCACGCTATTCGCGAATAATTCCTGAATGAAACCGCGCACATCGTCTCGTCCGGCTTTCACCAGTGTGCGGTTCTTGGATTCCAGGAAGCCGGCGAACTGACTTACATCCGTGGTGTAGGCGGCGATCGTAAGCGGGCGAAGGCCTTTTTCAACTTTCAGGTAGTCAAGGAAGCTGGAAACAAGGCGGGAATTAGACTGCAGCGGCACAGCTTCAGTATGCCCGTTATCGGACACAGACTGAAAGTGCTGAGTGTGATGCCGAGATCTCGGGGCACGCACGGACAGCCGAGCAATGCTCGGCCTGACGGGTGAGGACACCCGTCGCTACGTTGACGCCCGTGCCTGTACTTCATTGAACACTTCAACGGCGTATAGGGCGCCCTGCGGCGTTTCTTCATGTTTGAAATACGCGAAGACATCCCGCCCCGCTTGAATATGCTCACAGATTCGTCCCACCATGGCGCCGCGCTCTTCCTGTGAGTAGGTTGGCTTTCGATGACGGTAGTAGCAGAAATCCGCGGTGATGACGTCTGGCGTAATTCGCTCCTCGGTCTCGGCGACACACAGGGCGCGATTGTGAGTCTTCAGCAGATCGAAAATCTCATCCGTGAACCACGATTCATGACGGAACTCGAACGCCGATGGAAGAGTCCGCGGCAACGCTGCGAGAAATTCTTTCAACACTGCGGCATCCGCCTTCATGTTCGGAGGAAGTTGAAAAAGAAGTGGTCCGAGCTTGCCGGCGCGCGCCAAAGGTTCAATCGTGCTCAAAAAGAGTGGGACAAAGTCTTCCGTCTTCTTTAGCCGCTTAATGTGGGTGATGACCTGGTGCGCTTTGACGCCGAAACGAAATCCTTCCGGGCTTTCGGCAATCCACTTTTGTGCGGTGGTTTCCTTCAACAATTGACGGAAAGTGAAATTCACCTCGACGGTGTTTAGCAAGCTGGCATAGTGCCGCAAGAAATTCTTTTGCGGCAACTTGGCTGGATAGAAATCAGGCTTCCAACTGGGATAAGCCCATCCCGAAGTTCCCGCGTAGAGTTGTGCCATGATTCAGCCGCCGTTAAAGCCTCAGCCCGACCGTGAAGTGGGGAGGGCACAGTTGTTCGCAAAAGAAACAAATTATACCTTCCGAGCTTTTTTCTTCGACGTTGCGCGTCGCCTCACCGGCTTCCCTCTACTCGATTGTGCCTCCTCCGCCTGCGCCGCGAGATCTATCCCAGATGAAACCTCCTGTGGCTGCGCCTCTTCGATTCCGGACAATTTCGGCAGCTTTTGCTTCAGCGTCAGCACCGGCTCGAAGAGGTCTCCCATCTTCTCCACGCGTTTGATCACCTGTCCAGCTTCGAAAACGAGCAAGGTCGCATCCTTCTTTTTAAAAGCCTGCTCGACTTCCTCCCATTTCACTGGCGTGGAAACCGTCGGACGCTCTCTCGCCCGCAAAGAATAAACACTGACCGTGGTCTTGTGCTCATCGTTCTGGCTCCAGTCCACCAGCACTTTTCCGACGCGCAATTGCTTCTTCATGTCGGAGACCACAATCTCTTTGTGGTCGGTTTCCAACAAGCGGGCTAGTGCGTGCGCGAAGGACTTGGTGACGTCATAGCTGGTGGGCGTATTCAGCGGCACGTAGATTTGCAGCCCCTTCGACCCAGAAGTTTTTGGAAAGCTTTGCAGTCCGAAATGTTCGAAGATTTCGCGCAACCATAAACCCACCTGGCAGCACTGAACAATATTCGCCGGAGGCCCGGGATCAAGATCAAATACCATCATGCGAGGACAGGCGATGTTTTTCGCCAACGAAAGCGATGGATGCAGCTCGAGAGAGGCAAGATTTGCCAGCCATATCAACGTAGGCAGATTGTTCGCCAAAATATAATTGACGTTGCGCTGGTTGCCCTCGCTCCAAATGGGCGCCGTCTTCACCCACTCCGGACGATGCTTGGTGGCATTTTTCTCAAAGAAATATTCCTGATCCACTCCGCCGGGATAACGCTTCAAAGTGAGCGGCCGTCCGGCAAGGTGCGGAATCAAGGCCGGAGCAATGCGCGCGTAATAATCGATGACCTGTCCCTTGGTAAAAGCGGCCGCCGGATAAAGGACTTTGTCCAGATTTGTGAGCGTGAGCGACTTGCCTTCAATCTCGATCGTATGTGAACTGCCCATGTTGCCTTCAGTCTGAATTCTCGTCGTTGGATGCAGATTGAGGAAATCGGAGCGTTCCACCAGTAATCGGTCGGTTCCCCGCGGCCAATTGTTTGACAATCTCCCCTTAACAGACGTAATTTCAGACTTCCACTCTCTTGTTGTCAATGCCGTGGAGGTCCAATGAAATCTCGTGTTCGGAACTATCTCGTCCTGTCTTCTGTTTTAGTGCTTTTCAGCCTCGCGCCAGCGCTCTTCGCCCAAGACCTCGCCTCGTTCGAGAAGCGGGTCACCGTCAAGACGTTGGCCAATGGTCTCACGGTGATTGTTTGCGAGCGTCCCGAAGCCCCGGTGTTCTCATTCTTTACGCTGGTGGATACAGGCTCCGCCCAGGATCCCCAGGGCAAGACCGGCCTGGCGCACATGTTCGAACACATGGCGTTCAAGGGGACAGACACAATTGGCACGAAAGATTACGCCGCCGAGAAAGTAGCGCTGGGGAAGATCGAGATTGCATATGCCGCTTATATTTCTGAGCGCGACAAAACCACGGACCATAACGACGCCAAAGTAAAAGACCTGGAAAAGGCCTGGCAGGATTCGATTAAAGATGCCAGTCAGTACGTCATTGCGAATCAGTTCGGACAAATCGTCGAAAGCAACGGCGGCGAGGGCATGAACGCTTTCACGGCCGACGATGAAACCGCCTATCACTATTCGTTTCCCGAAAACCGGCTGGAATTGTGGGCGTATCTCGAATCGGAACGTTTCTTGCATCCCGTGATGCGGGAATTTTACAAAGAACGTAACGTTGTGATCGAGGAACGTCGCATGCGCGTGGACAGCGAACCCTTCGGGCGCTTGCTGGAGCAATTCACAACCGCCGCATTCCAAGCCAGCGAATATCACCGGCCAACCGTGGGCTGGATGTCAGACCTGAACACGTTTTCCGCCACCGACGCATTGCAATTTTTTCACGAATACTACATTCCATCGAACATGGTGGTCGCAGTCGTGGGCGACGTGAAAGCTTCCGAGACCATGCCGGTCATTGAAAAATATTTTGGCCGGATTCCATCGCATGAAAAGCCCGACGAGCGCATTACCACCGAGCCGCCCCAGAATGCGGAGCGCCGGGTGATTCTGCGCGAGAAATCGCAGCCGATTTATATCGAAGGCTATCACCGGCCGGATTACCGCAGCCCGGACGACGTAGTGTATGACGCGATTGCCGACCTGATGTCCGACGGCCGCACTTCGCGCATGTATCGCTCTTTGGTGCGCGACAAAAAGATTGCCTCGGATGCGGAGGGTTTTACTGGTTACCCCGGCGTGAAATATCCACATCTTTTCGCTTTTTATGCCGTGCCGTTGCCGGGTCACAAACCGCAGGAAATGGGCGAAGCCATCCAGGCGGAACTCGAACGGCTGAAGAATGAAGACATCAGCGACGAGGAACTAAAGATGATCAGGACGCGCGCCAAGGCCAGCGTCCTCCGCGGCCTTGACAGCAACGAAGGTTTAGCCACGCAGCTAGCAACTTATCAGGCCCGCTTCGGAGACTGGCGCGAGTTATTTCGCTGGGTCGATCAGATAAGTAAAGTCAGCAAGGCCGATATCCGGCGCGTGTCGAATCAAATATTCGTGGAAGGAAATCGGACCGTGGGAATGATCGAAACCGCCGCGCCCGCCGCACCCAACGCCAGCAAGGGAGGTGCCCAATGAAAACGCACACGCTGAGTTTGTTCGCTTCTTTTGTGTTGGTAAGCATCGCCATAGTTCCTTACGTGACAGCCCAAGCGACCGATTGGCAGAAAATCAAAGTCCCCACGCTGCGGCCATTCCATCCCACCGAACCGAAACGCATCGAGTTGCCAAATGGAATGGTGATTTTTCTGCAAGAAGATCACGAGCTTCCGCTCATCGACGGCGTGGCTCGAATTCGCGGCGGCTCGCGATCCGTGCCCGCCGACCAAACAGGCTTGATGGAAGTGTATGGCGAAGTGTGGCGCACCGGTGGAACCAAGGCACAGGACGGCGATCAGATGGACGACTACCTTGAGATTCGCGCCGCCAAAGTCGAAACCGGACCGGGCATCGATTCGGCAGTCATTTCGTGGTCGTGCCTGAAAGAGGATTTTGGCGACGTCTTCAAGGTGTTCGATGATTTGCTGCGCCATCCTGAATTCCGCCAGGAAAAAATCGATCTTGCCAAAGGCGAGCTGTTCGACTCCATATCTCGCCGCAACGATGATGTTGGCGACATCGCCGCTCGCGAAGCCGCCAAGCTGGCCTACGGCAACGACAACCCTTACGCCAGAGATGCGGAATACGCGACAGTCGCGGCTGTAACTCGAGAAGATCTTGTGAGCTGGTACCAGCAGCATGTGCAGCCGAATAACATTATTTTGGGAGTCGTCGGAGACTTCGACTCCGCTGCCATGGAAGCCAAGTTGCGCGCGGCTTTTGGCGCATGGCCCAAGGGCGCCGCCGTTAAGAATCCGCAAATCGAATTCCATCCCGAAAAACCCGGATATTATCTGGTTGCGAAAGAAGACGTAAACCAAAGCACCATTCAGATGGTTGATCTCGGCACCACGCGCGATAATCCCGACTATTACGCCATCAATGTTTTCAACGAAGCTTTTGGCGGCGGGTTTTCATCTCGGCTTTTCCGTAATATCCGCACGGCTTTGGGCCTTGCGTACTCGGTCGGAGGCGGCATCGGCGCGAGATACGATCACCCTGGAATTTTGCGGCTGGATGTGGGCACGAAGAGCGCGACGACCATTGAATCGATTCAAGCTCTTTATCAGCAGATAGATGACCTGCAAACGCATCCCATCTCTCAGGAAGAAATGCAACGCGCCAAGGATTCGATTTTGAATTCCTTTGTCTTCAATTTCGATACACCCGATAAAGTTCTCCGCGAGCGCATGGCCTACGAATTTTACGGATATCCGCCAGACTTTCTGGAGCGTTTTCGCGCCGGAATTGAAAAGGTGGAAGTAGCGGACGTGGCCCGCATCATTCCAAAATATTTGCACAAAGATCAACTCAGAGTACTGGTTGTGGGCAACACAGCCGAGTTCGACAAACCTTTGTCGTCGCTCGGACCCGTGACTAACGTGGATATCACGATCCCACAGCCACCGGGTGCGAAGTCCGACGAGCCTGCGATGAAACCGACGGCTTCCAATTCAGACGGCATGGCGTTGGCGGCGAAGGTAGTCGATGCCATGGGCGGTTTGGCCAAGCTGCAATCCGTTAAATCGCTTCGTTCCGACCTCACGCTCACCCGCAAGACCCCGCAAGGAGACATGGCGGTGAACATTCAAACCACAATCGTTTTCCCAGATCGCATGCACGCGGACATAAACACGCCACAAGGATCAATGACTTTCGTAGTCACCCCCGATGCAGGTTTCATGTCCGCCGCCGGCATGGGAGTACGCGACATGCCGCCTGCACAAAAGGCTGACAGCATGCAGCAAATTCGCCGCGATCTGATTTTCATAGGACAACATCTGAACGACCCGGCTTTCATGTTTTCGGTAGCGGCAACAGATAACGCCGGGGAGACGCAGGCGAGTGTGCTGGATGTCAGCGGCTCGGGAGTAGATATCCGCTGGTTCGTGGACCCTCAGACCGGACGCATCTTGCGCGAGACCTATGAGTCAATGGGTCCATCCGGAAAGTCGCACGACGAAACCACTTTCGAAGACTGGAAAACCGTGGACGGGCTAACCCTTCCCTACATGAGAAAGAATAAACAAAACGGCCAGGATTCAAGCACGGTTCAGTACAGCAAAATCGAGATCAATCCAAAAGTCGACTCGCAGTTGTTCGAGAAACCCTCGACGGAAGCCAAAGCCGCGCAGTAGCAAAACCCACCCGTAGCCCTGCAAGCCTTCTCCTGGTCTTCGTTCATTTGTTGTGGCATTGATTTCGTCTCACCCCGCGTCTTAAAGTGACACAACTTGTCAGGGCAGCGCCAAAATATGACACGAACCCGCGGCCTGCGCAAAAGTCACAAGAGTCGCGGAGGTTACGGAAGATCATGAAATCATTGATAATAGGGAGGTTTGCCGTAGGCTGAAACAAGCCTTTGGTAACTGGGAGCGATGGCGGCACAAGTGCGAAGATAAGCTCAACTGGGTCAACAAGACCAACACATCTAAATAATTTACGGAGAAGAGGGCAAACTAAATGCGGAAACAAAAGGGCTTTTCACTTATCGAACTTTTAATCGTGGTAGCGATCATCCTGATCATCGCCGCGATCGCCATTCCAAACCTGCTGCGCGCACGTATCGCAGCCAACGAGAGCTCTGCCGCGGCTTCTGTGCGAACCATTGACACGGCGGAGATTACTTACCAGACGGCCTACGCGGTGTATGCCCCTACTCTGGCCAGTTTGGGCGGGGCAGCCCCATGCACTCCCGCTGCCGCGACTGGCTGTATCATCGACAACCTGCTCGCA
>CAAGKR010026467.1_pt1 | contig 10222 bp, 13 predicted proteins | sample 2556971 | NCBI WGS metagenome assembly CAAGKR01 (sample SAMEA5207829, study PRJEB30636) | soil metagenome | biome: forest; feature: boreal; material: soil | place: USA | collected 2011-09 | depth 1 m
CCGAGAAAAATGAACGACCCAATCGGACGATTGGGATCCTTAAGTCCCGCGCGGGCGCGAATCACCGCATCCGCGACCGCTGCGACGGCTTCGTCCTGTCCGATCACGCGCTTGTGCAGATGCTCTTCAAGATGACCAAGCTTTTGCATCTCGCCTTCCATCAGGCGGGACACCGGAATGCCGGTCCATCGCGCGACGACCGCGGCGATATCGTCCTCGTCGACTTCTTCCTTGATCAGCCGTGCGCCGCCGCCGTGTTTTTCGACCAGCTTCTGCTCCCGTGCCGCCAACTCTTTTTCCAGCGAGGCAAGCTTGCCGTACTGAAGCTCGGCAACCTTGTTAAGATCGTATTCGCGCTTGGCTTTTTCGATTGCTAGCCGGGTCTGCTCGATCTCGGCCTTAATCTTCGCGAGTTTCTCGAGCCCACCCTTCTCAGTCTGCCACTGCGCCTGCAAAGTGGCGCGTCGATCCTTGATCTCGGCGAGTTCCTTCTCGAGTTTCTCGAGCCGATCGCGGGAGGCCTGGTCGGTCTCGCGCTTGAGCGCCTCGCGCTCAATCTCGAGCTGCATCACACGACGATTAACTTCGTCGATCTCGACCGGCAAAGACTCCTTCTCGGTGCGCAGCTTCGCGGCGGCTTCATCGATAAGGTCAATTGCCTTGTCGGGCAAAAAACGGTCCGTAATGTATCGATTCGACAGCACCGACGCGGTGACCAGCGCGCCGTCCTTGATTCGAATTCCGTGATGGACCTCGTAGCGCTCCTTCAATCCGCGCAGAATCGAGATCGTATCCTCGACGCTTGGCTCCTTGACCAGCACTGGCTGGAAGCGACGCTCGAGTGCCGCGTCCTTTTCGATATGCTTGCGGTATTCGTCGAGCGTGGTCGCGCCGATACAATGTAATTCGCCGCGCGCGAGCATCGGCTTGAGAAGGGTCGACGCATCCATCGCACCTTGCGCGGCGCCCGCGCCGACGACCGTATGCAATTCATCTATGAACAGGATTATCTCGCCCGCCGCTTCCTGCACCTCTTTGAGCACCGCCTTGAGGCGTTCCTCGAATTCGCCGCGGAATTTTGCGCCAGCTATCAGCGCGCCCATATCCAGCGAGACCAGCTTCCGGTTCTTGAGACTTTCGGGAACATCGCCGGCCACAATTCGCTGCGCGAGCCCTTCCACGATCGCAGTTTTGCCGACGCCCGGCTCTCCGATTAGCACCGGGTTATTTTTGGTGCGGCGCGACAGAACCTGGATGACGCGGCGAATCTCTTCGTCGCGGCCGATCACCGGATCAATCTTGCCCGCGCTCGCCAGCTTGGTCAGATCGCGGCCATAGCGTTCGAGCGCCTGGTAGGTCGCCTCGGGATTCGAAGATGTGACGCGCTGACTGCCGCGCACTTTCTTGAGCACGCCCATCAGCTTGTCGTGGGTGAGGCCGGCCTCGCGCAGAATTTTGGCCGAAGCGCCGGGTTCGTCGAGCATCGCGATCAGCACATGCTCAATCGAAACGTATTCGTCCTTGAGCTTGCCGGCTTCCTGCTCCGCATGGGCCAGCACCCGGCCCAAACGCTGGGTCGCGTAAACCTGCGCCGCATCCGCGCCGCCGCCGGTTACGCGAGGCAGCTTGGCTAGCTCGGCTTCGAGCCTGATCCGCACTGCCGCACGATCCACTCCGGTGAGCTTCAAGACCGAGGAGGCCAGGCCTTCATCGTCTTCAAGCAACGCCGCGAGCAGATGCTCGACATCAACCGCCTGGTTGTGAGCGGTCAGCGCCGCATTTTGAGCTCGTCCGAGCGCTTCCTGCAATTTTTCAGTAAATCGGTTCGAATCCATCGATAACAGTCAGCCTCACATTTAAGGTAACCATAATCCCTCGCGGAGCAACCGAGGTCGCTGGGGACGGCATTGTGTGCGCGCTTTCGGATAATGATCTGAAAGACAAGATTGGCCGGTGCCGTGCGTGGCGCCCGCGGAGCATGTGCCGCTTGGTCAACTCGCTCGGAGTAAAAGGCGTCGGCGAGGCGGGGACCATCGGTTCGACCGCATGCGTTTACAACGCGGTGCTCGACGCGCTGAAGCTGGTCGGCGTCAAGACTCTTGACATGCCGCTGAAACCCGAGACAGCGCCGCGAAAATGATGCTCGGTCAGTTCTTCGCGGCGGCCGAGGCTGAGCTGCAAGCGCAAGCGGCCGGCACCGTCGCAAAACAAGGTATCGCGATCAATCTTTGGCGCTCGATCCTGCGCTTCCTCCGCTCACTCTTCAGCAGGAACTAAAAGGCACAAGTCGGCTCGAAACCTGGCAGCGCGTCAGACGTTGGCGACGGGCACCGCCGCCCCACGGGTCGCGCGACGTTCCCCGCGGACGCGACTTACCGGCTCAACCGCGGCGAGCATCCCATGTTCGCGCCCGGCCGAAGCCGCAAGCGATGGCCTGGGCGTCGCGAGCAGGATATGCCGCCGTCCCTCACGAATCAGCATGCCCCGGTCGGTCATTTCGGTGAGCAATTTGCTGACCATCGGACGCGAGCTGCCGATCATTTCCGCCAGTTCTTCCTGCGCGAGTTCCGGCAGGAGCATCGTTCCGCGAGCGTCTGCCACACCGAAGCGCTCGGCCAGTTCGCCAAGTACGATCTCCAGACGTTTGCGCAGCGACATCCCAAGGAAGGTCGCGTAGCGGTAGGCAACCTGCGACCACATCGAGTTGATCGCCTCGCCAATCCTCAGCAGTGCCTCAGGTTCAAGCGCCTTGAGCACTTCGGCAATGTGATGGCGCGTGAGCAGGGCAACGCAGCAGTTGGTGAGCGCAGTCGCCTCGAAAAGTTGCGAGCGCTCTCCGGCCGCGTCGGCGAAGTCCGCGTAGCCGACCAGGTCACCGGGGCCGGCCAGCTCGACCAGCACCGGGTCACTGCCGAGGCGGGTGCTGTGCACCTTTACGACGCCGCTCAAGACGGCGAAGACCACATCGGCGGGCGAACCCTTGGAAAACAGCTCCGCACCTTTGGGATACCGCACGAGCATATGGCGCTCGAGCAAGGCGCTTGCCGCTGTGCGCGGCAATCCCAACGAGGACAGTTTGGAAAGTAGCCTTTCCTGGGCTTGCGGTGATACTTGCACATTCATAGGCATCTCCACGGCGACCGCGCACCGATGGCCGTTGTGTATATAAAACCTACAAACTGTTTATCGCAGTAGAGGGGCAGCGTCAAGCCTCGAAACTGACGCCGGTGGGCGGATGAACTCGCGGCGCTCAGGAGCCGGCGATGATCATCTCGGAAATCTTGATGGTGGGCGCGACGGTCGAGGACCGCCAGCGGAGGTCGTTACCGATCATTTCGATTCCGTTCAGCATGTCTTTCAGGTTGCCCGCGATGGTTATTTCCTGCACGGGATAGGCAAATTCACCATCCTCGATCCAAAGTCCGCCCGCGCCGCGCGAGTAATCGCCGGTGACCATATTGACCCCGAATCCGATCGTCTCGGTGACATAAAGGCCCTGCTTCACCGAGCCGATAATTTGCTCGGGGGTGTATTGGCCGGGCTCGAGATAAAGGTTGGTGGTCGAGACCGTGGGAGCTTCGCCAACCGATCGGGCGGCGTTGCCGGTCGGCGCCAAACCAAGTTTGCGCGCGGAATAACTGTCGAGCAAGTAGGTTGCGAGCATTCCCTTGTCGACCACATTTTTGCGCGAGGTCGGCAAGCCCTCGCCGTCGAACGGCTTGGAACCGAGACCGCCAGGAATCAACGCATCGTCGGTGATCGTTACGCAGGGCGCGGCAATTTGCTGCCCGAGTTTGTCAACCAAAAATGATGCGCCTTTGTAAAGCGACGGTCCGGTCGCGGCGCCTACGACCGATCGGATCAATCCCGCCGCCATGTCGGGATCGAATATTATCGGAGCGCGAGTGGTTTTGATCTTGCGCGCACCGAGGCGTCGAATTGCGCGTTTCGCCGCCGTGATTCCAACCGACTGCGCGTCTTCCAGATTTCCGAAGCGACGATTCGAGGTGTACCAGAATCCCTGCTGCATCGCGCCGCCTTCTTGCGCGATCGGCGCGACGACCAGACTGTAGGACGTCCCAGCATACTCGCCGGCGAAGCCCTGGCTGTTGGCGAACATCACCTGGTAGCGGCCCGAGCTGAATTCCGCGCCTTCCGAGTTTTTTAGTCGCGGATCGAACTTCAGCGCGGCATTCTCGGCGGTACGCGCAATTTCGAGCGCGCGCTCGGAACTCACGATTCCACTATCGGGATCGGCGAGCGAAAGTTCAGGCAGCGACTTCGGATGAAGCGAGGGGTCGGGAAGGCCAGCCCAAGGATCCGCGGCCGACAGACGCGCCAGTTCGACCGTATGCGCGACGAATTCCGCCAGCGAATCGCGCTCGAGTTCCGCGGTCGAAGATGTCGCGGACGACTGTCCGCAAAATACGCGAAGTCCAAGCCGGCGCTCGCGTGAGCTCTTGAGCTTTTCGACTTCGCCGAGCCGCACACCCGCCGACAACGACTCCGCCGTGACGCACAACACTTCCGCCGCGCTCGCGCCCTTCTTCTTCGCTTCGCCGAGCGCCCACTCGGCAAGTTCCAAATCAACCGTCGCCATCTAGCTTACCACTGTCAGGCGCTGGTGCCGCCGACCGTTATGCCGTCGATTCTAATCGTCGGCAGACCCACGCCCACCGGCACGGATTGCCCATCTTTGCCGCAGGTGCCGACGCCCGCATCCAACGCGAGGTCGTTGCCAACCATCGATACTCGCGTAAGCACGTCGGGGCCGTTGCCAATGAGTGTCGCTCCTTTTACCGGGCGCGTCACTTGGCCATCCTCGATCAGGTAGGCTTCGCTCGCCGAGAAAACGAATTTGCCGTTGGTGATATCAACCTGCCCGCCGCCAAAGTTGACCGCGTACAGCCCCTTCTTGACCGACTTTATAATGTCCTCGGGCGTCGATTCGCCATTGAGCATAAAGGTGTTCGTCATCCTCGGCATCGGTGAATGCGCAAAACTTTCGCGGCGCCCGTTGCCGGTCGGCGCCATCTTCATCAGCCGCGCGTTCATGCGGTCCTGCAGATAGCCGCGAAGGATTCCCTTCTCGATCAGCACGGTGCGCGAAGTAGGAGTGCCTTCGTCGTCAACATTGAGGCTGCCGCGGCGATTCGGTATCGTGCCGTCGTCGATCACGGTGCAAAGCTCGCTCGCTACTTTCTGTCCGATTCGATTTGCGAATGCCGACACGCCCTTGCGATTGAAATCGCCCTCGAGTCCGTGACCGATCGCCTCGTGGAGCAGGATGCCGGGCCATCCGGGGCCGAGCACTACCATCGTTTCGCCGGCGGGTGCATCGATCGCGTCGAGATTCACAATTGCCTGCCGTGCCGCCTCTAGCGCAAATTCGCGCCAGCGGTCGTTCTCGAAAAAATAGCTGTACTCGACGCGGCCGCCGCCGCCGTAACTTCCGACTTGCCGCCCCTTGCCATCGTCCGCGATGACGGTGACGTTCAAGCGGCACAGCGGTTGAATATCAGCCGCCACTTGTCCATCGCTGTTCACGATCATGATGATTTTCTGTTCGCACGCGAACGATGCCATCACGTTCTTCACGCGGGGATCGTGCGCGCGCACGACGCGATCAATCTCGGTGAGCAACTTGGCGCGATCCTGCACCGGCACTTCGAGCGGAGTGCTTTCCAGATCGTAGAGCGCGCGACGCGGTAGAGGCCTGCCGACCTGTACTGCTGCCGGCAACGTCCCGCGCTGGTCAGCGATCGCGCGCGCAGCCTCCGCAGCCAGACGCATTCGGTCAATTGTGACCTCATCAGAGTAGGCGTAACCGGTGCGATCCTCGGCGCACACCCTTACTCCCACACCGTGGCTCACGCTCTTACTCGTGTGATTGACCATCGACTCTTCGAGCGCGAGACCCTCGGCGCTGCGGTACTCGAAGTAAAGATCAGCGTAATCGGCTTTGCGTTCGAGCGCGGTGCCGAGCACCCGCTCAAGCGCGCCATTGTTCATTCCGAATCGATCTAAAAAGAATTTATCTGGAGCAATCAGCTCGTTGGACATCTTTTTGCCGCCTGTGCGTCCAAGTTTATCAGAGGGCGCGCCGTCCAAGAAGGCGACCTCGAAGAAGTCTCCGCCATGTCTCCCGGCAATGGCGAAGGTGGCGCGAAACCGGCTACGATTCCGCCATGGCGGTGATTACGCGAGAGGTGCTGGCGCTAGTCGATCGGCTGATGCTCGACATGATCGCACAGCAGGAACAGAAGGTCCTCGCGATGGCGCGCCAGATTCATCCCGGCCTCACTTCGGAGGACATTCGCAACCCGAACGATTTTGCCGATCTGATGGCGAGCGGCGAATGGAATTTCGAAGACGGGATTCTCGCCGGTCTGAAGAGTGCCCACATGGCTCTACGCGCAAAGCTGCTGGAGAGTCTTGAGTAGTTCGCCAAATACGGCCCAATAAAAAAGGCACGAAAAAATCTTCGTGCCTTTTCGGTCCGTTATAGTTTAGCGATCAACCGGCCGCAGCAGCACGACCTCGCGGCGCCGCCTCAGTACCCGAATCTTGCTTGCGCGCGCGCTTTTTCGGCTTCCTGGACTTGGTCTGCTCTTCGTTGCCGGTAAATTCGATTATCGAAAGCATCGCGGCGTCACCCCGGCGATGACCAAACTTGATCACGCGGGTGTAGCCGCCGTTGCGGTCCTTGAAGCGCGGAGCGATCTCGTCGAACAGTTTCTTGACCGCGTGATGCGACTGCATGAAGGCAAAGGCGCGCCGGCGCGCGGCTAGATCGCCCTGCTTGCCCAGCGTCACCATGCGATCCGCGATACGGCGCAATTCCTTGGCCTTCGGATCGGTGGTCTTGATTCGCTCATGCTGAATCAGCGCGAGCACCATGTTCTTGAATAGCGCCTTGCGATGAGCGGAGGTCCGATTGAGCTTTCGGCCCGACTTAAGATGACGCATCAGCTACTCCAGAATTGACGGGCTGCAGCCTTAAGCCGACTCGCGCCGCTCCTGCTCTTCCCACATGCGATCCAACTCGCCACGGGGCGGCAGGTTCTCCAACCGCATTCCGAGCGACAGACCCATATCGGCGAGAACTTCCTTAATTTCGTTGAGTGACTTGCGGCCGAAGTTCTTGATCTTCAGCATGTCCTGCTCGGTGCGCTGAACCAGCTCGCCGATGTACTTGATATCGGCATTCTGCAAACCGTTGAAGGCGCGCACCGAAATCGGCAGGCCCTCGACTGGACGATACAAGAGTTCGCTCATCGAAGGACGCGCCTCGGCGCCGTCGGTAATCCCGGCCGGGACTTCGGCTTCTTCTTCGACACCGGCGAAAATCGTCATCTGATCGCGCATCACGCGCGCGGCATAGGTGAGCGCCTCGCGCGGATTGATCGAGCCGTCGGTCCAGATCTCGAGCGCAAGGCGATCGTAATCGGTTCGCTGGCCGACGCGCGCGTTGGTCACAGTAAAATTGACTTTGCGGATTGGCGAAAAGATCGCATCGAGGCGAATCGTCCCGATAGCTTCTTCGTCATCGGTGCGCTCGCCCGGAACGTAACCACGGCCGCGCTTGATGACGAGTTCCATCTCGAGCTCGGCGCCCTTGTCGAGCGACGCGATATGCTTGTCCGGTGTCAGTATCTCAAGGCTCGGGCCACCAGTGATATCGCGCGCGGTTACCTGCGCCTCACCCTTGACCTTCAAGGTCGCCGTGATCTGCTCGCCCTCGTGCAGGCGCAGCCGGATTTCCTTGAGGTTCAGGACGATGTCGGTCACGTCCTCTTTCACTCCGGCCAAGGTCGAGAACTCGTGAAGCACGTTCTTGATCCGGACCGCCGTGATTGCATAACCCGGCAATGTGGAAAGCAGGATCCGGCGCAGTGCGTTGCCAACGGTGATTCCGTAGCCGCGCTCGAGCGGTTCCGCGGAAAACTTTCCGTAGGAAGGAGTGACTTCCTTCTCGTCGAACTCGACAGTTTTGGGTTTGATCAGATCTCGCCAATCGTTCTGCATAGTCTGTGCTCTTATTTCCGATGGATTTCTGGCGCCACCATGTCCACCGCGGACCGGGACGCCAATCGGTAATCCTCCGCCCTATCTTGAGTAGTGTTCTACAATCAGTTTCTCGCTGATCGGCATCGTAAGTTCAGCTCGCGCCGGCAATGCCCTAAGCGAGCCACGGAACTGTTCGCGTTCGAGCGCCATCCAGGGCGGCACCCCGCGGCGCTGAGCCATCTCGATCGCTTCTACAATAACCTTTTTTTGACGGCTGCCTTCGGCAACGCTGATCACATCGTTCACCTTAACCATAGTCGAGGGAATCGTCACTTTCTTTGCGTTGACCTGGATGTGCCCGTGAAGGACGACCTGGCGTGCCTGCGCGAGCGAGCTTGCGAAGCCGAGCCGGTAAACTACGTTGTCGAGCCTGCGCTCGAGCAGCACCAACAGGTTTTCACCCGTGATTCCGTCCATCCTCTCCGCCGCCTCAAAGTAGGCCGAGAATTGGGCTTCCATGAGACCGTAGATGCGCTTGACCTTCTGCTTTTCACGCAACCGGATGGCGAATTCAGAGAAACGCGTACGCGCCTGGCCGTGAGCGCCGGGCGGATAATTGCGCCGCTCGATCGCGCACTTGTCGCTGTAGCACCGCTCTCCCTTGAGGAAGAGCTTGAGTCCCTCGCGCCGGCATAGCCGGCATACCGGACCTAGATTCCTGGCCACCTTGTTACTTCCTTTTTCGCCGGTCCTCGGCGCTCAGACTCTGCGCCGCTTCGGAGGACGGCATCCGTTATGCGGGATTGGGGTTACGTCTTTGATCGAAATCACGCCCAGTCCCGCCGCCTGCAGCGCGCGCACCGCTGATTCGCGGCCGCCACCCGGTCCTTTGACATGGACCACCACCGCGCGCATCCCAACTTCCGAACATTTGCGCGCACACGCTTCCGCCGCCATCTGCGCGGCGTACGGGGTGCCCTTGCGCGAACCCTTGAAGCCGACCGAACCGGCGCTCGACCACGCGATCACGGTTCCCTGCTGATCGGTGATCGTAACGATCGTGTTGTTGAAGGTCGCGTGCACATGCGCGACACCCTCGGGCACGTTGCGGCGAACCTTTTTACGGCGCGGTGCTGGAGCAGCCGCGGCGCCGCCAGTAGCGGGAGCCGAGGCGCCTTTCTTTTCGGGCGCCGCTTTGGTCTCTTTGGTTTCTTCAGCCATCAGTTGGTCATGCTCGCTGTCTTGGTCCTATCTCTTTCGTAAGACCTATTTCTTTCGTAAGATATAGTTCGTCGTATCGACTCGCATTCTCGCTCGCAGATCACCCGCGCGCCGGCCCCTAGCCCTTGGACGGCGCCTGCTTCTTACCGGCGACGACTTTTCGTGGACCCTTACGGGTGCGCGCGTTAGTATGCGTGCGTTGGCCGCGAACCGGAAGTCCGCGCCGATGCCGTATGCCGCGGTAGCATCCGAGATCCATCAGGCGTTTGATCGCCTGCTGAAAATCGCGCCGCAAATCGCCTTCTACCTCGTAGTCCTGATCGATTATCTGCCGGATGTGGACCTGCTCGTCGGCCGACAAATCGTCGGTCTTTCTCGCCGGATCGACATTCGCGCTTTTGAGGATCTTGAGCGCGGCGGGCCTGCCTATTCCGTAGATATAGGTCAGGGCGATATCCATCCGTTTGCTTTTCGGCAGTTCGATTCCCGCTATTCGTGCCATCCGATATCCTTTCCTGGCCCTCGGTCTAGCCCTGGCGCTGCTTGTGGCGCGGGTTCGAGCACAGGACGCGTACCACGCCCTCGCGGCGCACCACTTTGCAGTTCTTGCAGATCTTTTTTACTGATGCTCGGACTTTCATTCGCTCAATCTCTATCTCTATTCTTGCGTCTAGCGCGTCACTTTTTGCGTCTAGCGCATTCGGTATGTAATCCGGCCTCGGGTCAGATCGTATGGTGACAATTCCACCGTGACCTTGTCGCCGGCGAGGATTTTTATGTAATGCATCCTCATTTTGCCCGATATATGCGCCAACACCTTGTGCCCGTTATCGAGCGTCACCCTGAAAACCGCGTTGGGAAGCGCTTCCTGCACCGTCCCCTGTACTTCGATCGCGTCGCCCTTAGACATTTTCGAGTTCGCTTAAGATTTCCGGCCCGTTGGAGGTAATCGCGATGGAGTGCTCGAAGTGGGCAGATAGTTTACCGTCCG
>CAAGKR010230814.1_pt1 | contig 10221 bp, 12 predicted proteins | sample 2556971 | NCBI WGS metagenome assembly CAAGKR01 (sample SAMEA5207829, study PRJEB30636) | soil metagenome | biome: forest; feature: boreal; material: soil | place: USA | collected 2011-09 | depth 1 m
AGCAGCCCGTCCCAGACCCCCAGGCCGTAATACGTCGTCAGCAGGCTGGCCGTGAGCAGGCTGGCGTAATTGACGAAGGCGCCGGCCCAGAGAAATCCGAGTTCCCTGGGGTGGCCGTGACGCTCCCCATCCGGAATGGCATCGATGCCATGCGTCTCGACCTTGAGAAAGGCGTCCGACGAGGATTGGTCGGTGTCTCCCCGTGCAGCCATTTCATCCCTCCGCTGGCATTACCCAGATCAGGTTCGAAGGGTTGGTGGAGCATTCCACCTCTCAGCGTTCCAAACGCACCCCGTTTGTTCTCTCGAGTATAGGTGAGGGCCGCCGCTTACCAGTAGCGTTCTTCGAGCCAGGGATCGGCGCTGTTGTTGTAGCCGTTGCGCTCCCAGAACCCGAGCCGGTCGTGCTCCACCCATTCCAGCGCCTCGAGCCATTTCGCACTCTTCCAGGCGTACTTCTTGGGCACGACCAGTCGCAACGGGCCGCCATGGTCCGCGGTCAGATCCGCCCCATCGTGCCGATAGGCGATCAGGACGTCGTCATCGGCCAGCACCTCGATCGGACCGCTCGTCGTGTAATTGGAGGCGCAGTGGGCAATGACGTATTTGGCGCTGTCCCGCGGCTTGACCAGCTCCACCAGATCCTTGAAGGCGACGCCTTCCCAGTTGTTGTCCAGCCGGCTCCAGGTGGTCACGCAGTGCATGTCGGCCGTGACGGCGGTCCGCGGCAGCGCCTGCGCCTCGGCCCAGCGAAGGGTGGCCGGCGCCTCGACCTCTCCGTAAAGCCGCAGCGTCCACCGGTTCATGTCATAACGAGGAGGGGTCCCGTAGGAGAGGACCGGCCACTTCTGGGTCAGCACCTGGCCGGGCGGGAGGCGCCGGGGGTCCTTGACGACTCGCGGATCCTGTTCCTGGTGTCGTGGGAACAGCATCGGCGCGGTTACTCCGCCTCCGTCGAGGGTCGCTTCAGTTCCTTGCGAAACTGGTCAAAGGCATCGACCACGACGTCACTGACGCCGTAAACGCTCAGGACCCGTTCCACGGCACCCTGCACGTCGGCCTCCGCCACAAGATCGGTCTGCACCTCGTACCAGGGGACGACGTCGCCTTCGGCCGTCTTCCAGGCCCCATCGTTGAGGCTGACCGGCACGAATCCCTGGGTGTCGTCGCCGGGTGGTTCGCTCACCCACCTAATCTAGACTCCGCAGGGATGATCTTGTCAGCCGCCGCTCCAATCGCGAGCTGCCATGAGTGCGTGGCGGCCCTCACGGTGCCGCTCGCCCTCTTCCTGCTCCTGGCTGAGACGGCCGTCGGCGGCGCCGCCATCGTCGCCTATCTGCGCCTGACCGGAGGCCTCACTCAGGGGTTTCTCAAGTTCATCGCCGTGACCTATGCCATCGTCGGACTGCTCGCCTTTCTAACGGTGCTGGGCGGCCCGCCCGGTGCCTACCACGACTTGCTCGGGATCGACCGGACCGCCGCAGCGGCGCTGGTCGTTCTCCAGGGGGTCGTGGTGGTCGTGCTCGTGCTGCACGTGGTGGTCGTCTTCCGCCAGGGGTCGCCAACGACCGCTAGCTGGTTGCTTACCCTGGTCGCCTCCGTCCTGCTGCTGGTCGGCATTGCCCTGGCTCTTGCGCCGCTGGCGGGATCGCCGCTGGATGGGGCCGCAATCGGCCTGGCGGTCTTCCTTTCCGCCGTGGTGCTGGGGGCGGCGACGACCGGCATGTTGCTCGGTCACTGGTACCTCGTCACGCCCGCCCTGACGAACCGGCCGCTCCTGCGCGCCATCACCGTGCTGCTCATCGGGTTGGTACTCCAGGCTGTCACCTACCCACTGATGCTGCGGGGGCTCGCCCACGGTTCCGGCTCGATCACCCATCCCCTATCGCTCAGCCCGGCCCTTTCGATCCTGTGGATCCTCGCCGCGGTTGCCTTACCGCTGCTTGCTGCTGGCCTGGCCCTGCCGACCTGTCGCCTTCGGTCCTTCACCTCGACGACGGGTCTCCTGTACCTGGCGATGATCGCGCTCCTCCCCGGGCAGCTGGTCGGCCAGCTGCTCTTTTTCGTCGCGGCGACCGGCTGACAGCCCCGCTATCAGTTAGGGGCCATTTTCGAGGGAAGGTTTCTCGGGCGGCGGATGGTTTGGCCTGCTCCCGTTACCCCTCTAGAATCCCCCGGACGGCGAGAAATCGCACAAGGGGGAATATTCATGTCACGATCCGTAACAAAGGGGACGATCCTGATTATCGGGGTGCCTTTGGCTGTTCTGGCTTCGGTCAGCGCGCTGGGGTCGCCGCCAGCTGTAAGCATCGGCCACGGGCGCCTGCAAGCGACGAACGTCGCGTTTAGCCATGCGCGTCACGCCGGTGTGAACGATCTGAACCGGTTCGTTGACGATCTCCCGGTCCCGACACCCCCACCGGCGCCGGTGGTTGCCGCCGCACCACCCGCCGCACGGGCCGCCGTTGCCGCTCGGCCGGCACCCGTCTACCACCCGCCACCGGCGCCGCCCCGCCCCCCCGTCACCACGGTTGGCGGAGCCGCCGGCGTCGAGTTTGCCCTCGTCAACCAGGACCGGGCCTCAAACGGGGTCGCCGGGCTGGCCTTCAGCGGCACCCTGGCACGGGTTGCCCAGTACCGGGCCCAGGACATGCTGAACCGGAACTACTTTTCGCACTACGACCCGTCCAACGGCCAGCTTGCCTTCGTCGAGCTGTTCCACCTGTGGGGGATCGGCTATTCGACCGCCGGGGAGAACATCGCCTGGTCGACCAACCCGTCGATGGCCCAGATCAACATGATGTTCATGAACTCGCCCGAGCACCGCGCGAACATCCTCAACGGCGCCTACCACCGGGTGGGGATCGGCGTCGCCTCCAACGGCTCGAAAACGATGGTGGTCGAAGTCTTCACCAACTAGCCCTTCCTGGGAGCCGGGACGGAATGTCCTGCCAGGCTTCTGGGTTATTCTCTTTGTAGTCTTAAAGGGTCAAGGAGAGTTCATGAGCAAGCCAGTCCACGTCACAACCGCCAATTTCGAGGAGCAAGTTCTCCTGTCCGAGCAACCAGTCATCGTCGACTTCTATGCGGACTGGTGCGGCCCCTGCAAGATGCTGGCCCCGCTACTGGACCAGATCGGCAATGAGCACACTGACGTCAAGATCGCCAAGGTCAACGTAGACGAGGAGCCGGGACTGGCCGAGCGCTACCGGGTCCGCGGCATCCCTTACGTCGCGATGTTCCGGGACGGCAAGATCGCCAAGCAGGTAGTGGGCTATCAGCCCAAGGCCGCGCTCGAAGCGAATCTGGGCCTGACCGGGATCCGCGCCTAAGAGCGGGCTGACCGAACCGGGACGCAAGCGTCGCACGGGCACAGCGCGCGGAGCAGCTTGAGCCCGTAAATGCCGGTGTTATGCCCGTCCTTCCAGTAGGGGCGCAGGCCGAACAACCCGACCGGCTCCATGCTGCCAAGGGTTACCTGGTCGTCGGTCAGCTCCCGGGTGCTGGCCAGCTTGCCGGGTAGGCCGGCCTCCCCGGCGCACTCGGCACAGGGGCAGTTCCAGCGGAGCAACTCGAACTGGTAAGCGGAGTCGTGTCCGTCAGCCCAATTGATGGTCAGGAACTGACGCGGCCGATCGGCCAGGATATCGAGCGGCCGTTCGCGGTCGGCGTCGCCCTCGGTCAGGCGGCTTCTTCGCCGCCCGGCTCGAGGACCAGGTCGAGGTCCTGCCAGTTCGGCACGCGCCGCAACTCAGCCAGCGAGAGCATGACGCGGCCCTGAGCCTCGAACACGGCGTCGTGGACCGCGCTGACGTCCTCCGCGTTGATCTCCCGCAGCCGGTCCCGTAGCTCGTGATCGTGACGCTGCGCGAAAGTTACGACCAGCTCCAGGGTATCTTCGGGCAGCTGACGCTCTCCCGCCAGGCGCAACTCTTCGAGCCCAGCCAGCAGCGTATCCAGCGCCGCCATCCGCCAGTAGGCCAGGCGTATCGGGGCGTGCGTCGCCTCGGCGGTGGCCGCGGCCTCGGACATTGCCCGAATTGCCGCTTCGTAGTGGCGCGCCGGTTCCATGGTTGGGGTCATTCGCTGTAGCACAATCACTCCTCTGAACGCCCTGACGGGCCCGTTCCCAATACCCGACAAGCACACTACCGGGCAACGCGGCCCCGTGGGCTGTCGAAATCGTGATACGCAAATTGTAGGCTAGATTGACGACTCCGTCAATCGGGTGGGCGCCCTAGGCTTTGGACTCTCTGAGAAAGCCCGGCGCCTTTCCGCGAGGTTTCTCCCGGCGCAGGTAGATTCGGTCGGCACCACCGGCCGGCCCCGGCGGCAGGATGGTGAACAACTCGAAGCCCTCGTCGGCCAGGCGGTTCGCGTCGTCGAGGCTGTCGACAACCTTGTATTCGAATCCCATCCGAGCCATAGCATAGCGCGGCGTCAGCCGAGCTTGCCCAGGATCCGCACGCCGGAGGGCCCGGCGATGATGGCGGCCTGTGCGACATTGAGGAAGATGCCGTGCTCCAGGACGCCGGGAATAGCGTGAAGGTGAGCATCCAGCGCCGCGTCAACTGTCCGAAACGCCGCATCCAGGATCAGGTTTCCGTTGTCGGTTCGGTAGGGCCCGTCGTGACCGAGCCGGAGGGCCGGCTCGCCGCCCAGGTCGGCGACGGACTGGCTGGTCCGCTCCCAGAGGAACGGCAGGATTTCGACCGGGACAGGACCGCGGCCCAATCGATCGACAACCTTGCTCTCATCCGCGATCAGGACGAAACGGCGGCTGGCGTGCGCCACGATCTTCTCCCGGAGAAGGGCCCCGCCGCGTCCCTTGATGCAGTTGACGGCTGAGTCGATCTCGTCAGCCCCATCGACGGTGAGGTCGAGCGGCTGTTCGAGCCGATCCAGCAGGGGGATGCCGCACTCATTCGCACGGTGGCGGCTGTCGGTGGACGTGACCACGGCGCGGACGTCGGTCCCCCGCGCCACCATCCGCCCCAGGCCCTCGATGAAATAGCGTGCCGTCGAACCGGTGCCGAGCCCGACAACCATACCCGGGCGGACCAGCTCCAGCGCTCGCTCGGCAGCCGCCTGTTTGTGCGCTTCGACCCCGGTTCCCCGATTCACCATTTACTTGATAGCACCGCTGTCAGGTAGAATGGAAACCGATGCAATCGCTGATGCATAGCTTTCCGGGAAGGGTCATCCAGAAGTTCCTCGAAGACCAGGCGCCCAACTGGGCGGTCCTGATCGCGTGGAACACCCTCTTCGCCGTGTTCCCCATCGTAGTCTTTCTGGCCGCGGTGCTGGGCATCGTCGCCGCCGCGATCGGCGAAACAAAGATGGTCGCCTGTCAGGCGGTGGGTGGCGCGCACATCGCGGTCCTGGACTGCACCCTCCTGACCGCCCTGCCGCTCCAGACGGTCAGCGGCGCCTATGAAGCCATCAAGCATTTCGAAGCGCAGAAAGGTTTACTGATCGTCATCGGCGTCCTTGGTCTTTTGTGGGGTGGCTCGGCGCTGTTTGGCGCCATGGAGCAGGCCTTTGCCGTGATCTACCACACGAAGCCGAGGGAGTTTGTGCCCCAGAAGGTGATGAGCATCGGCATGATTCTGCTGCTCACGGTCTTCGGTGGGGTAGCGATCGTCAGCTCGGTCGCGCTGCCTGCCCTGCCGAGCATCCCCGGGGCCCCTGAGGCCCTGAAAGGCGGTCTCTCGCTTGTCGTCCAGGTGGTCGTTGGCGTCGTCTCGGGGTTCCTCCTGTTTCTGAGCATGTACTTCGTGGTTCCAAACCGACCTCAACATGTGAAACAGGTATGGCCGGGCGCGGTTGTCGCGGGGGTCCTCTTCGAACTCGTCAGCCTCCTCTTCCCTCTCTATATCGGCCTGACCAACAGCACCGTCACCTACGGAAAAACCTTTGGCCTCTTCTTCGTGGTGCTGACCTTCTTCTCCTTCTTTGGCCTGATCACCATGGTCGGCGTGGAGGTGAACAGCGTCCTCTATCCGGTGCCGGTCGACCAGCCCGCACGCGGAAACACGATCACCGCGGCCCCGAAGACCGCGAGGGACGCCGAAAAACGAGGGGCGCCGACGGTCGAGCCCTCGCCGAATGGGGCGCATGGGCCGGCGCGCACCGGCGTACGCGCCCGCACCGCGGTGTTGATGGCGGTGGGCGCCTCGATGATCGGGGTCATCCTGGGGCGCCGGAGCGCGGGCACCGACTAAACCCGGTGCCCGGTTAAACTGGTCCTGTCGACACCCACAAGACAGGAGGAGTAGTTGGCGGTTGAGGCGGTAACACCTGCACGGCCATCGTCAGCCAAAGAGGCGTCGCCGGGCCGGGCATGGTGGATCGAGCCGGCGCTTACGGTCCTTTGCTATACGGCCTTTGTCGTCTACGCGACCTGGTCCGTTTTCTCTGGCACCGTTGTCTCCTTCGACCCATACGTGTCGCCGTTTTTCTCGACCTGGCTTGGGTTCGGTCTCATTCGGGTGCCGATCATCGGGTTGCTGATCCCCTTCCTGGCGGTCATTCCTTTGGGCCTGCGCGGCACCTGCTACTACTATCGCAAGTCCTACTTCCGGTCGTTCTTTTGGGACCCACCGGCATGTGCCATCCAGGAACTCAAGCGCGGTAAGTATCGCGGTGAGACGCGGTTTCCCTGGGTCCTCAACAATTACCACCGATATTTCTTGTTGTTGAGCCTGGTGGTGCTCGTGTTTCTGTGGGTCGATGTGATACGCGCCTTCACCTACCACGGACATTTCTTCATCGGCCTGGGATCCCTCGTGATGCTGACCAACGTGGTCCTGCTGAGCCTCTACAGCCTGACCTGCCATTCATTCCGATACCTGATGGGCGGCCGGATCGACGCCTTCTCCCGCGTCCGGGGCGGCCTGCTCTGGCAGCGGGCCACCGTGACCCTGAATCGTTTCAACCCCTCTCACGGGGCGTTTGCCTGGTACAGCATGTTCATAGTGGCGTTGACCGACGTGTACATTCGGCTGCTCATGGCCGGGGTACTCCACGAACCGCGGTGGATCTTCTGATGGAAGAGTTCGACACCCTGACCACCGACGTTCTCGTCATCGGGGCTGGCGGCGCCGGAATGCGCGCCGCCATCGAGGCCGCCGCGGCGGGAGCCCGGGTGACGATCGTCTGCAAGTCGCTCCTGGGCAAGGCGCATACGGTGATGGCGGAGGGTGGCGTGGCCGCCGCCCTCGGCAATGTCGACAGCGCCGACAGCTGGCAGACGCATTTCCAGGACACCATGCGCGGCGGCCAGATGATCAACAACTGGCGGATGGCCGAGATTCACGCCAAGGAGTCACCCGACCGGGTCTACGAGCTCGAGACCTGGGGCGCCATTTTCGACCGCACGCCAGATGGCCGGATCCTCCAGCGCCCATTCGGCGCGCACACCTACCGGCGGCTGTGTCACGTCGGGGATCGCACGGGCCTCGAGATCATCCGGACCCTGCAGGACCGGGTGGTGGCGCTCGGCATCGAGGTGCGCATGGAGGTCACCCTCACCAGGCTGCTCAAGGATGGCAATCGGATCAGCGGGGCCTTCGGTTACAACCGGGTCGACGGGCGCTTCCTCGCGTTCAAGTGCAAGGCCGTGATCGTGGCGACCGGCGGCTGGGGACGGCTCTACAAGGTGACGTCGAACTCTTGGGAGGGGACCGGCGACGGTGTCGGCATGGGCTACGAGGCCGGCGCCGACATCCTCGATCCCGAGATGGTGCAATTCCACCCGACCGGCATGGTGTGGCCGCCCGGCGTCAAGGGAATCCTGGTTACGGAAGCAGTCCGCGGCGAGGGCGGATATTTGACCAACCGGGACGGCAAGCGCTTCATGCTCGAATACGATCCGAAAAAGAAAGAGCTGTCATCCCGCGACGTCGTCGCCCGCTCGATTTATAAAGAAGTCCAGGCCGGCCGTGGGACCGAGCACGGTGGCGCGAATCTCGATGTCCGGCACCTCGGAGCGGACCAGATCAAGAAGAAGCTTCCATCCATGTACGAGCAGTTCCTGCGCCTGGCGGATATCGACATCACCAGGCAACCGATGGAGGTCGCCCCCACGATCCACTACGCGATGGGCGGCCTGTGGGTCGAGGCGGAGACCGGCGCTACGACAGTGCCTGGCCTGTACGCAGCAGGGGAAGCGGCCGCCGGGCTGCATGGATCCAACCGCCTCGGCGGCAACTCCCTCTCGGATCTGCTTGTCTTTGGCCGCCGCGCCGGGGCCGCTGCCGCCGCCTACCAGCGGGAGGTCGCTCCCGGAACCCTTGACGAAAAACAGATGGCGATGGAGCAAGACGTCCTGCTGCGGCCGCTCGCGGCGAGCGGCGCGGAGAATCCGTACCTGCTCCAGCAGGAGTTGCAACAGGCGATGCAGGATGGCGCCGGCCTGGCGAGAAACGAGGCGGCACTGACCACCTGCCTGAACAGAGTGCTCGAGCTCCAAACGCGCGTGGCCCGGATCCATGTTCCCGGCTCGCGGCGGTACAACCCGGGCTGGCATACCGCACGAGACCTTCGGTTCATGCTCACGATCGCCGAGGCCATCGTTCGAGCCGCCATCGAGCGAAAGGAGAGCCGTGGGGCCCACTGGCGCCTCGATTACCTGGAAAAGGAGCCGGCATTCGGCCGGATCAACCTGCTCGCCTACAACGATCACGGCGCCCTGAAGCTGAAGCGCCGGCCCGTGCCCGAGATGCCCCCGGAGTTGGCCCGTCTTTTTGAGGAAAAGGCCGCCCAGGGCGTCCCCGCGTGAGCGACAACGGGTCGATCGTCCTGCAGGTCTACCGGGGGGACGACACCGGCGGCCAGGAAGTGCGATTCGAGGTGCCTGCGATCGAAGGGATGGTCGTCCTCGACGCCATCCATTACGTGCAGGCCAATTTCGCCAACGACCTGGCCTGCCGATGGAACTGCAAGGCAGCGAAGTGTGGCTCGTGCAGTGCCGAGATCAACGGACGGCCACGCCTGATGTGCAAGACGCGCGTTGACGAGTTCCCAAACCAGGAAATCCACGTCTGGCCGATGCGGACGTTCCCGTTGATCAAGGACCTCGTCACGGACGTCTCCTGGAATTACAAGGTCAACCAGGAGATTCCGCCCTTCACCCCGCCGAGGAACGAACCGGTGCCGTATCGGATGTTGCCGCAGGACACCGAGCGGGTCTATGAGTACCGCAAGTGCATCGAGTGTTTTCTCTGCCAGGACGTCTGTCATGTGTTGCGCAACCATGACGACAAGTCGCTCTACTACGGCCCCCGCTACATGGTGCGGATCGCGGGACTCGAAATGCACCCGCTCGACACGCAACAGCGGACTGGCCTCCTCCACGGAAAGGCCGGAGTCGGGATGTGCAACATCACAAAGTGCTGCCAGGAAGTGTGCCCCGAGCACATCAAGATCACCGACAACGCCATCATTCCGCTCAAAGAGCGAATGGCGACGGACACGTACGATCCCATTGCCCGGATCGCCCGCAAGATCAGACCGCGTGCCGGTCACGCCAGGACCGCGGCAGACGACGGTGAGGCAGCGGGGCGGCCGCCAGAAAAATTCGAAGTCAAAGACGTGATTCGGCTACGGGATCGCTCCCACTCGCTGGCGCGGGTCGGCCGCGTTTTGCCGGACGGACAGATCGAGGTCTGGGTACTCAAAATGGGCGGCAGCGTCCAGCAGTGGCGCGGCCCGAAGGTCGTCGCGGCCACAGACGTGGCGAACAACTACGGCCCGCTCGACGAAGTGGGGATCGGCAGCAAGCTTAGCGAGCACATCTAGTCAACGACGCAAGCCTTGCGGGCCACGGCAGCGGCCAGGCGCGCAACTAGGGGTGATGCCGCCGATCTCCCGGTGATTGACAGACAGCTGTCGCAAGGGTGACGCACGATGGCAGCATGGCCGCGTCAGGCGCTCGCGACGACTCTTCGGTGATGACGGAGTTGCTGGCGGCCGCCGACAACCTGCAGGGGGCCGTGGAGCGCATCAGAGCCGCGCTTGGCCGGGCGGGAAGGCCTGATCAAGATTCGCGAAGCTGGCATCGATGCCCTGGAAGCGGTCTTCGCCGAAGGCCTCCGGCGCTTCGATCAGTCGGGGGAGTATGCCGCCGACGGCGCCCTGGACCTGGTGGCCTGGCTGCGCTGGAAGTGCAAGCTCTCCGGGGCGGCCGCCGCCGAGCGGGTCACGATCAGCCGCCAGCTGG
>CAAGKR010073087.1_pt1 | contig 10220 bp, 7 predicted proteins | sample 2556971 | NCBI WGS metagenome assembly CAAGKR01 (sample SAMEA5207829, study PRJEB30636) | soil metagenome | biome: forest; feature: boreal; material: soil | place: USA | collected 2011-09 | depth 1 m
CCAAAAAGGTCCAGTCGCCCGCGGGACACGTCGATCCCGGCATAGGCCTTCATCAAGTCGTTGAGGGCAGGCAGCGAGACGTTTTTCATCTCAAGCGCCAGTTGAAAGTGCGGCTGGGCGGCCAGGGGCTCCAGCTTGGTGTAGAGCCGGAGGTCACCGTCTCCCAACGTGCGTCCCGTGACTTCGATATTCGCGGGAAACACGTCGCCCGCCTCGGCGGGCCTGTTGCGAAGCCCCGTCGCGACCACCTTGAGGTCCCGGATGGCGATCTCGACGCGCGGCTTACGGGTCGTATCGACGTACTTGATCACGCCGCCTTCGATGACGAGGTGGGTGATATCGATCGGGAAGATGTCATTGATAGCGTCTTGCCATCGCCGGTCCGCCGTCAGCTGGCTCGTCTCCTCAGTCGGCCCCTGCACGAAGACAAGCTGGCCGTCCGTGATGAAGATGTCGCTGACCAGCCTGCCGCGGAAGAGCTCGCGCCAGGCAATTGAGAAATCGATCTGCTTCGCGGCAAAGAACGGCTCCCGCAAGTCGCCGTCCCTCTTGACGATCCGGATGTCATCGAGCCGGTAGGCCCCTCTCCAGAGCTGCAGACTTATCGTGCCCACCTTACCGCCGTAGCCGGGGATCGCGTTGATCCTCCTGTTGATCGCCCGGTCGATGTAGGCCGGGGCCGCAAGGCGCGCGACAAGGAAGGCGGCGCCAAGAACCGCCAAGGTCAATAGGATCCCCCGAACCCGGCGCCATTCGCCGAGGGTGCGGGCCTCATGGGGTTGTACGGACTGTACGGGCATTCGTGCTACAGTCTGTTGGTCGCATGCACTGTTCCCTCCAAAGCACCGAAATTCAACGTCCAGAACCCTCGGATAGTGAATGGAGTGAGCGTTGCTTTGCATGCCTGCCAATAATCACGAGCAACACGAGACCCACGCCCTATTGTGAGAAGATTCAGCCTGCGGGTGGTTCTGGTGCGTGCGCGTCTGCTCCGGGGTCGCGTCCCAGATGCAGGCGTGTCGTGGCAGGGCTCGCTACGAGCCCAGGAGCTGATCTATCGCCGATCGCTCCGCCGCAGTTCGCGTTCTCGAAAGATCTAAGTGGTGTCGCCGCCCGGACTCGAACCGGGACAAACGGTTTAGGAAACCGCTGCCCTCACTGGTTACGAAGGAAGATCTCACCGCAAAACCCGCAAAAGCCGACGTTTTTTTGTCAACTTTTGGCAAGGATTCTAAAATCCCCTCAAATGGCGAAGATGGGGTTTGATCATTCCTCCGCGTTGCCCGCATTGGCGCGCTGAGCCCAAGATCCAATCCTTGGCCGACCGCGTTCGCCTTTCAAAGTGGCGTGGTAGGGTATTACCCCATGGGCGAATCTTGAGTTTGTAGCTAGGCTGCCCGCGAAGGGAATGCACGTGTTTATTCCGCATGTTTGCATGAATCCTTTCTGGCGGCTTTCCGGTTTGGTTTTCGACGTTCAGCCCGCCAATCACGCCGCGGCAAATAGATTTTAGGAACGAGAGGGAACATCGCGGTGACCCTGATTCCCTCAGCTGCCGAGCCCAATGGTGGCGTCAATTCTCCGGGATCGAACAGGCCTCTATTCTCGTCAAGGGCCACGACCCTGCTTCGAGTGGGATTGGGCGGCGCAGTCCTGTTGGTCGCCAGTTCCGGGTTTATGGCGACGGCATACTTCCACTCGGACCAATGGGATGGAGTTGGGTTCGCGCCAAAGCAGCCCGTGGAATTTAGCCATCGGCTGCATGCAGGCGAACTACGGTTGGATTGCCGAAATTGCCACGCATCCGTGGAGACATCGGCCTTCGCGGGAATGCCGAGCACGCAGGTCTGCCTGACCTGCCATTCGCAGATCTCCAGGGACAAGGAAACGCTGCAACCGGTGATTCAAAGCTCGGCGAGAAATGTGCCGTTGCAATGGATCCGAGTCACCCAACTGCCCGATCACGTGTACTTTGATCATAGCATTCATGTGAACAAGGGAGTTGGCTGCACCACCTGCCATGGGGAAATCGGGCAGATGGCGGTAACAGAAAAGAGCGAGCCGCTGACGATGCGGTGGTGCCTCGGCTGCCATCGCGATCCGGGACCCCACCTCCGTCCGGTGACGGAGGTCTTTGCTGCGGCGTCGCCTCCCCCTCAGATCCGCGAGCAACAGGTGGATCTCCTTCGCTCTTACCACATTCGTATCGAAAACCTGATGAACTGCTCCACCTGCCATCGCTGATCGTCATGCCACCCTTCCCTCAGCCTCCCGCCTCCAACACCGTCCCGAATTTCTGGCGCAGTCTCGATGAGCGTGCCATGACGCCGGAATTCCAAGCCCGTCTGGAAAGGGAGTTTCCCGCATTCGCCGCGCATGGCCCTTCTGAGGTCGACCGGCGGCAATTCGTCAAGCTGATGGGCGCCTCAATCGCACTCGCGGGTATGACCGGGTGCGTGCGGCGTACCGCCGGGAAGATCGTGCCCTATGTCGTATCGCCCGAATCCACGGTCCCGGGCGACCCGCAATACTATGCCACCGCCATGCCGGTCGAGGGATTCGCGCGAGGGATCGTCGTGGAATCCCATCTTGGGCGGCCGACCAAGATTGAAGGCAATTCCAATCACCCGGAAAGCCTCGGAGCAACCGACGCGATTACACAGGCGGCGATACTCTCCCTCTACGATCCCGAGCGATCGAGCGTGCCCCGGAGGCAATCGCAGGCGCGTGACTGGGCCGCTTTCGATCTGGAATGGACGAATCGTCGGGCGGCGCTTCTCGAAAAGCGCGGAGAGGGACTCGTGCTGCTTACCGAGCCCACCAGCTCGCCAAGCTTTCGCCGGGAGATCCAGCGCGTATTCGAGCAGTTGCCGAAGGCCCGCTGGTATCAGCACACGCCGCTGGCGGCGTACGAGCTGGACGGCTACCAATCCGATCACGATTTTGGCACGGCGGATGTGATCCTGACGATTGGAAGCGACTGCCTCTGCAGGCATCCCGCCGCGCTCCGCTACGGCCGCGCATTTGCCGGGCGGCGGAGAGTGGAAGGCGGAAAGGTGCGGATGAACCGCTTCTACGCGCTGGAGAGCACGCCAAGCGTTACCGGTGAGCTGGCCGATATCCGGCTTCCCGCCTCCCCGGCGCGCATTCGCGCGGTGCTCGACGCGGTCGGGCAGGCCATCAGGAATGACCCGTCGCCGCCCTCCAAAGGGCTGTCGGCGAGCGAGGCTCAGTTTGTTGGAGCCCTTGTCGATGACCTACGAGGCCATGCGCCGGCGGTCATGTGCGTGGCGGGACCGGAGCAGGACGCCGATATTCAGCGCTGGGCGCTCGCGCTCAACGCGCACCTTGGATCCCGTGGGAAAACGGTGCTGGTGACGCCATCGGTCCGCTCTGACACGGACCCGGCGGCATCGGGCGATTTGAAGGCGCTCTGCGAAGCGATGCGGCGCGGTGACGTGACCTGCCTATTCATCCTCGGATCGAATCCCGCATATACAGCGCCGGCCGATATCGATCTTGCCAGGCAATTGCCTACAATCCCATTCACGGTCCATCACGGTGGCCACGTGGATGAAACAGCAGAGTTGTGCACGTGGCATTTGCCTGAGAGCCACTGGCTCGAAACCTGGGCTGACCTGAGGGCATTCGAAGGCACCGCCACCATTCTTCAGCCGTTGATCGAGCCACTGTTTGATTCACGAAGCGGCCTTGAGCTCCTTCGCATGATCTCGACCGCAAAGGGCGATCCGGCCTATGACATCGTGCGCGAGACGTGGAAGCGCGATCTGGATGACTCACACTTCGACCTCCGTTGGAATCGCTGGCTGAACGCCGGAATCATCGACCGCGAGGCCATGGTCCCGGCTGCCGCATCGGCTTCGAACGGCGCCATTCCGGTCCTCTCGCGGCCCGGGGCCGAGGACGATGTCGTGCTCATCGTTGAGCCGGATCCCACCATGCTTGACGGTCGTTGGGCCTGCAACGCGTGGCTGCAGGAGCTGCCTAAGCCGATGACGCATCTGGTATGGGACAATGCCGCCCTCATCAGCCCCGATTTCGCCTCGCGGCTCGGTGTCACAAGCGGCGACATGCTGGCGCTTTCGGTTGGCCAACTCACTGTCGAGGCGGCCGCGTGGATAATGCCGGGACAGGCGCGAGACTGCGTGACGCTCTCCCTGGGCTATGGCAGAACGGCGGCGGGAGCTGTCGGTACAGGAAGGGGATTCAATGCCTATCGCCTGCGTTCGGCAAACGCACTCTGGCAGCGCCCGGGCCTGCAGGTAAGGAAGACCGGCAGGCGCTATTCGCTTGTGACGACTCAGGATCAATTCGCGATGGAGGGTCGCAATCTGGTACGGGTAGTCTCTCCAGATGCATTGCTGATTCCCGCCGCAGCGGAAACCCCAACTCTATATGCCTCGTGGAAGTCGACCGGCTACGCATGGGGAATGGCGATCGACCTGAGCACCTGCCTCGGCTGCAACGCCTGCATCGTGGCTTGCCAGGCAGAGAACAATATTCCCGTCGTCGGCAAGGAACAGGTAGCTCGCGGGCGTCAGATGCATTGGATTCGGCTCGACTGCTATTTTGAAGGGGACCCGGACAATCCCCGTGCGCTGAGCCAGCCGGTTCCGTGCATGCAGTGCGAAAACGCTCCCTGCGAGCTCGTGTGCCCAGTCGGCGCCACGGTCCATAGCAGCGAAGGACTGAACGAGATGGTCTACAACCGCTGCGTCGGCACCCGCTACTGCTCCAACAACTGCCCTTACAAGGTCCGCCGCTTCAACTTCTTCGACTACCGGGCACCGCGCGATGCGCTCACCAACTTGCAGATGAACCCGGACGTGACGATACGCGAGCGTGGCGTCATGGAAAAATGCACCTACTGCGTGCAGCGGATCAATGCCGCGCGCATCACGGCCGAGAACGAGAATCGGCCGATTCGCGACGGTGAGATCAAGACCGCCTGCCAGCAGGCCTGTCCGGCGGAGGCTATTGTGTTCGGAAACCTCGCCGATCCCGACAGCCGCGTGAAGGCCCGAAAGCTCGAGCCGACCAATTACATTCTCCTTGAGGAGCTCAACACGCGGCCCAGAACGACCTATCTGGCGAAGGTGCGGAATCCGCCGAGCGGCTACGTGTCATGAGGTCGCCCCTTCAATCCCAGAAGGCCATAGCAAACGAGGCCTTGATCGCGCCGGGCCAGACGTTCGAATCCGTCACCAGGACGATCAGCGACATCCCGCTGCTTCGCCCGTACCCCCGCTTCTGGTGGATCGGCTTTTGCGCCGCGTTTGTCCTCGTTCTGCTCCTCCTGGCATCCATCGCCTGGCTATTTGCTCGAGGCGTCGGGATTTGGGGCATCAATGTGCCTATCGCATGGGGGTTCGCGATCGTGAACTTTGTCTGGTGGATCGGCATTGGCCACGCCGGCACGTTCATTTCGGCGATCCTGCTGCTGCTTCACCAACAATGGCGCACCTCGATCAACCGATTTACAGAGGCGATGACACTGTTTGCCGTGGCCTGCGCCAGCATATATCCGGTGCTTCACCTGGGCCGGCCACAGTTCTTTTACTGGCTCGTGCCCTATCCCGACTCGATGGGCCTGTGGCCGCAGTTTCGCAGCCCGCTCGAGTGGGATGTCTTTGCCGTTTCCACCTATGCTTCGGTTTCGCTGCTGTTCTGGTACGTCGGCTTGCTGCCGGATCTGGCGACGATGCGGGACCGCGCGGGCACGCGGTTCAAGGAGCGCCTCTACGGGTTGCTCTCTCTTGGATGGCGCGGCGATGCCCGGCACTGGATACACTACCAAAAACTCTACATCCTGCTCGCGGGCCTCGCGGCTCCGCTCGTCATTTCCGTACACACGATCGTCGGCCTCGACTTTGCCATCTCGATCCTGCCGGGCTGGCATTCGACGATATTCCCGCCGTATTTTGTCGCCGGCGCCATCTTTTCGGGTTTCTCGATGGTCCTTACCCTCATCATCCCGCTGAGGGCCATCTACAAGCTGCAGGGGCTGATCACCGCCCGCCACCTGGACCTAATGGCAAAGGTCATGATGGCCACCGGGTGGATTGTCATCTACGGCTATTTCAGCGAGTTCTTCAACGCTTGGAGAAGCGGCGACATCTTTGACCGCTTCGTGGACGTCAACCGCGCAGTCGGCCCGTACGCCGGATACTTCTGGGCGTTGATGGCCTGCAACGTCGTGGCGCCGCAGCTATTGTGGGCGCGCCGGTTGCGGCACAACGTTGTCGTCCTCTTCATCGTAGCGCTGCTCGTGAATGTCGGAATGTGGATCGAGCGTTTCATGATCGTGATCACGAGCCTGCATCGCGACTACCTGCCCTCGTCATGGGGTATGTTCCATGCCACGTTCTGGGACTACTCCACGCTGTTCGGCACGGTCGGACTGTTTGTCGCCCTGATATTCCTGTTCATGCGCTTCCTGCCGGCAATTTCAATGTCGGAAACCCGCGGGCTCCTTGCCGCCGACAAGGCTGCTCAATGAAGCCTCCCGTCCATGGCTTGCTGGCGGCCTTCGTTTCGGAGGCGTCATGCCGGTCGGCCATACGGGAACTTCGTGAGGCCGGCTTCGTCCTGGTGGACGCATACACGCCGTATCCGGTCGAGCCCGGGCTGATGCCGGAGTCGAAAACGCCGATTGCGCCCATTATGTTGATAGCCGCGATTATCGGCGCCTTCGGAGGATTCTTCCTGCAATGGTTTGCGGCGCGCGACTACCCCATCAACGTCGGCGGCCGTCCGATCAACAGCTGGCCGGCATTCGTTCCAATTACCTTTGAGCTCGCTGTGCTTACATCAGCGCTGGTCGGAGTGATCGCGTTTCTTGGCCTTGCGGGGCTTCCTCGACTGCATCATCCCGTGTTCGCCGATCCGAGGTTCAAGCGAGCGAGCCAGGACCGTTTCTTCATCTGCCTCCGTGCCGACGATCCGCTCTACGGAAGCGAGGCGGTTCGGCGCACGTTGGCGGCCGCCAAACCGGAGTCGGTCGAGGAGATGCTCGCGTGAAGGGGCTCGCCTCCATCTTGTTGGCGCAGGGGGCGATGCCGCTAATGGCCGTCCTCGCGGGCTGCGATAACATGAGGCATCAGGACAGCGTGCGGCCGCTTGATGCGTCATCACATTATGCGGATGGCGCATCGGCGCGGCATCCGCCCGCACACACAGTTGCGCGCGGAGAGATGGCTCTGGATGACCCCGTTGCCACAGGCTTAAAAAACGGGGTCCTCCTTGCGGAATTGCCAGTGCCATTCACGCACCGCCTGCTCGAGCGCGGGCGGCAGCGATTCGATATATACTGCGCGCCTTGCCACGGTGCGGACGGTTACGGGCACGGCATTGTCGTTCGACGAGGGTTCCCGGCCCCACCTTCGTATTTGGAGCCATGGCTGCTCAAGGCGCCAGCCGGTCACCTCTACGAAGTGATCACTCGCGGAATAGGACGAATGTATCCGCTGGCAGACAGGATCGAACCCGGGGATCGCTGGGCTATTGTCGCCTATCTTCGCGCGCTGCAACGAAGTCAGCGCGCAACGCCTAGCGATCTTTCAGCCGAGGAACGTACGAAGGCTCCCCCGAAATGAGCCGATCGAGCGAACTTGATTCCCAGCGCGTCGGGCGCTTAGCGCGCTGGGCGGCAGTCCTCGCAGGTATCGTCGCGCTTGGACTCGTCTGGATCGATCAGGGCGCCTTTCCAGTCGCGTATCGATTCGTGGTATTCGCCATGCTGGCTCTTCCGGTCGGATGCCTAATCTTCACCTTGATTCACCGCATGACCGGCGGCCAATGGGCAATCGGGCTCCGGCCGTTCCTGCTGGCGGGAGTCTCCCTCCTGCCGTGGATCTGGCTCTTCGCCCTTCCGATTCCCTTTCTTCCCCTCCTGTTCGGTCGACGGCCGCCGCTTCAGCACTCCGTCGCCCACGGCTACGAGAGCCTGCCGATGGTGGTCGTGCGGATGTGGATCTATGGGGCGGTCTTTTTCGCCTTCAGGCGCGCGGTGGCGCGGGATGCCGGACGCGACAGCCTGCCGGCTCAAAACCGCAGGCCGTGGGTCGGGCCGGCGGGCATGATTGTGCTGGTCTTCACGCTCACACTGATGGCTGACGATTGGATTGCATCCCTGGATCCCGGATGGCATTCCACAGGGTTTGCATTTGTCTGGATAACGGGGCAGGCCGTTGCGGGCCTGTCGTTGGCCATTTTGGGGGGCTTGGCGGAAGGCGAGCACCCCACCCCGGAAGGGTCCGCGAGACAACTCCTGGGTATCGATTGGGGCAATTTGCTTTTGGCTTCATTACTCTCGTGGTGCTATGTGTCCTTCGCCCAGTTCTTGATCATCTGGGCCGGAAACTTGCCTGCGGAGACAATGTGGTTCACGCGCCGGATGGATGGCCCTTGGTTCCTGGCGCTTCCGCTTCTCACAGTCTTCGGATTTCTGGTGCCGTTTTCCCTGCTCCTGTCACGGCGGTGCAAGGCGAGTGCCGGGGGGTTGGCGCTCGTCGCTGGCATGCTTTTGCTCAGCCAAGTGCTCTACACCGCATGGCTGATTCTGCCGTCGGCAGGTCACCTGTCCCCGGCCGGATGGCTGCTGGTGCTGGCGCTCCTCGTTGCAGGAGGAGGCACCTTTGCTGACCGTTTCTGGGCTTTGGCGCGAGACTTGAGGGGGCCATTGCCATGAGCGCAGGCGGATTACAGCCGGTCCGCAACCGCGCAAGGACGGATGGCTCTCCCACGGTAATGGCCGCGGCCGCGCTCAAACTTGTATCGATCATCGGATTTTGCCTGATGGTTGCGTCGTGTAGGTATCGTCAAAGCGCCCAGACCGATGCGGGCGAATTGACGCCTGCACACGAAGGCGCACGGCAAAGTGTAGGCGATGACCAAAAGGCAATCGCGGAAGCCTGGAAAGAAGAGGACCGGATGGTGAGTGAGCACTTGGACTCGTCCGGCTGGATCAATCGCGAGGCCGGCGTCGCCCATATTCCCATTGACCGAGCGATGGATCTTATTGTCCTCGAAAAGCGGTCGTCGGGACCCCAATTGGACGTATCTGAGAACACCGATGCCCTTGAAAAAATCACCGCGTTGCAGAACACCGGGCGAGACCTATTCCGGAGATACGGGTGCAATGGCTGTCACTCCCCACGCGCGAATGCTCATGCCCCATCTCTTGTCGGGATCTACGGTGAGATTGTTCGGCTAGCCGACGGCACGTTTGTCCGCGCGGACGAACAATTCCTCCGCAATACGATTTTGCATGCGAATGAGCACATGGTTGCCGGCTATGCGCCGAAGATGCCTTCCTACAATGGCTACATTCCTGAGCCCGACGTGCTCGAATTGATTGCGTACCTGAGGTCGTTCACTGGGACCGAATCCGACCCAGCCGCCCCCTTCCCTTGATTCTTTGACCTTCCACTGTGCGCTGTACACGGGCCCGCCGGCGACTCGCGCGGCGACTTTGCCGAAGCATACTGGCAGTGGTGCCCCCGCCCGGACTTGAACCGGGACAAGCGGTTTAGGAAACCACTCTGTTTTGCTAATAATCATGATGTTATGTGATCTCGAGGTGAATCGGGGATGGAATGCGATGAAGAATCCTTAATCGGGTATCATTATCAACAGGATCCTGATCAGCAGGCTCAACCGGGGTGAGCCATGGCATCTGCATCGACCGGCCCTTAGTGACCTGTTCGAAGCCATGGCAAAATAAATTTGCAAAAGCAGTTGACGGATCCAGGGAATTAATATTCATACCAACTAGTTCGTATGAATAATATCAAATCAAAGAAACAACCAGAGGCTACGCGACGCAGGCTGATTGAAGCCACAGTGGGCTTAATGTTAAGGCGGGGATTCAACGCAACCACGGTGGACGAGATTTGTGCCGAGGCAGGCGTTACCAAGGGCAGTTTTTTTTATCATTTCGAGAATAAGGACGACGTCGGGCAAGCCGTCGTGAAAGCGTGGGGCGAGTTCGGCCAGACAGTATACGCCGAGGCGTGGAAACAGCCGGGCGAACCGTTGGAGGAAATTCATCGGCTGTTCGACCTGATGGAGGGTTTGACCAGAAGGCCAGAGCCATGTGTCTGCCTGGTGGGGATGTTGACGCAGGAAATGTCAGGCGAGCATCCCGACTTTCGCGCCTCCTGCGCACACGAATTGGACATCTGGTCGGAAATGTTCCG
>CAAGKR010332129.1_pt1 | contig 10219 bp, 9 predicted proteins | sample 2556971 | NCBI WGS metagenome assembly CAAGKR01 (sample SAMEA5207829, study PRJEB30636) | soil metagenome | biome: forest; feature: boreal; material: soil | place: USA | collected 2011-09 | depth 1 m
GGCGACCACCCCGTCGGCCCCCCACGCCCTTGGTCTACGCCCCCTCGGTAAAGCGGCTGTTAACGGAGCGTCACAGCCCGCCGACCCCTTGTCCCGCAAGGCGTCCCGGGCAGCTGCCAGACTTCGTGCGGGCGGGGAAGGACCACTGATGCGCACGACGGCAACCTGCGAGTGTGGGAACGAGCTCCGGGCCGGCGACCAGGAAGCCCTGGTCTCCACCTTCCTCGAGCACTGCAACCGGGTGCACCCGGAGTGGCAGCTGGGCGAGCCGGCGGTGCGCAACTTCATCGAGGCGCTCGATCGACTCACGGGCCCGACCGAGCGACTCGACGAGATCGGGACGATCGAGGTGCACCCCGCGACCGGCGCGCGCATCGACGACGTGCTTCGGTTCTTCGATCACGACGTGTTCGCCGACAATCCCGGCTGGGCGTCGTGCTACTGCCGGTTCCACCAGGTCGAGCGCGCCGGCTGGGGCGAGCGCTCGGCCACCGAGAACCGGGCCGACCTCGCGGTCGGGCTGCAATCGGGTGAGACGACGGCCGTGGTCGCGAGCGTCGACGGGCGGCTCGCCGGCTGGTGCAACGCTTCGCTCCGCCGCGCCTACCCCGCACACCGCGACGGCTCGCCCGACGACGATCGCGTCGCGGCGATCGTCTGCTTCGCGGTCGCGCCTCCGTATCGGGGTCATGGCGTCGCGCGACGCCTCGTCGACGCGGCGATCGAACGACTTCGGGACGACGGCGTGATCGCGGTCGAGGCCTACCCGGTGCGCGATCCGTCGCAGGCATCGGCCGCGTACCACGGCACCGTCGGCATGTTCACCGCCGCGGGGTTCGACCTCGTGTCCGACGACGATCGCGGCATCGTGATGCGTCGAGCGGTTGCGCCCTCTGCTCCTGGTACGACATCTGCATCGCATGCGTGACACATGTCGTACCAGGGCGGCGTGTCACGTGGGCGGGGAGACAACCTCGGCTGCGAAGCGCTCCATCTGGAGCCGCCACTCGCGGCGCGTCGCGCCGCCGAACTGCACGGTCACCCAGCCCACCCCGAGCGCCTCGAGCGCGCCGACCTCGTCGCGCTGCGCGGCGAGGTCTTCCGACCCGCCGAGCGCGCGCGAGAACAGCGCGCAGCACACGTCGAGCGGCTCGGTCCGACCGACCGCTTCGGCGTGCGCCCGCGCGAACTGCAACCGCTCCTCCAGGTCGGCCACCGACTCCAGCGCAGGCGTTTTCAGCGCCCGGCTCGCGGCCTGCGGGTTCGGGAACGGCAGCCAGCCCTGGCCCCGCTCCACCGCCCGGCGGATCGCCACCTTGCTGTTCCCCCCGACCCAGATCGGCGGGTGCGGACGCGCGACCGGACGCGGCAACATCGTGTTTCCACGCGCGCGGAAGTGGCGGCCTTCGAGCACCACACGGTCGCCCGTCCACGCGGCGATCATCGCGTCGATGGCCTCGTCGGTGAGCTCGTTGCGTTCGTCGAAGTCGACGCCGAGCGCTCCGAACTCCGGCCGCAGATAGCCCGACGCGACACCCAGGATCACCCGACCGCCCGAGAGGCGATCGAGGCTCAGCACCGACTTCGCGGCGAGGAACGGGTTGCGATAGGCGAGCACGAACACATGGGTCTGCAGGCGCAGGGTCGTCGTCGCCGCGCCGGCGACGGCGAGCACCACCATCGGGTCGAGCGCGTGATGACCACCCGTCGCGAGCCACCGGTCGTCGGGAAAGGGATGGTCGGTGACATAGCACGCGCCGAAGCCGGCCGCTTCTGCGGCACCGGCGAGCTCGGCCACGGCGGCGCCGGTAACGAACTCGTCGGGCGCGTCGACGCGCTCCGTCGGCAACCCGACCGAGAATCGCACGGCGGCGCGTCGTTCAGGCGGGCACGGGCGCGGACCGTGCGCCGCGTACGAGCCGGCCCGGACGCGCACCCTGGTCGACGCCCGAGCGCAGGGTGACCGCTCCCCGCTTGACGGTGGCGACGTAGCCGTCGGCGCCCTGCACGAACCGGCGCCCGTCGCCGGGCAGGTCGTGCACCATTCGCGGCGCATGCAGCGTGAGCTGCTCGAGGTCGATGAGGTTGCAGTCGCCGAGCATGCCCGGCGCGAGCACGCCCCGGTCTCCGAGGCCGTAGAGCGCGGCGGTCTCGCTCGTCATCTTGCGCACGACCCACTCGAGCGGCAGGCGACCAACGGCTCGGTCGCGCACCCAGTGCGTGAGCATGAAGGTCGGCGTGCTCGCGTCGCATGTCGTGCCGCAGTGGGCACCGCCGTCGCCGAGGCCCCACGCGCTCGTCGGGTGACGGAGCATCTCGCGAACGGGATCGAGGTTGAAGTCGGAGAAGTTGAGCAGCGGGCGCAGCACGAGCGCCTCGCCGTTGTCCTCCATCAACGCGTCGTAGAACACCTCGAGCGGGTCGCGACCCGTCGCGCGCGCCTGCGCGGCGAGGCTCGTCGCGCGCGCGGGCTCGTAGTCGGGGGGTGCGCCGAGCGGGAAGATCCGCTCGGGATCCAGGAACTGCGCGAAGGCCGGATCGGCGTTCTGGGCCTCTGCGAGGAGGGTTCGGCGCAGCTCCGGGTCGCGCATGCGCGCGACGCGCTCGGCAACGCTCAGGAAGCCGAGTGGCCCCCACGATGGGCAGTACGCGAACGGGTGGAAGGTCTGCAGCCCGAGCAACAGGCTCACTGGGCGACCGGCCACCTGCGGGCGCACGTTCGCGCCCTCTGCGGCGGCCTGCGAGCACAGCTCGAGCATGCGCCGCCACGCCTCCGGATCGTGGTCGTTCTGGGTGAGCGCGAACGTCACCGGCCGGCCGATGGCCGCGGAGAGCCGGCGCATCCAGCCCATCTCGCGATCGGGTGCCGCGAGATCCTCGCCCAGCGCGCCCGCGGGCGCGAGCTCGAACACGCCGGTGCCGAGCTCGCCGAGCACCGAACCGATGCCGAACAGCTCGTCCTCCGCCGCGAAGGTGCCGGGAACCGGCTCGCCGTCGATCGCCATGTGCACGATCGTGCGGCTGGTCGAGAAGCCCAATGCCCCCGCGCTGATGCCTTCGCGCACGATCGCGGCCATCGCCACGATGTCGTCGGGTGTCGCAGGCTCGTTGCGCGCTCCTCGCTCCCCCATCACGTAGCCCCGCACCGCGCCGTGCGGCACCTGCGTGCCCACGTCGAGCAGCTTCGGCATCCCGTCGACCGCGTCGAGGTACTCGGGGAACGACTCCCAGCCCCACTGGATCCCCGCCGAGAGCGCGGCGCCGGGGATGTCCTCGACGCCTTCCATCAAGCCGATGAGCCAGTCGTGCTTGTCGGGGGCCGCGGGCGCGAACCCGACCCCGCAGTTGCCCATCACGACCGTCGTGACCCCGTGCCAGCACGACGGCGTGAGCAACGGATCCCAGGTGATCTGTCCGTCGAAGTGGGTGTGCACGTCGACGAAGCCCGGGGTGACGACGAGGCCGTCGGCGTCGAGCGTCTCGCGCGCGGAACCCGACACCCGACCCACCTCGGTGACCACGCCGTCGGTGATCGCGACGTCGGCGGTGCGCGGGACGGCACCGGTGCCGTCGACGAGGAGACCGCCCTTCACCACGAGGTCGTGCATCGGGGTCAGCCTACCGACCCTCTACCTGAGGTCGCGGAAGAAGGCGCGCATGTCGTCGACGAGGAGATCGGGCTCCTCGAGGGCGGCGAAGTGCCCACCGCGGTCGAACCGAGTCCAGCGGGTGACGTTGTACAGCGTCTCGGCCCACGACCGCGGCATCTTCAGGATCTCGCCGGGGAACAGCGCGCAGCCGACGGGCACCTCCACCCGGTCGAAGGGAGGGAACCGGCCGCTGCGTTGCGACTCGCAGTACAGCCGCACCGACGAGTTGATCGTGCCGGTCACCCAGTAGACGGTGAGGTTGGTGAGAATCTGATCGCGCGTCACCGCGGTCTCGAGATCGCCGTCGTGCTCCGTCCAGGCGTGGAACTTCTCGACGATCCACCCCGCGAGTCCCGCGGGTGAGTCGTTGAGCCCGTACCCGAGCGTCTGCGGGTTCTTGCCCTGGATCTGCTGATACGCGGCGCCCCGCTCCATGAACGCGCCCATGGCGGCGAGGTCGGCCTGCTCGACCTCGCTGAGCTCGACCGCCTCCGACGGGGGCGCGCCGATGACCATGTTGAGGTGCACGCCCGCGACGTGCTCGGCATCGAGACCACCGAGCTGGCTCGAGACCATCGAGCCCCAGTCGCCACCCTGCGCGCCGTAACGCTCGTAGCCGAGCCGGGCCATCAACACCTTCCACGCCCCGGCGATGCGGCGCACGTCCCAACCCGTGTCGCGCGTCGGGCCCGACCATCCGTACCCGGGCATCGACGGGCAGACGACGTGGAACGCGTCGGCGGGATCGCCTCCGTGCGCGCGCGGGTCGCACAACGGATCGATGACGTCGAGGAACTCCGACACCGAGCCGGGCCACCCGTGCGTGATGACGAGTGGCAGCGCGTCGGGCTCGGGCGAGCGCGCGTGGATGAAGTGCACGGGCTGACCGTCGATCTCTGTGATCGCGTGGGGCCAGCGGTTGAACCGTGCTTCTTGCGCCGACCAGTCGAACGTGGTTCTCCACGTCTCGCACAGATCGCGGAGGTATTCGAGATCGGTGCCGTAGCCCCAACCAGATCCAGGAATCTGATCGGTCCAGCGCGTGCGCGCAAGGCGCTCCCGCAGGTCGTCGAGCACCGCCGGCGCGACCTCGATGCGAAAGTCCCTGATCTGACTACTCATGCTGACCCCTCGCTCGACTGCGATCGGGAGTCAGTCTGGCCGAGCGTCGCGGCACAGCACCACCCGGCACGGGACCAGAAAGCCCAACATCCGTACACTCGGCCGATGGCCTTCGACCCCCTTCACTCGTTCCGGCTCGACGGGCGCGTCGCGATCGTCACGGGAGCGAGCAGCGGGCTCGGCAACCGGTTCGCACGAGTGTTGTCGGCCGCGGGTGCGCGGGTCGTCGTTGCCGCCCGGCGCGCCGAGCGTCTCGAAGCCCTCGCGGCAGAGTTGACCGACGCGTTGCCCGTGCCGTGCGATCTGAGGGTGCCGGGCGCGCCCGAGAGCCTCGTCGCCGCGGCACTCGGGCACTACGGACGACTCGACATCGTCGTCAACAACGCGGGCGCGAGCGAGCCCACCCCCGCGCTCGAAGAGAGCACCGACCACTTCCGGGCGACGGTCGAGCTCAACCTGGTCGCACCGTTCGAGCTCGCCCGCGCCGCCGCGATCGCGATGGTCGAACGGGGTGGCGGCAGCATCGTGAACGTGGCCTCGATCTGGGGTCTCGTCGGGGTCGGCCAAATCCCCGAGGCGGGCTACGCGGCCGCGAAGGGCGGCATCGTGAACCTCACGCGTGAGCTCGCCGCGCAGTGGGCGAGGCGCGGGGTGCGGGTGAACGCGCTCGCGCCGGGCTGGTTCCACACCGAGATGACCGACGGTTTGATGTTCGGCGACGAGGCCGCGGAGCGTTGGCTGCGCAGCCGCACCCCGATGGGCAGGGGCGGCGAGGCCCACGAGCTCGACGGCGCGCTGCTCTTCCTCGCGGGCGACGCGAGCAGCTTCGTGACCGGCACGGTCCTGAGCGTCGACGGCGGCTGGACCGCCATCTGAGAAGGGAGACCGATGGCCACGGCCGACGACTCGAACCCCGCCGACGACGCCGCGGAGCACCGCGAGTGGGGCCGGCGCGCCAACCAACGCGTGTGGGCCCTGCTCGGCGACGGCGCACCCGCCGACGACACCGCGCGTCGCGAGGTGGTCGACGCCGCGCACGCCTCGCTGTGGCATTGGTCGTACGGGGGCGGCGTGCTCGAGTGCCAGCGGGGCGAGTGGCTGCTCTCCCACGTGTACGCGGTGATCGGCGACGCACCCGCCGCGCTGCGCCACGCGCGGCGGTGCTGGGAGATCACCGAGGCCGAAGGCTACGAAGACTTCGACCGCGCGTACGCGTGCGAGGCGCTCGCGCGTGCGTACAAGGTGAGCGGCGACGCGGCGGCCGCGCACGAGTGGCGCGAACGCGCGACGAAAGCCGGTGCGCTCATCACCGACGCCGAAGACCGCGAGATCTTCGAGTCCGACCTCGCGGCGGGTTAGTCGTCGTTCGGGTCAGACGCCCGACTTCTCGAGGACGTGCACGGCGCAGGCGGAGCCGAGACCGATGACGTGCGTCAGGCCGACCTTCGCGCCTTCGATCTGGCGGTCGCCCGCTTCGCCCCGGAGGTGCGTCGCGACCTCGTAGACGTTGGCGATACCGGTGGCGCCGATCGGGTGACCCTTCGAGATCAGCCCGCCCGACACGTTCACCGGGATGGTGCCGTCGCGCCACGGGCCCCGCTCGTCGATGAACTTGCCGGCCTCTCCGGGTGCGCAGAGCATGAGGTTGTCGTAGTGAACCAGCTCCGCCGTGGCGAAGCAGTCGTGCAGCTCGACGAGATCGAGATCCTGCGGGTCGACGCCCGAGATCTCGTACGCCTTCACTGCCGCGTTACGGGTGAGCGTGTTGACGTCGGGCTGCACCTGCGCGGTCTCGGTCCAGGGATCGGTGGTGAGCACCGACGCCGACACCTTCACCGCCCGGCGCTGCAGCTCCTTCGACAGCGTGCGCAGCTTCTCCTCCGACACGAGCACCACCGCGGCCGCGCCGTCGGTGTTGGGGCAGCACATCAGCCGCGTGTTGGGGTACGACATCATGTCGTCGCCCATCACCTCTTCGAGCGAGAACGCCTTCTGGTAGTGCGCGAGCGGGTTGAGCGTGGAGTGCGCGTGGTTCTTCTCCGCGACCTTGGCGAACTGCTCGAACCCGACACCACCGTGCTCGTACGCGTACTCCATGCCCGCCTGCGCGAACACGCCCGGCATCAGCCCGGTGCCGAGGAGCCCCTCCACCTGCATGACCGAGCCGTAACGGCCGCTCGGCTCGTAGACCTTGCGACCGCGGTCGCCCTTGCCCCCGACGCCCAGCAGCCCGCCCTTGCCCATCTGCTCGACACCGACGGCGAGCCCCATGTCGGCCTCGCCGGCCTTGATCGTGAGATACACGGTGCGCAGCGCGGTCGCGCCCGTGGCACACGCGTTGGCCACGTTGTAGACGGGGATGCCGGTCTGGCCGATCTGCTTCTGGAGCTGCTGGCCGACGCCCGCCATCGCGTTGAACAGGCTGCCGCAGCCGAGCACTTCCATATCGTGGATCGTGACGTCACCGTCGGCGAGCGCGCCGAGCGCGGCTTCACTCGCCAAGTCGATGAGGTCCTTGTCTCCGTGACGACCGAACTTCGTCATCGTGGTGCCGAGGATCCAGACGTTGTCACCCATCGCTGTGCTTCCTTCCCGAGGTTACGAGCCGGCCGGCTCGAACGCGAACGCGATCGCTTCGGTTCCGTCGTCGTCGGTGCCGGCAACGAACGTCGTGAGCCGCACCGGCATTCCGAGCTGCACGGCTTCGGGTTCGGGCGCGATCTTGAGCAGGTTCGTCTTCACGACGCCGCCGCCGTCGAGGTCGACGATCGCCGACACGTACGGAGTCGGCACTCCCGGCACCGCTCGGTGCACGATCGTGAACGACCGCACCTTGCCCGTCGAACCGAGCCGACGACGCCGGAACTCGGTGCCGCCGCCCTTGGCGTCGGCGTTACGGCGATCGAAGTAGAGGGCGCCGGAATCGACGGCCTCCCACGCTTCGAGGTGCGCCTGGCCGTCGTCGAGCACGAGGTAATCGACGATCGCGATCTGCTTGCCCATCCGACCTCCCGTGCTCATGCGGCTGCTCGCGCGCACGGTAGCCCCCACGCTCGGTTCCCGTCAGGTCGAAGCGACGAGCGCAGGCGGCTCGAAGTGCCGTTTGCGCCGGAGCATCGGCGCCTCCACCAACCGGTGCGAGAGCTCGGCGACGATCAGCACGACGACCATCTGGAAGACGAACGACACCGGCGGTGAGAGGTCGACACGCGATCGCTGGCAGTACTCGAACACGATGGGATGGAACAGATAGACCGCGTAGGAACGGCGGCCGAGCCACGCGAGCGGCGGGAGCCCGAGCACGCGGGCGAGCGGGCCGCGCGGCGCGGCGACGAGGCCGGCGATGAGCACCGAGACGCCGAGCTCGAGCGCCAGGATCCCCCAGATCGGCAGCCAGCCCGACACGACGACGACCGCGCGCCACACGATGACGCCGCAACCGATCAGCGCGACACCCGAAGCCGCGGTCAGCCGCATCCGCGCCCGAGCACCGAGGCGCGGCAGCAACCAGGAGAGCACGATCGCGGTGAAGCAGCCGGCCAGCAACGCGTCGGCGCGTGTGTCGGAACCGAAGTAGAAGCGGTTCCAGACCACCGTGCGATGGTCGAGTGAACCCGCCTCGGTCTTGACGACGTGGTTGGTGACCGTGAGGTAGTAGTCGAGGAAGGTGGCATGGCCGAAGTGGCTGTGCCAGTACCAGGCCCGCCACGCCGACGCCGCGACGATGCCGCCGGCGGTGAGGGCCGCGATCGTTGCCAACCGGAGCCGCCGGCGCAGCAGGAGCATCAGGATCACCGGCCAGACGAGATAGAACTGCTCCTCGATCGCGAGCGACCACGTGTGCGAGAAGAGGCCGAGCGCGCCGTGGCGATAGACCTCGACCCAGTTGGCCGCGTAGAAGATCATGCCGGCGAAGCCGAGGACCGACGGACGGTTGCCGTTGTTTGCCGCGAGCGTGAAGCGCAGGACGACCGCGATCGCGACGAGCACGCCGAACGCGGGCAGCAGCCGCAGCGCCCGCCGGGCGTAGAAGCGCCGCAGGCTCACGACGCCCTGCGTCGCGTGCTCCTGGAGCAGCAGGGTCGTGATCAGGAAGCCCGACAGCACGAAGAACGCGTCGACGCCGAGGAAGCCGCCGTGCACCGGATTGGCCGCATAGAAGCGGCTGTTCCACGGATAGTGGAAGAGCACCACGAGCGAGATCGCGAGCGCACGCACGCCGTCGAGGGCGGGCTGGTAGCCGAGCCGGCCCGGTGGGGGCGTGGTCGGCGCGGCGGGAGTAGCGGTCGTCTGGGCCATCGGCGCGTGCCCGGTGCCCGGGCCGCCCGCAGGGTATCGGAGCGCCGCTACGGTTTCCCCCGAGCGAGCGTGGCGGAATGGCAGACGCGCCGGGTTTAGGTCCCGGTGTCCTCGGACGTGAGGGTTCGACTCCCTCCGCTCGCACTATTGCTTGTCGACCTCGGGACCGGGCCCGCCGTCGAGGGTGCGCACCGGCGCGACGAGCACCCAGAGAACCGCCAGCATGCCGCCGACGCCGGCGATCATCAACGTCGGCCGCAATCCGAACACGGTGCCGAGCAGTCCGCCGGTGAGCGAGCCGAGCGGCATCGTGCCCCACACCATGAACCGCATCGTCGCGTTCATCCGCCCGAGCATGCGGTTGGGAGTGATCGCCTGCCGGTAGGTCACTTGGCTGATGTTGTAGATCGTGCCCCCCGACGAAAAGAGCATCATTCCCCCGACGATCCACGGGAACGCATGGTCGCGCGGCGACAACGCGACGAGCAGGCCGCCAAGTTGGCAGACGAGAATCCCGACCCAGATGGTGCGTCCCAGCCGTAACCGGCGCTCGACACGGCGCGCGGTTGCGGCCGCGACCAGGAATCCAATGTTGGCGAACATGAAGATCAACCCGATGACTCCCGCGCTGTAGTGCAGAGTTCGCACGAGGTACACGAGCAGCACCGCGTCGAGCATCGAGCTGAAGTAATTCGAGGTTGCGGTACATCCGGCGATCGCCCGCAGCGCCGGGTGCCCGAGCACATACCTGAGACCCTCACCGATCTCGGAACGCATGGTCGGCTGCTCGGTCCTCGCGGGCGCTTCGACGGGCGGCTCGGCGCGTCGGATGAACAACACCGAGCTCGCCGAGAGCACGAAGCTCACCGCATCGGCGATGACCGCGGCCGGCGCGCCCACGACCTGTACGAGCACACCCGCGAGGCCCGGACCCGCGATCTGCGCGCCGGCCCGGCTGGTCTCGAGCTTCGCGTTGCCGTCGCCGAGTTGATCCTGATCGACGATCGCCGGAAGGTACGACTGGTACGCGACGTCGAAGAAGACCGTGAGCACACCCGTGATGAACACGACGAAGAACAGCTGCGCGAGCGTGAGCAGCCCGAGCCACCACGCGAGCGGGATCGAGAACAGCGCGATCGCGCGCCCGA
>CAAGKR010117442.1_pt1 | contig 10218 bp, 12 predicted proteins | sample 2556971 | NCBI WGS metagenome assembly CAAGKR01 (sample SAMEA5207829, study PRJEB30636) | soil metagenome | biome: forest; feature: boreal; material: soil | place: USA | collected 2011-09 | depth 1 m
AAGGACTTGAACGGGCCATGCGGCGGCCCGAGATCAGCGTCGGTCCAGCCATCGACGCGGGCGAGGCCGGCCTGAAGAAGGTCGCGGAGCGCCTGCGCGGCGGCCCGGCGATCGTAGACCCCGATCTTGTCGGCGCGGAGGCGGCGGGTCCGGCTGAGCGGATCATCGACCCACCAGACGGCGCTGATATCGAGGACGTGACCGGTGCGCTCCCGGTAGCTGATGGTCAGGCTCGCCTCCCCGCCCTGAACACGGGCGAACTGCAGCTCCCAGGCCGCTTTCCCGCGTCGATAACGCTGGATGCGCAACTCGTGTTCGCGCGCAAATGCCTCCACCGGCGGCGCGATGGCACGAAAGGCGTCGATGATCTCGTCCGGAATCGGGGGTAGCCGGGTTAAGGGCCGCACCGGGCCCATTGTAGAGTTGAAACGTTGATGGTCAGCAACCCGAAAGCGATCATCGAACGGATCCTGGAACGCTCGAAAACCATCGCGGTGGTTGGGCTGAGCCCCGATCCAGGGCGTCCCAGTCACGGGGTGGCGAGCTACCTGCAGCGGGCCGGCTATCGCATCATCCCCGTGAACCCGGGTATCGACAAAGTCCTGGGCGAGCGCGCCTATCCCTCGCTGCGTGACGTCCCCGAACCGATCGACCTGGTCGACGTCTTCCGGCGATCCGAGTTCGTGGCCGCCATCGTGGAGGAGGCGATCGCGGCAGGCGCGAAGTCGATCTGGCTCCAGGACGGGGTCATCGACGAGGCGAGCGCGGCGCGCGCCAGGTCGGCCGGCCTCGATGTGGTCATGGACGACTGCATCATGCGGCGGCACGGCCAGCGGCGGCGCGGCTAGCGGGGGCTGCCCCTCAAAAGACGCGGCCTCCGAGGGGGACATCATGGCTGGGCTCGAGCAGGACGACGGCGCCGGCCTCATCCGGGACGCCGAGGACCCGCACCTCCGAGCGGACGGGCCCGATCTGCCGGGGAGGGAAATTGGTGACGGCGACGACCAGCTTGCCGCGCAGCTCCGCCGGCTGGTAATGCACGGTGAGTTGGGCGCTCGATCGACGGGTGCCGATCGGACCGAAATCGATCAGCAGTTTGTACGCGGGTTTGCGGGCTTCGGAAAACGCCTCCGCCTCGATGATCCGGCCAACCCGCATCTCGACCCGCTCGAAGTCAGAGACGTCGATCAACGCCCCTCGCTTCCCAACATGCTTAGTGTAGTGTCCCATCCCGAGGCCATGCCGCTGACTCCGTCTGAGATGCGCGACCTGTTTCCGATCGCTCGACGCTATGCGTATCTCGATCACGCGGCAATTGCGCCCCTCGCCACCCCCGTCCGCTCGGCGATGACCGTCTTTCTCGACCGCCTCTTGGAGGAGCCCTTCGAGCCAGCCCATTGGGAGCGGCTTCGAACGCAGGTGCGGACACGGGTCGGAGAGCTGCTCTCGGTCGGCCCGGAGGGCATCACCTTCACCCGGAACACCACCGCGGGCCTGGGGCTGGTGGCGGCCGGGCTGGACTGGCGCCAGGGTGACAACATCGTCGGGGTCGACCGGGAATTCCCCGCCAACATCTATCCGTGGATGGGCCTGAAATCGCGCGGGGTCGACCTCCGCTTGCACCGCCCGGAGAACGGCCGGATCGACGTCGAGGCGCTGCTCGGTCTCTGCGACGGCCGGACCCGGGTCCTGACGATCAGTGCGGTGCAATTCTGGAGCGGATTCCGGGCCGACCTGGCCGCACTCAGCAAGGGACTGCGGGGCCGCGAGGTCCTCCTGGTCGTCGACGCGATCCAGGCCGTCGGGGCACTGAAACTCGACCTTTCCGCGGTGGCGGTGGACCTCCTCGCCGCCGGCGCCCAAAAGTGGTTGCTCGGCCCCATCGGGATCGGCTTCGCGTACGTCTCACCCCGCATGCTCGAACGCATGCGTCCCGTCACGATCGGTGCGGACAGCGTCGTTCGCGACCGAGAATACGTCGACTACGACCTGGCGTTCAAGCCGGACGCCCGCCGATACGAGGAGGCGGCCCCGAACTATCCGGGAATCCTGGGGATGGGCGCGGCGATCAACCTGCTGCTGCGTGCCGACCCGGCCAGGGTGGAGACGACGGTGCTGCGGCTGGCGGATCGGTTGCGCGACGAGCTGCCGCGCCGTGGGTACGCCCTCGTGTTCACGCCGACCGCGGCGGGGGAGCGATCTGGCATCGTGTCCTTTCGCCATCCGCGCATCATCCCGGCGGAAGTGCACGCCGGGCTCCGTGAGAAAGGCATCATCATCTCCCTTCGCGCCGACTTCCTGCGCGCTTCAGCGCACTTCTATAACAGCGACGAGGACGTCAGCCGGTTGCTGGACGCTCTTCCGCAATGACATTCTGGCAACGCGCCCGGCACGAACTCGGTCGGGAGACCCAACCGGTCGGGACCGTGGTGCGCCTCATCATCATCGAGCGTGCCGTCCGCGGCAGCCTCGTCCTGGTGCTGGGTATCGCGCTGCTGACCCGCAGTCAGCAGGTGACCCGCATCGTCCGCCAGTGGGTGACAGAGCTCGACATCAACCCCGAGCGCCGGCTGATCCCGCGGGCCCTGGTGGCCCTCCTGCGCCCGTTCGGGTTGCTCTCCACCCGGACCGTGATCATCATCGGCATCAGTGCCATCCTCTTCGCCGCCATTGAGCTTACCGAGGCCGTCGGATTGGCCCGGCGGCGACGCTGGGCCGAATATCTGACCGTGATTGCGGGTTGTATCGGAATCCCCTTCGAAGTGAGCGAGGTCATCAATCGACAGACGCCGCTGCGGATCAGCTTTCTGGTCATCAACGTCGCCATCGTCGTCTACCTTGCCTGGCAGAAGCACCTCTTCGGCCTGCGCGGCGGCACCGCAACCGAGACGGAGACGGGCTAGCGGGTGGTGCTGGTGAGGGGGATGCCCACCCCGGCAACGCCCAGTGGACCGGCGTGACGGGTGAGCATACCGACAAGAAAGCCGAGCACGCGATCCGCTGACGGCCCGTCGGAGATGGAGGCGAGCAGCGCCGGCTCAGGGACGCGGAACGCGCCCAGGGACCCGGCTTTGGCGGCACGGCTGAAGGCGGTCGTCCCGGCCGGGACAAATGTCACCTTGATCTTCGTATAGCGGTCCCCGGAGTGAATCAGCGTGAAGGGCGCCTTGCTTTTGAGCTGCCACGCGCGGATCTGCTCGTTCTTCAGGCGGCGCTGCAAGGTCGCGATGAGCTTCTTCCCACCCGGGTCTTTGTCGGCGTAGATCGCGACGTGCACAGTCGACATGATACCGACTCCGTCAGGTCTTGCCCAGATTTTCGAAAAAGCGTCGCATCGCAGCGCGGACCGGCTGGCCCTCGACGACAGCATCCGGAACGGGCTGGCCGCGCAGGGCGCGAAGTTCGGCCCGGTTCTGCTGCCATACGACCCAGACCCGCTGCACCGCCGTCACGTTCGTGCCGATGGCAAGCACCCAGAGCGCGATGGTGAGCGCCGACGGCCATGGGTGAAATTGCAGGGGCTCGAGCAGGAGTCCGGCCACGATGATCACGACGCGCTCCGGCCTGGCCAGGATCCCGACGTCGCAGGTGAATCCGAGACTCTGAGCGCGCGCGCGAACGTAGCTGACGAGGAAGGATCCGGCGAGAGCGATCACGACGACGACCGATTCCAGGGTGTCGTGCAGCCGCAAGAAGTAGACCAGGATTCCGAGGTAGACGACGCCTTCTGAGTACCGGTCGACGGTCGAGTCGAGAAACGCCCCGTACCGATACACTTTTCCGGCGGCTCGCGCCAGGGCGCCGTCGAGAATGTCGAAAAGACCCGCGAAGAGCAGCACGATGCCACCGACAACCAGGTGGCCCATCGCCACGAGCAGGGCCCCCGCGGCGGTGATCGCCAGCCCGAACAGGGTCAGCATGTTGGGCGTGATTGGCGACTCGCGAAAAACCCCGATGCCGCGCTCAGCCCAGCGGCGGACCCATGCCTGGAATTTCTGAGTGAACATCAGCCGGAGCTCAGGCTCGGTTGGAGACGCGCCTTGGGCATCGGTTTGAACTGGCTGCGGGCCTGCTGATAGACATCAGCGACCTGGTCCACCACGCGCTCCCAGTCATATTGCTGAACCGTCTCCCGGCCCTGCCGCGCGAGGTCGTCCCGGATCTGCGGCCCGTTGATGAGGGTTTCGAGCGCATAGGCCAGCTGGCGCTTGCTCTTTCGGTCGACCAGTAGGGCTTCCCGTCCGTGGCTCACCACGCCCCGAAAGCCGTCGATATTCGTCGCCACGATCGGGCGGCCGGCGGCCATCGCTTCCAGGAGCACGATGCCGAAGCTCTCATCGCCCGTCGCCGGCGAACAGAAGATGTCGCAGCTCGCGTAGTAGCGCGGCTTCTCATCCTCGGGGACGTAGCCCGCCAGCACTACGTCCTGGAGCTGCTTGCGGGCAAGGAAGTTTGAGTACCAACGGCGCAGCGGCCCGTCACCGACGATGATGAGCCGGAGGTTCGGGTAGAGAGGCTTCAGCTGCTCGAAGGCCCGTAGCAGGTACCCCAGCCCTTTGCGGTATTCGAGGCGGCCGACAAACAGGATGTTGAACATGCCGTCGCTGAACTCGGGCAGCGGGGTCGCGTGGTCGAAGCGCTTGAGATCGATCCCGTTTGGCACCACGCGGTACTCACCAGGAAAATAGCGTTCGACGAAGTCGCGCGCCGGGACCGAGACCGCGATCCGGGCATGCAGGCGGCGCACGTAGCGCTTCAGCAGCGGCTTGCCGTAGTAGTAGCCGACGTTCGAGCGGGCGAACGCATGAAAGGTCCCCACGTTGCACGTCTCGGAGAATCGTAGGGCGGTCACCGGGAGCATCGGCATCAACGGCTCGTGGTAATGGATGACGTCGAAGCCACTGTCACGGACGTAATGCTTGATGCGGTTAATGAGGTGGATGCTGACCGTGATGCGAGCCACCGAGCCATGGGTCGGAATCGGAAAGGGTCGTCCAACCCTTACGAAGTCAGCCCCGTGCTCCGACGCATCGCTCGACGAGCAGGGCGCAAACACCATCACCTCGTGCCCACGCCGGCGCAGGCCGGCGGCGAGGTGGCGAACGTGTTCAGTCACGCCGCCGGGGTGGGCGTAGTCGTAGGCAGACACGAGCGCGACCTTCATCTTCCTGCTTGCTTCCCTGGAGAGATTATCCGCCAGAAACTGCGCGAACCGCCGACCGTCCCATGCGAGCCCAATTGCGACCGATCCGCCGGAATTTCAGCTGCGCGATCCGGCGGTGGGTCACAAAGTCCCAGTACTCGCCGGCGGCGCGGGTCTGCTTGGCCAGCAGCGCCTTCTTGATGTCCTGGGCTGTCTTGCCCGGAAAGGTGGTATAGCCCGTGCCGATGCCCTCCAGGTGGTGGCTGTCCGAGCAGCCGACCTCCGGGAGATGGAAGCGCTCTTCGTTGAGACGATTGATCTTGGCCGCACAGGTCCGTCCGGCCACGGAGGGGTTGAAGGTCTCGACCGCATCGAAATAGATTTCTGGCGAGGGGTTCCGCATGATCCCGTCGAAGGTCCGAAACCCGATGCTCCGCGTGAGCATGGAGAACGGGTGCACCGCGATGGCGAGACCTCCCTGCTCGTGGATCCGGGCGATGGTCTGGTCGAGGGGCCGCCACATGGGGATTGGCTTGTCGATGAAGAGCGCCAGCAGGTGACCATGAAGGGTCGTGATCTCGGAGCCGCTCACGATCTCGAACGGGTACTCGTTGGCCAGCTCGAGGGCCTGGTAGCTGCCCGTCAGGCGGTCATGGTCGGTGATGGCGACCACGTCGAGGTCGGTGCGGTCACGGATGTAGTTCAAGACCTCGCGGACGCTGGCTGTGCCGTCGTTGAGCGAGGTGTGCATGTGGAAATCGGCTTTACCCAAGAGATCCTCCTTGATCGCCAACCGCAGCCTGTGCAGGCGGCGTCGCCATTGCGCCGACGACCGCGGTGTCTGGCCAGATTGGCTCCAGCACGTGCCACTGGTCTGGATACATCTTTATATAACCTTCGAACGTTCGGAGGATTTGTTCCATGGCACTTCGGACGTCTCCAGCGTGATCTTCACTCTTAGTGAGAAAAAGGGGCGCGCCCCCGACGGCCACATAGCTGTCCCGGCGGTCGCGCACGCAGTAGGCAGGCAAAATCGGGGCACCGGTCTTCAAGGCGATCTCCACCGGCCCAGTCGGAAACCGGGCGGCCTGGCCAAAAAAGAGGAACGGCTGGCCGGTGTTCAAAATATCGCGATCCATTGCGAGCACGACCATCCGGCCATCCTTGAGCATCCGGATGATGTCGCGCGCGCCAGTCTGGCTCAGCGGGATCACTTTGATCCCCATCCTGGAGCGGGCCCTGAAGACGTGGGCGAACAGCCGGCGAGGCTCGATCTGTTCGACCATCACCCCGATCTGGCCGAAGGTAGCCGCCCAGCTGGCGGCGGCCAGCTCCCAGGAGCCCATATGGGGCGCCACGACGATCACCCCCTTGCCGCGGGCCATGGCGAGGTCCAGGTTCTCGACACCGGTGGCTACGAGCAGACCGCCGAGCTTGGTTCGGCTCATGCGGGGAATCTTGAAGAAATCGATCCACGCTTTCGTGTAATTGAGCCAGTTCCTCCAGGCCAGCTTGCGGATCTGGGGCGCCGGTAGCTCCGGGCATACGTGCCGGAGGTTCGATTCCAGTGCCTTGCGTTGCCGCGCCAGCAGCGGAAAGGCCAGTGTGCTGATCACGACGCCAAGCGCGTAGGCGAGGCGCCGGGGGATACGGGCGATGACCCCCTCGATCAGTCGAAAACCCAGGTAGGTGATCACGACGATTCCAAAACGGGCTGAACCGGCGTGCCAGGGGATTCCGTGCGGCTTTCCTGCCGCCAGACCGGCAAGAAGACCAGCCATTGATCGGGTTCCTGACGAATGATGCGTTCGAAGAAACGGACGATTCGCTCGGTGGTCACCTGGATATCGTGCGCCGTGTCGCCGGTCCGGCTGACCTCGATTGGAGCCTCGATCTCCGCAACATAAAGGTTGTTGGTCTCACGGCGTCCCCAGGCCGGGATGATCGGAACGCCGGTCTTCAAGGCGATCGCGGCTGGGCCCGAGGGAAAGACGGCCGGCCGATTGAAAAACATGACCCGCACACCGTGCTCGCCGCGGTAGAGGTCGCTGGCCAGGGCGACCAACTCATTACGGGCGAGCGCCTTGATGATGTGGCGGAGGCTGCTGGCGCCAATGGGGATCATCTTCATCCCGATCCGCGCACGCGAAGCGACCACCACCTCGCTCAGCGGCCCGAGCGGGAGCTCATCGGTCACGGCGCTGACCGGGTAGCCGTAGACGGCCGAGGCCGCCGCCAGGATGTCCCAGTTCGAGACGTGGGCGGTGACGACGATGGCGCCTTTGCCCCCGGCGAGCGCCTCGTCGATATGTTCGCGGCCCCGGGGCCGGACCATCCGACGAATCTGCTCGGGCGTCAACGAGTCCATCAGGATGAAGTCGGCGAACATCTTGAAGTAATTTCCGAAGGCGTGGCGGGCCGTCCGTTTGACCAGCGGGTCGTTCCACGGCCGCCCCAGCACCTGGGCGAAGTTTTCAAAAGCGACCCGGCGTCGACGCGGCATGAGGAAGAAGACGCAACGGCCCGTGAGCGCCGCCAGCGGATAGCGAACGCCCGGCGGCAGCGCCCCAATCACCCAGTTCCCCAGCCTGAACAGCCGAGGGAGGATCATCTCCGGCGAGCGGTCTCCCGCGTGGCGCGCGCTGGCGCCGCCACCCGCGTCGGCGTCTCGCCGTTGGTTGCGGTCCCGGCGATGAACGCCTCCGTCTTCTGATGGGCCACCGAGTCGGTGAACTGGACCGGCGGCGACTTCATGAAGTAGGAGGAGGGTGCATCCAGAGCCCCAGCGATCTTCCGATCGAGGCCCAACTTGCAGCAGCGGACCGCATCGATCACAACGCCCGCTGAGTTCGGGGAATCCCAGACCTCGAGCTTGAGCTCGACATTGAGCGGCACGTCACCAAACGACCGTCCCTCGAGGCGGATGTACGCCCATTTGCGGTCGCCAAGCCACGGCACGTAGTCGGAGGGCCCGATATGGATGTTGTCGGCCCCAATGTCGACCGCCATCTGGGATTTCACGCTGTTGGTCTTTGAGATCTTCTTGGAGATGAGCCGTTCCCGCTCCAGCATGTTCAGGAAGTCCGTATTCCCGCCAAAGTTCAGCTGGTAGGTGCGCTCGAGCTTCACCCCGCGGTCCTCGAAGAGCCGGGTCAGGACCCGGTGCACGATCGTCGCGCCGACCTGTGACTTGATGTCGTCGCCGATAATCGGGATCCCGCGCTTCTCGAATCGATCCCGCCAGTACGGTTCCCGGGCGAGGAAGACCGGCATACAGTTGACGAAGGCACAGCCAGCCTCGAGGACCTGTTCCGCGTACCACTTAACGGCTTCCTCGCTCCCGACCGGGAGGTAGTTGACCACGACGTCCGTCTTGGTCTCGCGCAGGATCCCGACGATGTCCGCCGTCGGTCCTGGCGCTTTCGTGATGATCTCGGACAGGTACTTGCCAAGGCCGTCGTGGGTCATGCCACGCTCCACCTTGATCCCGAGCCGGGGGACATCGGCAAACTTCACGGTGTTGTTGTGGCCGGAGAAGATGGCCTCGGACAGGTCTTTGCCGACCTTTTCCTTGTCGATATCGAAGGCCGCCGAGAACTCGATGTCCCGGATGTGATAGCCACCCAGATCGACATGCATGATGCCAGGGATCGAAGTCCCGGGCTTGGCATTGCGGTAGTACTCGATCCCCTGGACCAGGGATGAGGCGCAGTTTCCAACTCCGAGGATCGCGACCCGCACCTTGCGGCGCGATCGTGAGCCGTTACGGGCGGAGGCGGTTTTGACGGCCCCATTGGCCCTGGCCCCGTTCTTGTGTGTGCCGTTGCTTTTTGCCATCGCTGCTACACCTCGCTCCTTTCATGCAGCGCCCGGACCTGCGGCCGAGGCGCGATTCGTGTCGACAACTCTCGATGGAAGGCGTTGAGGCCTTCGCGATTCAGTGAGCAATAGACGAGACGGCCGGCACGGCGGCCGCGGACCAGCTGCCCTCGACGCAGCATCCGCAGGTGCCAGCTGAGCCCAGGCTGGCTCAGGTCCAGAGCATCGGCGAGCTCCTGCACCGTGATCTCCGAGGTCCCGGCGAGCAGCTCCAGAATCTTGAGGCGCGTGATACTGGCGAGCGCCTGGTAATGCGTCCGGAGCTCACGCAGCGAGGGTTGGGAGAGGAGTGCAGTAGATGCCATATAAAGAAAACTTTATGTATCATACCACGCGGTGGCAGACCTCGGAGGCGCGATGGAAGCGGTCGCTTCCCGTGAAAGCGATCGCCGGCCTGGGCGGCGGTGCTACCGCGCCGAGTGAATCAGCAGGTTCCGGGACAGGTGCGGGCGAACTCGCACTCGCTCTTGTACCGGCACTCGTTGATGCCGGCCAGGGCCTTAGCGACAACCGCCTGCAATTCCGGGATCCGCTTTACTTTCTTTGCGTCTTCCGCATCCATCGTGATTGCTGCTCTGACGTGGACTGAGACTCGAGCGATGACTGATGCGAGACAAAGACAAACGTGACATCGTGGCTATCCGAAAACGCCTACAGGATAGGAGGCGCTTCTCTCACGGTCAAGGAAAGACTTGTTAAGGTGGGCTCGATGCCAGCGACGAGAGCCCGCCGGGTGACGCCCAAAGCTGACACCGTCGTGGGCTTCGAGCGAATCGCCGGCCACGAGCGGGCCGTTGGCATCCTGCAAGCCCAGCGGACGGCCGGACGGCTGGGCCATGCGTACTGCCTGACGGGAGAGGACGGGATCGGGAAGACAGCCGTTGCTCTCGCCCTCGCCGAGGAGTTGTTGCTCGGGCAGGGTCAACCCCCACGGCTCGAGGTGCATCCGGACTTCTGGTCCGACGACCGGGCCGAGGCCATCAGCATCGACGAGATCCGCTTCCACCCCGAGAAGGGCGCGCAGGCCCATGACCAATCGCTCCAGCAGTTCCTGAGCCTGAAGCCGTTCATCGCCCCGGCGCGAGTCGCCTTGCTCGCCAACGCCGAACGCATGACGGAAGCGGCCCAGAACTGCCTGCTCAAGACACTCGAGGAACCGCCGGCGAACACCGTCCTCGTGCTCACAACGGCCTACC
>CAAGKR010383374.1_pt1 | contig 10218 bp, 5 predicted proteins | sample 2556971 | NCBI WGS metagenome assembly CAAGKR01 (sample SAMEA5207829, study PRJEB30636) | soil metagenome | biome: forest; feature: boreal; material: soil | place: USA | collected 2011-09 | depth 1 m
GATGTGGCCGATATTATTCGCGCGGAGCAACCGGACGTGGTGTACGTGGAGACGCTGTCGAATCCGCTGGTGAAGGTTATTGATCTTGACGCGGTGGGGGCGGCGGCGAAGGAGGTTGGGGCGGTGAGCATTGTGGATAGTACGTTTACGACGCCGTTCCTGGTGAGGCCGATTGAGCATGGGTTTGACCTGGTGGCGCACAGCGCGACGAAGTATCTGGGGGGACACGGCGATAGTACGGCGGGGGTGGTGATTAGCGCGAGGCGTTCGTTACTGGATCAACTGCGCAGTTACGCGACTATTTTGGGGGCTATGCTGAGTCCGTTCGAGGCTCACCTGGTTACGCGGGGATTGCAGACGTTGTCGCTACGTATGGAGCGGCACTGTAGCAATGCGCTGAAGGTGGCTGAGTTTTTGCAAGGGCACGCGGAGGTGGAGAGGGTGCATTACGCGGGGTTGGAGTGTCACCCACAGCACGCGCTGGCGGATGCGCTGATTGGGCAGGGGCGGTATGGCGGGCTGCTTTCTTTTGAATTGAGGGAGCAATCGCGGGAGGCGGCGTTTCGCTTTATAGATAGGCTGCAGTTGTGTTTAGCGGGCACGACGCTGGGCGATGTCTGGTCGCTGGTGAGCTATCCATGGATGTCGTCACATAGGAATTTGCCGGTGGCTGAGCGGAGGAGTATGGGGATTACGGAGGGGTGTATCAGGTTGTCGGTGGGTATTGAGGATGTGGGTGATATTATTGGGGATTTGGAGGGGGCGTTGGAGGGGTAGAGAGGTTAAGGTAAAATGGGAAATCTTTTGACGTATCTTCCTTTGGTTTGTTGGAGGGATTTTCAATGGCAATAGGATCGATTCTTACGGAGGATATGAGGCGGGTGGTTGAGGAGCAGCGGCTGGGGTTCGTGGCTACGGTGTGTCCGGATGGTACGCCTAATCTTTCTCCGAAGGGGACTACGGCTGTGTGGGATGATGAACATCTGGTTTTTGCTGATATTTGTTCTCCTGGAACTATTGCTAACCTGTTAGTTCAGCCGGTGTTGGAGATTAATGTGGTGGATCCGGTTGTGCGGAAGGGGTATCGTTTTAAGGGGTCTGCGATGGTGGTAAGCGAAGGGAGGCTGTTTGAGGAGGGGTTGCGTTTCTATAGGAGCCGGGGAGTTGCTAGCCCAATCCAGCATATTGTGCTGGTGAAGGTTGAACGGGCATTACCTCTTATTTCACCTGCCTATGATTTGGGTCAGACTGAAGAGGAGGTGCGGGATCGGTGGTTGGGCTATTGGAAGAGCTTGTATTTTAACCGGGTAGATGAGAAGCCAGAAGAAAAAGAGTGAATAATTATGTCAAGTAATTTTTATGATAAAGTGGCAAAGAATTTTGGGGCATCTGGAGTAAATGTGAAACGCGTTACGGATTGATTATCTGCGTGGGTATATAATAGCCAGTGTACCAGGTCTGCATTTAGGGGTTGCCGTGGACCATGGAAGGTTGTTGAACTGATATTTATCATTAGGAAGAAGGGTACGACATTGGGTACATATTCAATCGCGGTTTTAGGCGGGGACGGTATTGGGCCGGAGGTTACGGAGCAGGGGGTGCGGGTGCTGAGAGCGGTGGCGGGGCGGTATGGGCATAGTTTTAAGATGAGGGAGGCAAAGGTGGGTGTGGCGGCAATTGAGGCGGAGGGCGATGCTATTTCTGATGGGACGATGCAGCTTTGCCAGGAGAGTGACGCTATTTTATTTGGGGCGGTTGGGGGCGTTCCACGCTACGAAGGACCCGACGCAAAGATTCAGCCTGAACGCGCGCTGTTTCGCTTGCGGAAGGAGCTGGCTCTTTACGCGAATCTGCGCCCGATTCGTCCTTTTGCTGCTTTGCTCAATGCTTCAACGATCAAGGCCGATGTGCTGCGGGGAACTGATCTGCTGGTGGTGCGTGAGTTGACGGGCGGTATTTATTATGGGAAGCCCAGCGAGATTCGCGAGACAGCGCAGGGGCTTGAGGCGATCGATACACTGATTTATTCTGAGGCGGAGATTGAGCGTATTGTGCGCATGGCGTTCGAGTTGGCACGGGATAGACGAAATAAGGTGACGTCGGTAGACAAGGCGAATGTGCTCAGTTCATCACGGTTATGGAGACGGATTGCTGATGATGTGGCGGCAGATTTTCCTGATGTGACATTGGAGCATCTGCTGGTGGATGCGTGCGCGATGCATCTTATCCGGAGGCCGACGAGTTTTGATGTGATTGTGACGGAGAATATGTTCGGCGATATTCTGACGGACGAGGCGTCGATGCTGGCAGGCTCTATGGGGATGTTGCCCTCGGCGAGTCTTGGAACACGGCGTACAGCGCATGGGTTGTTTGGTTTGTACGAGCCGATCCATGGCTCGGCGCCCGATATCGCGGGGCAGGAGAAGGCGAATCCGATCGCGGCGATTCTGACTGTGGCGCTGATGCTGCGCTATTCGTTCAATTTGAAAGCGGAGGCGGAGGCGATCGAGAGGGCGGTAGAGGAGATTGTGGAGGCGGGGTACCGCACGGAGGATTTGCGCGAGGAGGGCAAGGAGGTTGTGGGGACGAAGGAGATGGGGAGGTTGATTGCGGAGGCTGTGTTGGGGTAGCTATGGGAGTGGGAGGGTCAACCCATCATGGGTTTGGGACAGGGGCCAAGCTGGTGTAGTTTTTTGCGGGCGTGGATTAGTTGCTGGTGGATGCTGTCTGTTTCTCGTTTGTCGTGGGCTGATGCGAGTTTGGCTTCGAGGGTTGTGATTTCGTTGTGGATTTGTTGTTGTTGCAGGTGCCAGCGGGTGACAGCTCGTTCGACTCCCATGGTGGTTTGGTCCTTTTTGTTTATTTGTGTCGAATGTGCTCCCCATGGCTTTGCCACGGGGAGCACATTCGACACAAATGTTTATTTTTAGCGTGCGGCTGCGCCGTAGACGAGGGTGTTCAGGGTGTTGATGAGTTCCTCGTCCTGGTAAGGTTTGACGACGTACGAACTGGCACCTAGTAGCAGGGCGCGCTGCTGGTGTTTCGCGGCGGCACGGGAGGTCAATACGACGAGCGGGAGCGTGCGATATTGCTCCTGGGCGCGAATCGTTGATATGAGTTCGTAACCATCCATACGCGGCATTTCTATATCGAGCAGGACGGCAGCCGGTGTTTGCTGGGAGATCATTTCCAGGGCCTCAACACCGTCACGCGCCATCTGGACTTCCCAGCCGTGTTGTTTGAGCATGTTGCTGACGACGCGGCGAACGCTGGGGCTGTCATCGACGACCAGGACATGTTTCCCGTGCTCTGCCTCTGTGGGGGCTTCCGCAGCTGGTGGTATTGCAACGGCGGAAGTGCGCTGGTTGGGAGACGCTGGCCTGGAGCCTGTTTGCAGGGATGTGACAACCATGCCTTCGCGTTGCATAGACGTGTTTGTCATGCCTGTTGCGCTACCAATCAGCTTAGAACGGGTAGAGAGCAGTTCGATTAACTCAAGGACGAGGACGACACGTCCATTACCCATGACAGTGCCGCCAGCGACGCCGTGAACGCTGCGCAGATGTGGTCCAAGGTTTTTCATTACGACATCCAGTTTACCCTTGATATCGTTAACGGTGAGGGCCACTCTGTGACCACCGGCATTTACGAGCAGCAATGGAGACCTCTCGTTCTCAAGCCCGACTGGCAACGACAGGAGTTGCGCCAGGGTATGCAGTGGATAGAGATCGTTTTGGACTAAGACCGCGGGCCTCCCTGCGAAGGTAGCGCGTTTGAAGTTATCCAGACGTCCAATGGCCTCGACAAGTACGGTTGGAATTGCAAACTGCTGCCCACCGGCCATTACCATCATAGCGCTCTGAATAGCCAGGCTGGTGGGGAACTTCATGGTGAAGGCGGTGCCTTGACCTGGCATTGACTCGACTTCGAGCGTTCCTCTCAGGCGGGATACACTGTCGCGCACTACGTCGAGGCCGACACCGCGACCACTTTCTTCGCTGAGCACCTCGGCGGTAGAGAAACCGGGGCGGAAGATAAGGTCGATAATATCGTTATCATTGAGGACTTGATCTTTGCGGGTAAGCCCCTGGGCAATGGCCGAGGCGCGGACACGCTCTGGATCGATGCCGAGGCCGTCGTCTCGAACGGTGATGACAACCTGGTTGCCCTCGTAGGCAGCGGACAACTTAATCTGGCCGGCGGGCGGCTTACCCTTCTGAATGCGCACTTCCGGTGTCTCGATGGCGTGGTTGACGGCGTTGCGCATGAGGTGCAGTAATGGTCCAGCGATTTCTTCGTTGACGGTGCGATCGACCTCTGTATGCTCGCCCTCCAGGAGGAATTCGAATTCTTTATGCTGTTTGAGTGCGACGGCACGGGCAGCGCGGTAGAGACGAGGCGTCATAGTTGAAAGAGGCACGAGGCGCGCTTTCATTAAGCGATCCTGGAAGGTGGTAGTGAGGCGATTCTCACGCGCAAAGACACCTTCACAATCGCGTATGACTGCATCCATTTCTGTACTGAGCGTGGTCATATCCGAGATACCTTCGCTCAAGCCACGAGCGAGGATGTGAAATTCGGTATAGCGGTCGAGTTCCAGTTCATCAAAATCGGCGAGATGCCCAGGATCGACACGATTTTTGTTCCCGTTGCTTGCGGATGAGAAACCTTTACTCTGGATGCCTTCGCCTGGCATCACCTGTACAGAATGGCCGCTGGGCAGGGTGGTAGCCTCAAATCTGCTTTCGAGTTTTTGACCTACATCTCTGAGGCGATTGCTACTGACGCCGACATCGGAGACAAGCTGAACGAGGCGATTCACGCGCTCTTCCAGGATGCTGCGATTCACCAGGAGTTCGCCAAAGAGATTGACGAGTTCATCGAGTTTCTGGAGTCTTACGCGAACGCTCAGGTCACCACGAGCGGCGCGTTGGGCATGGGTCTCAGAGGGTTGAGCGCCAGAGACGACACCGGCAACGGAGGAACTATCGTCGATTATGCCTTCTTCGTTGAGTTCATCGGGGTCTATATCATCTACGCTGGTATCACTGAGCGTGGTATGATCGCCAAGCAAATCCACATAGCGGACGCGCAGCAACTGTACTTTCGCAGCTTCATCCAGCGGGTCAATTCCCTTGCCGATAATGAGTAGATCAAGGGATTCGGCAGTATCGAGAATGAGACTGATGACAACAGGCGAAATGGCGGTGGCGCCTTCCATGACGCTATCGAGCAGATCTTCAAAAATGTGGGAGAGATCAGCGATTGCGCGGAAGCCCATCATGGCAGCGGCGCCTTTGAGTGTATGAGTAGCACGGCAAATGCCTTGTATCAGCTCGCGATTGGTGGGGGCTTTTTCCAGGGCGGCCACGTGCATAATGATGGTTTGCAGGTGTTCTTCTGCCTCCAGACGGAAGATTTCCGTCGCCTCTTCACTAAAATCACCACTAAAAGCGGCAGCAGAGGATAACGGTTTAGAGGCAGCGGGCTGAGGCGGAACCACAGGCTTTACTGGCGCTGGAGCGGCGCCGATGTTTTGCTGTACTGCGAAGGTTGATGTCGATGTATCGATAACGGGCAAACCGGTTGATTGGTGCGCATGGTCAATAAAGTTTGAAGTGCGGGGCGAGGTCGGGGCAGGAGGCATGAGCGTCTGCTGCATGGACTGATTCAGCATATCACCGGCTCCATCGGTTATCTGGCTGAGAAACTCCTGGCGAACCTGTATTTCAATTTCACTGCGCAGCCGGGTCTCAAGTTCCTGAAGAGATTCTGTATTCTCTATGTTCCTGGAGCCTGAGACACGCTCCTGTAACTGTCGATTTGCCTCAAACTCCTTGCGGATCTCATGGCGCAACTGTCGTTCTAACTCGGAACGGGCAGCGAGTGTTAGCGGGCGAGTTTCGTATTCCCGGCGTATTTCTTCGCGTATCCTGTCCTCTTGCTCACGGCGATATTCATCGCGGACAGAGGCTTCGATCTCTGCGCGCAACGCGGCAGGGTCGCCACGTCGTTCAAAAGTAACCCGTTCGCGCATATCTTCCGCTTCACGCAAGACGCGCATTTCCCAGGGAGTCCAACCCTGGTCGTACGAGAAGATTTGTGAAGGATTATTAGCCAGGACCTGCTGAAAAGCATTGCCGCAGTCTTCTATGGAGGCGGACAATTGCCGGAGGGCGTTATGAAGCTGTTCATCCGTCATCTCTACGCCGCTAGTAATCTGCGTAAGAAGATCAAGCACCTTTTTGAGTTTGGTGTTTGATACCCACATGACAGAGAGGGGCAAGTAGCGCCGCACCTGGTCGGGGCTGTTGCGGAGGTTAAGTCCCATAGCCTGTCCTGCCCAATCTTCCATACGATCAAGGGCGTCCTTGGAGCCATCGAGAAAGCCTTTGAATTCGGCGCGCTGGTCTTCAATTACGGACATAGCCATACGCAACTGCCTGAGCATTTCCTTGAGTGAGGAAGCCTGGACTGCGATAGACCGGGTATCTTCGTACATTTCGGTGAAAACCGCGGGAAAGGCAGACCCGGTAGCCTGTGGCACAGCAGGTTGAGCGACGAGAGATGGTTGTCGAAGATCAGCTTCACCAACCAGTTCAGTTTCTGGATGGGCTGTGCTCTGCTCTTCTAGAGGCTGAGTCGGGGTCGGTGAGACAATGGGGTCAATGAGAGGTATTGCGGGTCGCTGAGATGTCGAGGCAACCAACATTTCTAGGGCACTTGGATTCGCCGCTTCAGGTTTCGGTGTTGTGTTGGCTGCAAGGTTGGCAATTTCGGCAGTCTGTTCTTCGTAGAGGGAAGCCGCTTGAGGTTCAAGTTGAGATTCATGGATGGGTTCGACAGGGACAGCGGGTGCTGACTCTTCAGGCCAGGCAATATCTTCATCTGCTGTTACAGGCGACGTACGGAAGGAGGCCAAGACCTCGTCAAGCGACGGCATTGAGGAAGCTGCTGAAGCGGGTGACAGAGCGGTAGAGGACGATGTGGCGGCCTCCAGCAGATATTGATCTTCGGCACTGCCGTTCAAAGCTGGCGTTGGAGGCTGCACTGAAGAGTCTGTGAGAGCGCGGTAGCGCACATAATCCGCATCATCTTCCGCCATAATCGCTTCTTCGTTGATACCACTATGAATACCTTGTAGGAGTTGGTGCATTCTTGCGAGAGAACGTTGCAACAATCCAATGGTTGGAGGGTCCAGAGTAGAAACCCCGTCTAACACGTCGCCGAGGATATCTTCCATACCATGGGCGACATGCGATAAACCGGGAAAATCCATCATCGAGGCAGAGCCACCAATAGTATGGGTACGGCGGTAGGTTTCCTCAATAGCTTCAATGTCACCGGTTATTGAGCCAGAGGGAGATTGTGCCAGGCGTTCGAGGTTGCTCTCAATTTCTGGCAAATAACTATTTACTTCTTCGATAAACGAATCGAGTACTGAAAGTTTATCAAATGTATTCGACATGCTGCTCGTACCCACTTTTTCTAGTTACACATTTCACTGTACACATTTCACCGCCTTCATCCACAAAGGGAAGAATTACGAGGATTTTCCCGCTCTCCCCGCAGGGGGCATTGCCCTCCGCCCTGAACCCTCTAAAATGTGTAACTCGGTTAGTTACTGACCAAACTGTCCATTATTGGGGTATGAGGTCTGGTCCTGACCAAACTGCGACTGACCTGGTTGATGAGCGTCTCGCTGCCAGCGTTGGCGTGATGCCTGAGATTGACCTGATTGTTGCTGGTTGTGCAGTGAGCCAGAATTTGGTGGTTGTGGATTTGCTGCCTGGTTGGAGGCGGGAGCATTCTGTTGTCCCTGAGCAGCATATCCTGGCATACCACCGAATTGTTGGTCACTTACCCTTTGCTGCTGCTCCGAGCCGCCAAATTCGTCAAAGCCAGGCTGACTGTTAAAGGGTTGTTGGCCACCAAAACTTTGTTGGTACTGGTTGCCAAATGCTTGCTGTCCACCAAAACCCTGTTGATATTGGTTATCAAATGACTGTTCGTCCGAACCCTGCTGGCCGCCGAAGCCTTGTTGATGGTCAAAGGAGGAAGCAAAGTTTTGTAAATTGCCAAATGACTGCTGGCCAAATTCTTGTTGACCGCCAAAGCCGGGTTGGCCGGTGAAAGGTTGTTGGCCACCAAAGCTTTGAGCATTGCCGAACGAAGGCTGGTTATAATCTTGCTGATTATTAAAGGGAAACTGGCCATTGCGAGCGGAGAGAGCGACCAGTGAACCAGAATTACCCGGTTCAGGAAATGGGGGAAAGTTCCCAGAATAATCCTGCGCCCAATTGTTGTCCGCACCTGGGCCGAGAGAGGGCGGGAAGAATTGATTGCCATTTCCTCCCTGTAGCTCGCTCACCGATGTCATACCGGGAAAGCCTCCCATGGCATCATTGCCGCGGTCCGGCAAACGGAAGGTAGACACTGAGGAACGGAGTTGTTCGGTAAGTTCAGCGAGATAGCTTACACTGGCGGCAGCCTCCTGAGTACCAATGTTGGTCTGACGAGTGATGTCGGAGATCTGCCCCATAGCTACAGCGACTGCCTCAGAAACGGAGGTCTGTTCGTTTGCGGCGCGAGCGATACTTTCGATCATTTGGGCCTGCCGTTCCACGGCGGTATAGATAGAGTTAAGTGAACGTCCAGCTTCGTCGGCGAGTTGTGATCCCTTGACGACTTCTTGTGTGCTGTCTTCCATAGCTACGACAGCCTCATAGGTATCGCCCTGGATACTTTTAACCAATGTATCGATACGCTTGGTTGACTCGGTTGAGCGTTCAGCGAGAAGACGGATTTCATCGGCGACGACCGCGAAACCACGTCCATGTTCACCAGCCATAGCCGACTGAATAGCGGCGTTCAGTGCGAGGAGGTTTGTTTGATCAGCGATATCTTCGATGATACGGACAATTTCGCCAATTTCATTAGAGCGTTCACCGAGGCGTTTGATTTTCTTGGAAGTCTCCTGGACGTTTTCACGAATGAGGACCATGCCTTCAATCGTTTGACGAACGGAGCGTTGACCGCTATTGGCGTTGCGCAGGGCTTCCATCGCGGCCTCGGCGCTGAGCTGTGCGTTACGAGCTACATTTTGAATGAAGATAGCCAGGGCTTCGACGGCCTCGGTAGTTTGAGAAATTTGAGACACCTGGGTTTCGGAAGCCTGGGTCAGTTCATTGGAACGATCAATGATACGGCGAGTAGCGTTGGTCACTTGCACGGCGGTTGTCTGAACACGTCCGACGACCTTAGCAAGCTCTTCGATCATATAGTTGAATGAGTCGGCCAGGACGCCAAGAGTGTCTGGCGTTACTTCGGCCTGGACACGCAGGTCGCCATCACCAACGGCACTTACTTCCTGCAGCAGTTTTTCGATCTGAGCTTGCAGTGCAGCGGCATCATTACCATTGGAGCTAAATGCGGCTCCATTTTGCGAGGTTCCCTGGCTATCAAGGAGGGCATTCAGGTTCCTCGAGAGCATGGCGAACTCGTCGTCGCCGTTGATCTCTGCACGGGCATTGCGATCTCCGCTAGCATAATCACGACAAACATCAACGAGTCCAAGTATGCGACTTTTAACTTCGCGCTGAACAAAATAGTTAGCGGTCAGTACGCCGATTAAGGACACTATTGCGCAAGCAACAACTACAAGTACAAAGGTAGTGGTATCGCCGCTATTGCCGCTACTCTGGATTCGTTGAGAGGCAAATACTCCAAGAAAAGCGATCATGACGACTGGAATTGCTGCTGAAAGAAATAGACCTATCTGCATCAGCGCATTGACAGTCATTCCGCCTCTGTTGCGATCAGGGTTCATCCGCAGGCCTCCTGTGTGTAAAAATACATCCATATAGAGAGTAAGTAAAGAGAAAGAAATTATTGTAGGGCTTCGTAACGCTGCATCTTATCTGAGAAAAGCAGGCGAGCTGCGTCAATCAACACAATCACACGTTTATCGAGCAAGGCAACACCAGAAGCATAGGGAATAGCCCAGTATGGAATAATGGCCTGGCGTACATGTATATTGGCAACAGCGGTAGGAGGTATCTGCGCCATTTCACTGACGCCGTCCACGACCAAGCAAATCACCATTTCATTGTAATGCACCGACAACAAACGAGTACGTGGATTGTAGGGTAGCTGCTCCATATCCAGAAAACTGCGAAGATCAACCACGGACGCGATGGAACCGCGCAGATTGATCAC
>CAAGKR010291316.1_pt1 | contig 10213 bp, 10 predicted proteins | sample 2556971 | NCBI WGS metagenome assembly CAAGKR01 (sample SAMEA5207829, study PRJEB30636) | soil metagenome | biome: forest; feature: boreal; material: soil | place: USA | collected 2011-09 | depth 1 m
ACGAACTCCAGCGCGGCGGGGTCGTCGCCGCCGGCGACGAGGGCCGCGCCGATCTGCAGCGCGTCGGCAGCCCTGATCGCATGGGTGTCCACCACGCGCTCCGCGTACCGCCGAACGAGCTCCACCGCGGTCACCTCGGACCAGCGCGGCCAGGCCGCCAGGATCTCCCGCTTGGCCCCCAGGAGCCGCCGCGCGGCGGCTGGCTCCTCGCGTCGGCGGCGCGCCAGCGCTGACAGCAGCTCGACGCGGGTCAGGGTCCAGACCACGACGGCGGGATCGTCACGGAGCAGACGCTCCGCCAGCGCGGTGCCGCGCTCGGCCACGACCAGCGGGATGAGGGCGGAGGTGTCCCAGAACCTCACCACCCCGCCCCGCGCTCGGCCAGCAGGTCCTTGAGCACGCTGCCCCGCAGGCGGGGAGGCTTGCGCTTCCCGAGCCACTCGGGGAGGCCCCCAGACCCGCGCCGGATCAGGCCCCGCCGCTCGAGTCGCGCCAGCCGCCCGTCGTGGCCGCGAGAACCCCCTGTCGGCCGCGCGAGAGGAACGATCTGCGCGATGGGCTGATCCCGGTCCAGCACCAGCACGGACTCTCCGCTCCGGACGTGATCGAGGTAGCGGGACAGGTGGTTCTTGAGCTCGGCGATCTTGGCCTTCTTCATATGGCCATGTTAGCCATGTTGGGAGGGACGGTCAAGGGTCACGGCACGGACTCCACCGCGGCTTCCTCCTGGTTCGCGGCCGCCGCCTCGGAGTGAGGCCTCCCTTGACGCCGCCGCCGTCCCGGCCCAGTATCGCCTCCGGCACCTGCACCCATCAACGGGCCATCGCGGAGAGCAAACCGCAGCCCGCCGGAGAGAGGAACATGGATGAGACGACTGCGCTCGTGACCCTCGCGACCTCCCCTGCCGAGTCCGAGGTGTATCAGATGCTGCTCGCGCGAGCGCATCGGAAGACGGGAGCCATTCCCCCGGAGCTGGTCGTCCGGCACGTCCTGGCCGTCACGGCGGGAGCGGACTGGCCCGTGCAGCGCGAGGCGCTCGAGGCGCTGCTCCGCCGGTTCGCCTTCGGCCAGGCCGACAGGCTGCAGATCGTTACCCGGCCGGGCGGCGGGGGACCCCTTGGCCTCTACGCGACGCGACGGCAGGGCTCGCCCGCGCGCCCCTACCGCACCCTGCTGCGGTGCGTCGAGCCCATCCAGGGCAGCTGCAGCTGCCCCGACTTTCTCCGCAGCTCGCTCGGCCTGTGCAAGCACCTCCTCGCCGTGCTGGAGGACATCGCCTCAAAGCCGCGCGCCGTCGAGCGCGCCCGGCGCGCGGCCGCTCCTGATGCAGCGCCGCTGCGCTGGGATCCGATCCGCCCCCTCACAGGCGGGGGCGACTGGCTGGCGCGGATCCGCTGGATGGACGGCTCCCCCGCGCCCCGTCTCCGGCGATGGCTGCGCCCGGCCACGGCGGGCGGCTTCACGACCGAGGTCCCCGAGGCGCCGGCGCGGCGGCTCGAGCTCGTGGACAACCTCCTCGACGTGCTTGGGAACGATCATTGCGAGCCCGCGCTTCACGCCTTGCTCCTGGAGGATCGACGGCGCAGCGCGCGTGCCGTCCAGGGCGGCCGGGACCTGCACCGCTTCACGCAGGCGATCCGGTCTCTCAAGCAGCGACTCTACCCTTACCAGCGCGAGGCCGTGGAGCGGTTCCTCTCGAACGGGCGGCTCCTGCTCGCCGACGACATGGGCCTCGGCAAGACCGCGCAGGCGATCGCCGCCTGCCACGCCCTGTGGCGCACCGGCCGCGTCCGCCGGGGGTTGGTGGTCGTCCCGGCCGCGCTCAAGCCCCAGTGGCTGCGCGAGTGGCAGCTCTTCACCGACACGCCCGCAACCGTGGTCGACGGCAACCCCGCTCAGCGCCGGGCGGCGTTCGAGGCGTGCCGCCGCGGGTTTCTCGTCTCGAACTACGAGCAGCTCATCCGCGATCTGGATCTCGTCCGCGCGTGGGGACCGGATCTCGTCGTCCTCGACGAGGCGCAGCGGATCAAGAACTGGGCCACCAAGACCGCGCTGACGGTGAAGCAGCTCGATCCGCCCTATCGCCTCGTGCTCACCGGGACGCCGATGGAGAACCGGCTCGACGAGCTCGCGTCCATCGTGGAGTGGGTGGACGATCTCGCGCTGGAGCCGAAATGGCGGCTGGTGCCCTGGCACACGACGTCGGTGGATGGCAGGACCGAGATCGGCGGCGCGCGGCACCTCGACACCCTGCGCCTCCGGCTGGCCGGCTGCATGATCCGCCGCGTCCGCCGCGAGGTGCTGTCCCAGCTCCCGGCGCGCACGGACACGCGGATCCCCCTGGAGATGACGGCCGAGCAGGTCGAGGAGCACGACGCCCTCAACCAGCCGATCGCCCAGATCCTGGCGCGGGGGAAGCGCCGGCCGCTCACCCAGGCGGAGTTCCTCAGGCTCATGTCGCTGCTCACCACCCAGCGGATCATCGCGAACGGTCTGGCGCAGCTGCGCTTCGAGGAAATCTGGCCCGACCTCTCGCGCCTGCCGCGGCCGACGGAGGCCACGCTCAAGGGGCTGTCGAGCCCGAAGCTCCTCGAGCTGCGGGAGCTGATCGGGCAGATCGTCCTCGACCAGGAACGCAAGGTGGTGGTGTTCAGCCAGTGGCGCCGCATGCTCCGCCTGGCGGACTGGGCCACCCGCGACGTCCTTGCCCGGGGCCAGGTCCGGGCGGCGTTCTTCACCGGCGACGAGGGCCAGAAGCGCCGGACCCAGAACATCGTGGAGTTCCACGATGATCCCGCCTGCCGCGTCCTCTTCGCGACCGATGCGGGCGGCGTGGGCCTCAACCTGCAGCACGCCGCGAGCGCCTGCATCAACATCGAGCTGCCGTGGAACCCGGCCGTGCTCGAGCAGCGGATCGGGCGGATCTACCGTCTGGGCCAGCGCCGCCCCATCGACGTCTACCAGCTGATTAGCGAGCCGGGCATCGAGTCGCGGATCGCCGACCTCGTGGGCACCAAGCAGGCCCTGTTCGCGGGGCTCTTCGATGGGACAACCGACGAGGTGACCTTCGAGCGCTCGGGCAGCTTCCTCGCTCGGATCGAGCGGCTGGTCGGCCCCGCCCTCGCGGTTCCGGAGCGTGCTGGTGCCGTTACCGAGTCGGACGCTCTCTCGCCGGAGGACGCCGCCGCCGAACGCGAGATCGATGCCCTCGTGACCGCGGGGGACGAGTCCGGCGACACGCCGGCCCCGGCCGTGTCCGGTCCGGGGCCGCTGCCCTCGGCCGCCGAGGTGCAGCGGCTTTTCGCTGGGCTCACGGTGCAGCGGGCGGCACACGGCGGTCTCGTGATCGAGGCGCCCCCCGAGACCGCCTCCACGCTCGCCGCCCTCTTCTCCGGAATAGCCCAGCTCCTCCAGGCCGCGGCACCGGCCGTGGCCGCACCGCCCGCCCCCAACCCGTCGCGTCGCCACCCCGCCGCAAGCCCCCATGTGACAGCAGGCGCTTAAGCACGCCGGCCGCCGCCATGCTCGACGCCCATAAGGTGTCCGATTCCATTCCGCGGGGTCTGGCGTGGGCCGCGCGTGCGCTCCACAAGGTGATCGGTAGCGTCGGGTCCGCGGGAAGGGGGCTCGACCGGCGCCCATGGATCGCGACAGGGGCCTCGGCGCATACAAGATCGCGCTCTATCCCGAGCGCTCAGTGACAGCAAAAAAGGCATTTCGGTGACAGTCAGAAATGACCGCCACCGAAATGCTTGATTGTTTGGCGGGCTCGACGGGATTTGAACCCGCGACCTCTGGATTGACAGTAGGACGACGGGCCGAGACTATCGGCCACCATGTGTCCAAATCGGACGGAATTCAACCGGATAGCGGTCACCCGCCTCCGCGATTCCGACCGATCGTCTCTCTCCGCGCTCGATAGTTCGGGGCAAGTTTGGGCAATAATTGACTTGACTCATCCCGGTACCTCCTGTAGTATCGAGGCATGGAAAACTCATCGCCCGCTCCCGCGAGTCTTCTCGAAGCCGTCCGCTACTTCGCTGACCCCGACGTGTGCATCGCCTACATGGCGAAGGCGCGGTGGGGCAGGATCGACGCCGTGACCTGCCCGACATGCGGTGGGACAAAGGTTCACTACCTTGAGGCGCGGCGGCTCTGGCAGTGCAACACCAAGCACCCCAAGCGCCAGTTCTCCGTCAAGGTCGGGACGATTTTTGAGGACAGCGCCCTCGGCCTGGACAAGTGGCTGCCCGCCGTCTGGATGCTGACCAACGCGAAGAACGGGATCAGCTCCTACGAGTTGGCGAGGGCGCTCGGCATCACGCAAAAAAGCGCGTGGTTCATGCTCCATCGGATTCGGCTCGCCATGCAGATCGAGATGCCCGAGAAGATGAGGGGCGAGGTCGAGGCTGACGAGACTTTCATCGGCGGTAAGTCGCGGTTCATGCACAAGGCAAAGCGGGTCGCGAAGATCACCGCCAGAGGCGGCAAGGACAAGAGCGCCGTGATGGGGCTCTTGGAGCGCCACGGGCCAAACGGGCACAGCCGCGTCAAGGTCAAGCACGTCCCCAACGTTCGGCATCGCACGCTTGCTCCGGAAGTCCGGCAGCATGTCGAGCCCGGCGCGAGCCTCTACACCGACGCGCTCAAGTCCTACGAGGGACTGGCCGACGCCTACACCCACGGCGTCATTGACCACGCCGAAACCTACGTCAAGGGCCGCGTCCACACCAACGGCATGGAGAACTTCTGGAGCCTCTTGAAGCGCGGGATCAAGGGCCCCTATGTCAGCGTCGAGCCGTTTCATCTCTTCCGCTACCTCGATGAAGAAGCGTTCCGCTTCAACCACCGCAAGGATGACGACGCGGGACGCTTCGCCACCATGGTTCGCGCCCTCGTCGGCAAGCGCCTCACCTTCGCCGCCCTTACGACGTCACCCGCCTAGCCCGAACTCCCGGCCTCGCGGGAGACGGAAGGAGAGCCGCCATGTCCTACAAACAGGCCGGGGAATTCTTCGATAAGGTATCGACCCTCGCGGCCAAGAGGAAACCGGAGGACGACGCCCTATGGAATCTCAGCGCCGGCCTCTCCGTGCTTGCCGAGGAACTCGGTCGAGACCGGGAGACGGCTCAAGAGATTCCAAAGCTTTTGGGCCAACTCCTGCGGCGTCAAGGATAGGGAACGCCTGGGAGGCAGGCAACCGCCGAACGAGACGCATCAGCATCTCCACATCCACCCTCAAGGTTTGTCTTTTCATCTTAAGTCCTCTGTATTAGGTTCCATGCTCGCGCGCGTCACGTTCCCGCTTCTCCTGTTCGCGGTCCCTCATTTCGATTGCCGTCCAGTGCTCCCACGATATCACCATGATGTATTCCCACCATGCGGTGACGACGAACAATACGACCCACGCGACCCATGCGTGCCATCCGCCCCACGCTGAGACGCGCAACAGCCAGCCGAACACCAAGGCCGTCAGCGTGACCTGAGCGCTCCACATCCCCCACTTCATCATGCGCGGCCCTCCGATCGAGGCTAATGCATACAGCGCCCTGTGGTAAAATCGGAGTTGTGAACAACCCGCCGCCGACGTATGAGTTTCGCGCTTTTGACCGCCTCATGCGGAAACTTATCACCGTCCCCAAGAAGGAACTAGACAAGAAGGTGGCCGCATTCAAGCGACGGAAGAAGAAGCCCCCAAAGAATTAAGGTCTTAGAGGAACTCAACGTCCGGATTCTCACCGACTTCTTGTAAGCTGTTTTCTAAGTCCTGAAGATTGTGTGGCGTGTAGAGAGAGGTGGCCGCGCTTTTTTGGACAAAGAATCGGGCTGCGTTAAGTGGATGAACTGCTCCATCGTAACGGCGATAATGCCAATGCAAAGGAGTAGCAACCATGAAACGCTCACGCAGGAACCACTCATCGAAGTTCAAGGCCCGGGTTGCCCTGGAAGCGCTACGGGGCGATGCCACGCTGGCCGAACTTGGATCACGCCACGGCGTACACGCCACCCAGATCGCCGCTTGGCGCACGCAGGTGCTTGAGCATCTGAGCGAAGTATTCGACAACGGACATCCGGTCCTCGAGGACGCCGAGCGCCACATCCGGGATCTGCGCGCCAAGGTGGGGGAACTCACCATGGAGCGTGATTTTTTGGCCGGTGCGCTCGGCCGCTTCGGGCTGCCGAGCGCAAAGCGATGATCGACCGGGACAGCACGCTCTCCATCATGCGCCAGTGCGAGCTCCTCGGTCTGTGCCGATCGAGTCTGTACTACCGGCCCCAGCCGATCTCTGAAGCCGATGTGCGTCTCATGCGCAGGATTGACGAGTGGCACCTGACCCATCCCTTCCTCGGTGCCCGACGCCTGGCCCGCATGCTTCAGCGCGAGGGCGTCGACGTGGGGCGCCGCCATGTGGGGACCCTCATGCTCCTGATGGGCATCGAGGCGATCTACCGCAAGAAGCGCACCAGCCTCCCGGACAAGGGCCACCGGATCTACCCGTACTTGCTTCGCGATGTCGTCATCGAGCGGCCCAATCAGGTCTGGGCCACCGACGTGACCTATCTGCCCATGGCCAAGGGCTTTGCCTACCTGGTGGCGATCCTGGACCTCTACAGCCGCAAAGTGCTCGCCTTTCGGGTATCCAACACCCTTGCCACCGATTTCTGCATCGAGGCGCTGGAAGAGGCGCTGCACCGCTACGGCACCCCCGAGATCTTCAACACCGACCAGGGCAGCCAATTCACCGACGGGCACTTCACCGCGGTGCTGGACACCAAGGGCGTTCGCATCAGCATGGACGGCAAGGGGCGCTGGATCGATAATGTGTTCATCGAGCGGCTGTGGCGGAGCGTGAAGTACGAGAGCATCTACCTCCACGACTACGAGACTCCCCGGGAGGTGAGAGTCGCGCTTGCGCGCTACTTCGAGTTCTACAATGCACACCGGCCGCATCAGAGCCTCGACTATCGAACACCGGACGAGATGTACTTCGGACCGCACGAGCTGAAAGAGGCAGTGTAGGATGACACACGGGTGTCCCACCGCGTCGTGCGTTGCGTGCGTGAGAAGGGCCGCACGCACGCCGCCGTGGAACACCGTGCATCGCAGTTCAACATCTAACGACAGCTCTTTTTCTGTCTAAACCGGTGAGGCCACTGCTGAGCCCTAGCACGCCGGGCGGATACTTGTCGAACTCCTCGAACGCCCACCTTTCTATCGTCCTGCGTTTTACGACTAGGTAGTACTCATACGCAAGGATGTCCGCAGCCTGGAGAGCAGTGAATCCGGGGTACGTAACACCGTCCCGCACAACGTCCTTTTTCGCCAAGAAGATGGGAGTGGGGAATCCATCCCGCTCCATACGCTCAATCAGTTTCCCTTTCACCGGTCCATCTTTGCCGGTATCTCCGGACTCAAAAATGTACGCGATGGGGGCCTGCGGAATCTTAGTCACGAGGGTCCATCTGCGCACATCGGCCGCACATGTGCGAGCGGCTAGGACATACGCGGTTAACCGAAACTTTCTCATGACCTCGTCGCTTGTTTCGTCAAACGTGTTATTGATGACGGCAGACCCGAACTTTTGGTAGACATGCCGCTGCGCGATCCCGACCAGATCAGATAAAAGGGCTCGGCGACGGGGCTCGTTCCACTTGTTCCGATCCGAGAAGAAGTCGCCGGCAAACTGAGCGAACTCGCTCATCCTGAAATAGGGCAGCCCTTCTTGGGCAAGACGCTTACGCCACTGCTCGTCAAAGACCTCCTAATCGGCGGCCTTGGAGATAAACCCTGCGACGACTACGCAAGGCTGGTTGGTCTCGTGCCCAGCAGCGTCGAAGGCGGTGTACATCATTACGGCGATTGGCACCTCACGCCAGCGAGTTGGTCCACCAACCAGTCTCCCGATACTTTCAGCCAGACCAACTAGAGAGACTTCACCACTTCCCGGGGTGCGCGGCATACCCTACGCCTTGTACCGGGATGAGTCAAAGCAATTATTGCCCAAGTTTGGGGCAAGTGGAGCCTCCCGCCGCATCTGACGTCCCCACGGTGCGCAGTCCAAACGGGGAGCAGACCAGAAGCACCCCAGGCCTGTGTAGTGGACCAAGGTCCAATATGATCGCGTGATCGCATCGACTAGAGTCTAAGACACTGACTCCAGGGGAGATCTGGCGACGGGCGCGTGAGGAAGCGGGACATCGGTGGTCGAATCGCCAAGACGTGCATAGCCGCTTTGTAAACGGCGTTCTCGCGCTTCTCCGGTGACCATCGGCACGAGCGGAGAGTTCTTACCCACGACCCTGGATCCCCGGTTTGCAGTGCCCTGCCCATCGAGGAACGTGACCATGGTCGCTCTGATCAGAACTGAAGACTTGGTCAAGGATTACATACTTGGAACGCAGGTGGTCCATGCGCTCCAGGGCGTGTCAGTCACGATCCAGGCAGGCGAGATGGTGACGGTCATGGGACCGTCGGGATCCGGGAAGTCCACCTTCATGACCATCCTTGGCTGCCTCGATACCCCGACGGCCGGCCGCTACTTCCTCGAAGGCCGGGACGTCTCGGATCTCGATGACGACGAGCTGTCCAGCATCCGGAACCAACACATCGGTTTCGTATTCCAGCAGTTCAATCTGCTTCCAAGGATCAGCGCGCTGTCCAACGTGGAGCTACCTCTGCTCTACAGTGATATGCCGGCGAGCGAACGGCGAGGCAAGGCCCAAAGCAAGCTCGCGGCGGTCAACCTCGAGGGCCGGGAGGGCCATCGGCCCTCTCAGCTCTCGGGCGGTCAGCAGCAGCGCGTGGCCATCGCGCGCGCTTTGGTCAATGATCCAGGCCTGCTCCTGGCCGATGAGCCCACCGGAAACCTGGACACTCGGACGAGCGTGGAGATCATGGCCGTGCTCCAGGGGCTCCACCGCGGAGGGCTGACCATCGTGCTCGTGACCCACGAGCCCGACATCGCGCAGTACGCGCAGCGGATCCTCACGTTCCGTGACGGGCTGTTGGTGGGTGACGAGCCCGTCCAGAATCGCCTGGACGCGCGCGTCGTGATCCAGAGCCTGACGCCCCGGAGGCAAGCCGCATGAGGGTATGGGCCAGCATTCCGATGGCCGTCAGCGCGCTGCAGACCAACAAGCTTCGCACGGGGCTCACCGCGCTCGGCGTGATCATCGGCGTTGCGGCGGTCGTGACGATGATGGCCATCGGGGCCGGCGCGCAGGCCCGTGTCGCCGAACAGATCCGGAGTCTTGGAGCGAACCTCATCATCGTGCTGTCCGGGTCCATCACCTCCGGCGGAGTCCGGCTCGGTTCCGGAAGCCAGCTCACCATCACGGAGGACGACGCGCGAGCGATTCAGCGTGAGGTGTCGAGTGTCCAGGTTGCGGCCCCGACGATGCGGGGAGGCGTACAGGTCATCTTCGGGGACGCCAACTGGTCGACGGGCTTGCAGGGCGTGACGCCTGAGTTCTTTCAGGCGAGGGAGTGGGACGCAGGTTCCGGGCGGCTCCTCACGCCGGAGGATGTAGACGGGGCCGCCAAGGTGGTCGTGGTCGGACAGACCGTGGTCGAGCACCTCTTTGCCGATAGCGACCCGCTCGGCCAGACGATCCGGATCAAGAAAGTGCCGTTCACGGTGGTCGGGATCCTGGGCCGGAAGGGGCAGAACACGCAGGGCGACGACCAGGACGATACCCTCATCATTCCCCTCTCCACCGCCAAGGAGAAAGTCCTGGGCGTCAGCCAGGCCAATGCCCGGGCAGTAAACAGCATTCTGATCAAGGTGGGTGAGACGGGGCGCATGAAGGAAGCCCAAAGCCAGATTCATGACCTGCTGCGACAGCGCCATCACCTGCGGCCCAACGCCGACGATGACTTCGCCATCAGGAACCTCTCGGAGATCCTCGCAAGCCAGGAGGCGACGTCTCACGTGCTGAGCTTGCTGCTGGCGTCGGTTGCCGCGGTGTCCCTGGTCGTGGGCGGTATCGGCATCATGAACATCATGTTCGTGTCGGTGACGGAGCGCACCCGGGAGATCGGCGTGCGGCGGGCCGTTGGAGCGCACCGCAGCGACATTCTCAATCAGTTCCTCGTGGAAGCGGTGGTCGTGTCCCTGGCAGGAGGACTGGTCGGAATCGCCGTGGGCGTCATTGGATCGTACGTCATCGGATACGTCTTCCAATGGAGCATCTTGGTTTCAGTCACGGCCAT
>CAAGKR010447677.1_pt1 | contig 10213 bp, 10 predicted proteins | sample 2556971 | NCBI WGS metagenome assembly CAAGKR01 (sample SAMEA5207829, study PRJEB30636) | soil metagenome | biome: forest; feature: boreal; material: soil | place: USA | collected 2011-09 | depth 1 m
GGCAACGGGCAACGGGCAACGGGCAACGGGCAACGGGCAACGGGCAACGGGCAACGGGCAACGGGCAACGGGCAACGGGTAGCGGGTAGCGGGTAGCAGGTAGCGGGTAGCGGGTAGCGGGTAGCGGAATCGCTTCCCCACAATCCACGAAGAAGCCCATTTTATCACCCGAAAGAGAATCCTTCAGGCCTGAAACTTCCCAGGCTCCGAACCCGTAGGCTAACACGTGAGGAATCCATGATCGAGCACGACTTCCCGGAAGACTTCACGCCCATTGCCGCCGAGCTGCAGCGACTCCCCTACCTGTCGCCGTCTCGGCATTTTGCGGATAACGTGATTTCCCGGATCGACCGCCTGCAGCCAGCACGCGCGCTGGCCCCGCTCACTGGCTCCAGGTATTTAGAGCCGCGGCAGGGTGGCCAGCAAGCGGTCGCCCGACGGCGCCCCATGGGTATCGTGCGCGGAACCGGCAAGGCCGTCGCGGGCGTCGCGCTCCTGGCAGTCGCCGCTTTCATGTTCATTGAGATCGATATCCTCACCGCGATTCTGGCCGCCGCCATCGGTCAGTATTCTTTCGCGATCGCCGCGGTGGGCACGGATGTCGGCGCGTTCGTCCTGGGCAGCTCCACGATCGCGTATCTCCAGACGGGTGCGCTCGAGGCCGTTCTCCTTTATGTGGCTCTCGCGGTTGGACTGTGCGGCGGATATGCCGGCATCCGCACCGCGGCCACCATCGCCAGGCGCAAGGCTGCCTGACATGAAACCGATCCTGCTCGGCGCTACTCTTTTGGTTGCGGCACTGGCCGCGCAGGATGCGGGCGCTCAACAGCGCGTCAGCTCTGCCTTCGCCGGCGTCAGGAAATACGCCGTCGTCACCACCGGCGACTACGTCGTTCCCGCAGGCACTACAGTATCGGGTTCGGTGATGGTGTTCAGGGGAAATCTCGACGTCTACGGCAATATCGATGGCGCTGCCACGGCGGTCGGTGGCGATGTGATAGTGCACGAAGGTGCCCAGGTGCGCGGTGGCGCAGTGGCATTGATGGGACATGTGCGCAACGACGGCGGCTCGATCCTGGGCGTGATCAAGGACATGGGCCCGACGCATAACCGGTCCACTGTCAGCTTCGGCGGACGCCCGCGAACGACTCTGGGATCGCTGAGCTCGGCATTCCTCTGGCTCATCGCCCTGCTCGTGATCGGAACCTTCGTCCTGTTCTTCATGGGCGGGTATCTCAAGCGCACCGTCGAGGTCATTACCCACGAGATGGGCCGCGCGATCTTCACCGGTGCCCTCGGCGGGCTTGCGGTAGTTCCCGCCCTCGTCGCACTCGTAATCGCGATGGCGATCACGATCATCGGCATCTTGTTCATTCCGATCGGGGTGGCGGCGTTCTTCGTGGCGCTCGCCGGGATATCGCTCCTCGGATTCCTCGCGGTCGCGCAGGTAGCGGGCATCGCCATTGCGCGGAAGCCAGCTACCGAGACTCCCGCCGGTGCGGAACTCCAGTTCCTGTTCACTGGAATCCTCGCATTTCTCGCGCTCTGGATCGTCGCCGCTGCCTTTACCTGGTTCCCCGTCGTCGGCGCGCTACTGCGCATGCTTGCGGTCTCAGTGACGTTCGTGGCGGTCGTCACCGGATTCGGCGCGGTGATTCTCACCTACTGGCGCGGCCGGCCGCATCGCGCCGGCGAGCAACCCGCTGAGTCGTCCAGCAAGCGCGAATAGCGCCAGGGCCGCGGGGGCCTCCGGTTCGCCGACGACGATCGGCTCGCCGCGATCGGCGCCCTCCAGTACCGCCGGATAGAGCGGGATTTCAGCGAGTAGCGGGATATCGAGCTCCTCGGCGAGACGTTTTCCGCCACCACTGCCGAAGATCGCCGTCCTGTCACCGCAGTGCGGGCAGAGGAAGTAGCTCATGTTCTCAACCACGCCGAGCACCGGGACGGCAACGCGCTGAAACATCTTGGCGCCGCGAAGCGCGTCACCAGATGCTACTTCCTGCGGGGTCGTGACGATGATCGCGCCGTGGACCATCGTGGCCTGCACCAGCGAGAGCTGTGCGTCACCGGTTCCGGGCGGCATATCTACTAGAAAGTAGTCGAGCTCGCCCCATTGTACATCGCGCAGAAACTGCGTGATGATCTTCATGATGATCGGCCCACGCCAGATCGCCGGTTGGTCGCGCTCGATCATGAAGCCGAGGCTCATGATCTTCACGCCGTGCGCCTGGAGTGGAATGATCTTTTCGTTCTCTACCGGCGGAGGAGCGTTGACTCCCATCATGCGCGGGATGTTCGGGCCGTAGATATCGGCGTCCATCAGGCCCACTCGCGCGCCCTGCCGGGCCAGCGCGATTGCCAGGTTGGTAGCGACAGTCGATTTGCCGACCCCGCCCTTGCCGCTCGATATCGCGATGACGTTGCCCAAGTGCGGGTAAGCGACCGGAGTTGGAGCTGGTGGCGTGCCCCGCCGTGGCGCGGTTTCCTGCCCCATCACGGGAAGGGTGCGAGATGCCCCGCTCTTCGTGCCATGTCCGGCGGCCGCGGCAGCCGAAACGGGTCGCGGGGGTGGCGCGGAGGAAGCAGCCTGAGACGCGTCTTTCACATCCACGCGAACGTCGGTCACTCCATCGACCAGTTGAAGCGCCTGCCTCACTTCGCGCACCACCGTGGCGTCGTCGTCGGGCGCCAGATATAGGCTAAGCCTGACCTTGCCGTCGGTGGTGGTCGCGATGTCCCTGACCATCTCGGCCTCGAGCACGTTCGCGCCGACGCGGTTGTTGCGCACCCGGGAGAGCGCGTCGGAGATGCGGTCCTGAAGATTGTCGCTCATCGGGCGGTACCCACCGTCGCGCGCACAGTCCGCAGCTCAGCTACGCGCAGCTTGAGCTGGTTTTCTATGCCCTGCATGAATGCCACAGGGGATACATCGCAATCGGGGCAGTTACCCATCACGATGAGGGTTGCCATACCGGTTGGCGCATCGAAGTTGTCGAGCTCGATCGCGCATTTCTCGATTCGCAGAATCGGAAGGATATCGGCGAGCTCGCGCCGAATCTGGTGCTCGACGTCGGCCTGTGACCGGGCTCTCTTGCGGCGGAGTACATTCATCCCCACAAGTTAGAAGCGGGTGACTGGGGTCGCTACCTCAGGCTGAGGTCTTCGCCGCCCGATCTCCCGCGGAGAGGAATTCCCGCGCTCTCGCGACAACGTCGTGCCGCACCTTGTCCAGAGTGCCCTCTATCAGCGCGCCGGCCGCCTTGGCATGCCCTCCCCCGCCGAACTGCTTTGCAAACTTGTTCACGTCCACGGTACCGGCGCTGCGGAACGACACCTTGACTCTGTCATGCCCCAGATCGCGGAAGAAAAGCGCCAGACGCGTCCCTCCGATCGAGCGCGGATGCTCGGCCATTCCCTCGAGGTCTTCCGACTTGAGCCCATACTGCTCGGCAGAACCCGCGGCGACCGAGATCCAGGAAATCCCGTACTCAGGGTCGACCTCGAGCGTCGCGAGCGCATCGCGCAGGAGATGGAGACGGCCGATCGGTATCGACGCGTACAACCGGCCATACATCTCCTCGGGTTCGACCCCCGACGCGATCAGCTGTCCGGCAATGCTCAGGCAGCGCGCGCTGGTGTTGCTGAAGCGAAATCCGCCGGTGTCGGTGAGCAGCGCTACGTAAAGCGCGCGCGCTATATCGGGGGTGATCTCGAGCTTGAGGCAGGTCGCGAGATCGTAGATGAGCTCGCCTGTCGCGCAGGCTGTCGTATCCGTCAGCATCAGCTTGCTGGGCGGCTCGTCGCTCGGCAGGTGATGATCTATTACGAGCTTCGGTATCGTGAGCTTGCGGACGGCATCGGCGAGAACACCCAGCCTCTTCACATCGGAGATGTCGAGCACGACGAGAACATCGGCATCGCCTAGTGCCTTCGCTCCCTGGTCGCTCGCATCACGAACATCGTCGCCGAGAAGAAAGCTGTACATCTCCGGCCACGGCGTCGGATTGACGATGCGCGACCTGATTCCCATCTGGCCGAGTAGACGCGCGAGCGCGCTCTCCGACCCGCAACCGTCACCATCGGCGTTGATGTGTGTCGATATTGCGATAGAGCGTCCCGCGCGAAGCTCCCGCGCGAGACGCTCTGTCGCATCTCTTCTCTGCTCCGGAACGCTTAGGAGATCAAGCACTTCCCTCCGCGCGCGCCAGCTTCGAGTGCGACCTGCTGTATAGGAAATAGATAGCGAGTCCGATGACCATCCACACAATCAGCCGTTCCCACGTCGCGCGCGGCAGGCTGGACATCATGTAACCGCAGATGAGAATGCCGAGTATCGGAACGAGGGGAACTAGAGGGGTGCGGAACGGCCGGGCGATATTCGGCGACCTGTAGCGCAGCACTATGATTCCCGCACAGACGATCACGAATGCCAGCAGCGTACCGATAGAGACCAGCTCTCCGAGGAGCCCAATCGGAAATACGCCCGCGACAACCGCGGCTACGATTCCGGTAAGAATCGTCGTGACGTATGGCGTCTGGAATTTGGGGTGGACCTTGCCGAAGACGGGCGGCAGTAGTCCATCGCGCGCCATCGAGAAGAAAATTCGCGGCTGGCCCATGAGCATCACGAGCACCACCGATGCAAGTCCGGCGATTGCTCCGATGTTGACGATCGGTCCGAGCCAGGCTAGCGCTGGCCCAGCCTTCTCGATAGCGATGAACACCGGGTGCGGAACATTGAGCTCCGTGTAGTTCGCGAGACCGGTCATCACCAGCGCCATGAGGATGTACAGCACAGTGCAAATCGCCAGCGATCCGAGAATTCCGATCGGCATGTCTCGCTGGGGGTTCTTCGCCTCCTGTGCCGCGGTGGACACGGCATCGAATCCTATATAGGCAAAGAATACGACAGCCGCTCCCCGTACGATGCCGCTCCAGCCGTAGTGGCCGTATTCGCCGGTGTTGGCTGGAATGAACGGGTGCCAGTTCGACTGGTTCACGTACATGAAGCCGAATCCGATCACCAGGAAGACGATCAGGACTTTTACGATGACGATGACGTTGTTGAAGTTGGCGGATTCCTTGATGCCGATCACGAGGAGCGTGCTCATCAATCCGATCAGCAGCATCGCCGGGAGATTGATGATGGCACCCGTCTGCGTGAATCCGGCGGCCTGGGTCAGCGCATGCGTAACCGTATTGTAAACCGGCACGTCGGAGTAAGCGAGCGGCGCGCTGGTCATCGATGCTGGCATGTGGATGCCGATCTCGTTCATGAATGCCGTAAAATATCCGGACCAGCCTACCGCAACCGTGGAGGCGCCGAACAGATACTCGAGTATCAGATCCCAGCCAATGATCCAGGCGACGAATTCGCCGAGGGTCGCATAGCCGTAGGTGTAGGCACTGCCGGCGATCGGGATCATGCTCGCGAATTCGGCGTAACAGAGGCCGGCGAAGAGACATCCCGTTCCAGCGAGGATGAACGAATAGACGATCGCCGGTCCGGCGTACTGTGCCGCGGCTGTACCGGTCAGAACGAAGATACCGGCGCCGATGATCGCGCCGATGCCCAGCGTCGTGAGGTTGAGCGCGCCAAGGACACGTTTGAGACCCTGCCCCTCCGTTTCCCCCGCTGCCTCAGCCTGCAGGACGGCGATGCTCTTCTTCGTACCTAAGCTCATGCGGAATCTCCGAAAGCGTGCGTAAGACCGGCTGGACGGCTGTTAAACCTTCGGCACTGCAAGGTTGCCAGAAGTTGTGGCGAGATGCGAGGCTATGTCAAGCAACTACCTATACGGAGTAGTTCGGCGCCTCACGTGTGATCGTCACGTCGTGCGGGTGCGATTCGCGGAGACCTGCCGCCGTTATGCGCACGAACTCCGCCTCGGTGCGAAGCTGCTCGATATTCGCGCAGCCCACGTAGCCCATGCCGCTGCGCAACCCACCGATCATCTGAAAGATCACATCACTCACCGGGCCCTTGTACGGCACGCGACCCTCGATGCCCTCGGGAACGAGCTTCTTCGCGGACATCTCGCCATCCTGGAAATATCTGTCGGCGCTGCCGTCCTGCATCGCGGCGAGACTGCCCATGCCGCGAATCATCTTGAACCGGCGTCCCTCCATCAGCAGCGATTCCCCGGGACTCTCCTCGGTGCCTGCGAGCATCGATCCCATCATCACGCTCGATGCGCCGGCGGCGAGCGCCTTCACGATGTCACCCGAATACTTGATGCCGCCGTCAGCAATCACCGGAATGTCGCCCGCACCCTCGACGGCATCGAAGACAGCGGTGAGCTGCGGCACGCCGACGCCGGTGACGACGCGCGTGGTGCAGATTGAGCCCGGTCCGACGCCGACTTTCACCGCATCGACGCCGCGCTCTACCAGTGCTCTCGCGCCCGCACGCGTCGCGATATTGCCGGCGACCAGCTGCACGTCGGGAAACAATTCTCGAACGATGCCGGTCGCCTCGAGCACTCCCTCCGAATGTCCGTGCGCGGTGTCGATCACTAGTACGTCTACACCCGCATCCACGAGCGCCGCCGCCCGATCACGATAGTTGGCCGCGCCGATCGCCGCCGCGACGCGAAGCCGCCCGTGCTGATCCTTGTTGGCGTTCGGAAAATCGCGCCGCTTGTGGATGTCCTTGACGGTGATGAGACCGCGAAGAATTCCCTGGTCGTCCACCACCGGCAGCTTCTCGATGCGGTGCTTGCCGAGTATCGCCTCGGCTTCGTCGAGCGTGGTACCGACCGGGGCGGTGACAAGATTCTTCGATGTCATCGCTTCACGAAGCAGCCGGTCAAGATTGCGCTCGAACTGCAGATCGCGGTTGGTGATGATTCCGACCAGGCGACCGTCGCGGTTCACGATCGGCACGCCCGAGATCTTGAAGCGAGTCATGAGCGCCACCGCTTCGCGCAGAGTTCCGTCGGGAGAGAGCGTGATCGGATTCATGATCATCCCGCTCTCGGATCTCTTCACACGATCGACCTCGGCCGCCTGCCGGTCGATCGACATGTTCTTGTGGATCACCCCGATGCCGCCCGCACGCGCCATCGCCATCGCCATCTCAGACTCTGTAACCGTGTCCATCGCGGCCGCCGCGAAGGGAACATTGAGCGCTATTCCCCGGGTGAAGAGCGAAGTAGTGCTCACATCCTTCGGGTGTACCGCCGAATGCCTCGGCGCCAGCAGCACGTCATCGAAGGTAAGGACTACGTCGGCGCGGACGCGTGGGTGCGGATGTTCGGCCTGGGATGACCCCTGGATGCGCGAAAGCCCGCTTCCGGATGGTGCCGGAGGGGCGGGCTTGGACGTTGGCCGAGTTGTGGTTGCCATAGCTAAATGTATGGTATCAGCCGGTTTGAGTCCAGAGGGGACTCCTGGGTCGGCGGTGAGCAGCGCGAGCGAATGCGGCTCGATTCACGGCGACTTCCGCCTAGATGTCGCGCCCAATCGTTCTGAGCCGCCGCCTCACGCGTCGCGGGAGAAAGAATGCCGCCGCGGCGAGCACGCGCTCGAGGTTGAGCGATCCCAGCTCTGCGGGCTCGCCCATCCAGTGATCCATCAGCACTGCTCTCCCCGCGTTCGCGATCAATCGCTGCAGCGCAAGAACGAGTACGAAGATGTCGTCCACTTCCCCGATGAATGGCACGAAGTCCGGAATGAAATCGAGAGGCAGCAGGATGTACGCGACGGCGCCGGCGACGAGCAGCTTGTCGGTGGACGACACGCGCTTGTCAGTGAGCAGTCCGCCCAGCAAGCGGAGAAAGTTGGGCAGTTGCTTCATCGTCGACATGAGCGTGCGCTTGGCGCCAGTACGCGGGGCCGCGGTAACCTCTATCGGGGGCGACTTCGCTGCCGACGGTCGTGTGCGGCGCTTTCGCGAAGCGGTGGCGGTGGCGCGTTCGGATCGGGTCCTCACTTGCGTTGCTCTCCCGGTGGCTGGGTTGGCGGAGACTGCGTGGATTGAGACTGCGTGGATTGAGACTGCGTGGCCGGTGACTCGGATGGGCGAACCACACCCGCTATCTCCGATGCAACTGACTTGCCAGCGTTGGCAACGTCTGTAAGCACGCCAACGGCCTTGTTCATCACATTCATCGTGCCACCGATGACCCCGGCCGACATTCGTCCCGCCCGCAGAGTGTCTTCGACCCCTTCGGCGAAACGCTTCAGCGGATTCCCCGCGGTCGCCGGCCGGGGGGCGTACTTGGACTCCAGGAAGTCGATGTAGTCCAGAATCTGGTAGATCCGCTCTTCGGGGAGCGTATCCAGCTTTCGAATCAGTCGCTCACGCAGAATGTCGTTCATGCCACTCCACCTCTCTGGTGTTAGCCGCGCCCGCGCCAGCGAGCCCGCCGGCCGCGCACGTCGATATGTACATAGTTGGTGCTCGCGTGACCACTGGTGTACATCCCGAGCCCTCCCACTAGATCCGGGTGTTTGAGCTCGACGATCTCCACCGCCAAACCTACCATACGGCTGTCGATCGCGGTGAGTTTTCCATCCCCGTTGGCGTCGATCGCCACATCGGCTGCGTCCCCGTACTGGTGCTGGCTGTCGTGGGCGGCGCGCCGGATTCTTCGGTTGTGATCGGGGGCGCGAAAGCCGGAGTGGACATCGATCTCGAGATCGGCGATCGCCTTGTCACCATGCCAGCGGGCGATCTCCGCAATTACCAGCTCGAGCTTGTCGAGCAGCTTCGGATTCACCGCCGCGTAGCTCGGCCACAGTCCCTTCTGATCGTGATTCAGAAAATCTCCCACGCGCAGGTGCTTCGTGATGGGGATATCGACATCCGCCGGCGTGATCTCCAGAAATCCTTCGGGCGGAGGCGTCTTGCCCGAGACGCCCTCGGCCAGATACGTCCCAATCCTGTAGCCGCGGAGCATCCCCCCTTCTTTCTCCTCGAATGGAACGAGCACCGCGAGGGTGAGGCCTTCGACAGGACGCTGATGATCGCCCTTGATCAGGGTGAGTCTGTAAAAGCCCGCGATCGGCGGCGCCAGTACCCGCGATCCTGTGAGCGGTTTTGGAACAGTCGCGGGTCTGAGCTCGCCGTTCCGGACCCACGCGTACAGGAGCGCCGTCGGATCGCCATGCACATCGAGGGGATATGAGATCTCCTGCGACGGCATCGCGAAGGTGAGCTTGACCTCGCCGCTCTCACCGAACGCGCTCGCCGAAGGCTCGGCCAGCGGAACTACCGCGCGGGTGAGGTAGGTGCCCAGAGGCTTGTCCGTGGAATCTCCCGCCGCGTACAGAAACTGGAGGGCGCCGAGCGCCGCGATGGCCCCAACGGTGAGCCAGACCACGCGCGCCGCGTGTCGCTTGCGGACCGGAAGCCTGTCCGGGAGCTCCAGCTCCTCGCCTGTCGGATGCCTCCGCTCTCCTACGACCGCGGACGACAAGCGCCTTTCTTAATAGATGTAGACAGGAGTTCCAATGGGGACCATCGGATACAGCCTCTCGATGTCTTCATTGAGCATCCTGACGCATCCGTGGCTCACCGACCGTCCGATGGATTCAGGCGCATCGGTGCCGTGAATACCGTAGCCGTCCCCAAGCTCCAGCCGCCGGGTTCCGAGCACACCGGCATAGCGCCGCGCCGTAGTCCCGAACGGTGGGATCACGATGTTGCCACCAGCCGTTATCTCGTGGCCTTCCTTGCCTTCGCCGAGGGAGACCGTGCGGCCGTCGTTGTACCGTTTGACGACCTCTCCACCCTGCGTGGTAATCACGCCATCGCCGGTTGAAATGCTCTGGCCCGTTTTGAGGTGCACGATTCCCAATCCCTTCTTGTGAGCCTGCTCGATGTAGTGCCAGTCGGGGGGAACCCATGCCGGGTCCTCGTCCTTGCCCTTCACCACAAGCCGGCCGCGTGGAGTCTCGAAACGCCACTGGCCCGCGGATCCGCCAACGAGCTCCTTCCCGCTGCCGGTGGCAACCGGAGCCTCGAAGAGCACTTCCCTACCCTGCTTGTACCAGAGGTGGTGGTCGGCCATGCTGACGACGATGTAGGGCTGGTTGGCCGCCGCTGCGGGCGTTTCTGACATGAGCTGCCGCAGACTGTCGCCTGTCATTCCGAGGCTCGCCTTCACCTCGTTGAGGATGCCGAGGTTGTCGTTATAGACCATGCGGTTGACGTCGCGCTGATAGCGCAGCTCGGCTGTCTTGGTGAGCAGCGTCACACTGAGAA
>CAAGKR010039725.1_pt1 | contig 10211 bp, 9 predicted proteins | sample 2556971 | NCBI WGS metagenome assembly CAAGKR01 (sample SAMEA5207829, study PRJEB30636) | soil metagenome | biome: forest; feature: boreal; material: soil | place: USA | collected 2011-09 | depth 1 m
CTGCAATGGTCAACGTGCTGGCTCCGGGTGACCGCGTGCTTGCGTTTAACAACGGCCATTTCAGCGGCCTGTTCGCCCAAGCGGCACGGCGCTTGAGTTTTCGAGTTGACGAGGTCGATCTCCGGTGGGGTCAGGATCTACCGCCTGAAGCTGTCGAAAAGCGTCTGAGAGCGGACAACCCCGCCGATCCCTACAAGGCGTTACTGGTCGTGCATAACGAGACATCTACCGGCGTCACTACCAGCGTGGCCGCAATCAGGAAGGCGATGGACCTCGCCGCCCACGACGCCTTGCTCATCGTGGACGCCGTGAGTTCTCTCGCCAGCATCAATTTCCAGTTTGACGCTTGGGGGGTAGATGTAGCTCTTGCTGGAAGCCAAAAGGGTCTCATGCTGCCGCCCGGCGTCGGTGTCTTGTGCATAGGACCCCGCGCGCGCGTGGCCGGTTCCGGAGGCGGCTCGCCCCGATCGTTCTTCGACTGGAGACCGATTCTTGTGGAGAACGAGGCTGGTTACTTCCCTTACACCCCACCGACGTTGATGCTGTTCGGTTTGAACGAGGCCCTGAAGATGCTCGTAGTAGAAGAAGGGCTTTCGAACGTCTTCGCTAGACATCACCGATTGGCATCGGGAGTTCGGTCAGCAGTTGGAGCGTGGGGCTTGCGTCTGTTGTGCGAAACCTCAGCTAATTACTCTGACACCTTGACCGCGGTGGTAATGCCCAAGGGCATTGACAGCGATGCCGTGATTGGTTACGCGCGGGAACACTACGGGCTTTCGCTTGGCGTCGGCCTCGGCAGGATCAAAGGTAAGGTCCTTCGAATCGGCCATCTCGGAGCTCTAAATGAGCTCGAGGTGCTGGCCACCCTGGGGGGCTTGGAATTAGCGCTTCATGCGTCCGGCGCCGACATCGAATTCGGCGCCGGGGTGGCCGCGTGTCAACAAGTATTTGCCCTGAATGGTTCCCCTTCTGGGGTGAGGAAAGCAATTTCGCAAGTGCTGCAGAGCCAGGACGGCAGTACGGGGCATGCGGTGGCTACAACCTCCTCTTCAACGAATCGTGGCGCGGCCAGGGAGTCGTCAGTTTCGGATCACCAATGGGTCGCATTGGAGGGAGAGCGACAGATGGATAAATCTCGCACTAGGTATTGGGTGGTGGGAGCTGGCGCGATCGGATGTGTGCTCGGGGCCAAGCTGGCTCAGCACTCCCCTGTTGTTTTCGTTGACTCGTGGCGCGAGCATGTGGACGCCATCCGGTCAGGCGGCTTGACTGTGGAATACCCGGAGGAATCTATTCACGTCAAGGCTCCCGCGTATCACTTTTCCGAAATCGGCTCAATTGCCGAACGTCCACACGTAATTCTGTTGGCCGTGAAGTCGAACCAGACCGAAGCCACCGTGAGGCTCCTGGAGCCTTACCTCTCAGCAGAGGCCATCGTTGTTTCCGTTCAGAACGGCATCAATGAGGAGGTAATCGCATCCATAATCGGACCCGGTCGAACGATCGGGGCAATGGTCAGGTTCGACGGCACGCTTCTGGGTCCGGGGCATGCCAGCTCGACTCAGCGCGCCCGTCGACTCGTCCTGGGCGAGTTAGACGGATCCATAAGCGATCGCCTAGCGGCGCTGGCTCAGGACCTCGCTAGCGCAGTCTCGACAGAGACGACCAACAACATCTGGGGCCAGCTCTGGACGAAGATGGTCCGGAATTCAGAGCTCAACGCGGTTGCTGCCTTAACCGGATATCGCACCGACGAAATTGCGAAGGATCCTGTGGCAAGGCGGGTCGCCCTTTCGCTCGGAATGGAAACGGTGCGAGTGGCGCTCAAGCTCGGCGTGCAGCTGGATGCCGGCGAGCTCTATGGAGCGCCTGAATCCTACCTAGGATCTCTTGGTAGCCCGGAAATGGAAGTAATTGAGCGCGAGTTCGTCGAACGGTCGACTCGGGGCCCCGGCGTAAAGGCGTCGATGCTTCAGGACGTCGAAAGAGATCGTCCCACCGAGATCGATTACATCAACGGTTATGTCGTCGAGAAGGGGAAGCAGGTTGGGGTTGCCACGCCCATCAATGAGGCGGCGGTCAGGCTCGTCAAGGAAGTCGAGGACCATCGGCGCGTATCCAGTCCCCAAGCGGTCACGGATGTGTTGGCTGAGCTGGTTACGGGCCCAGCATGAAGTCCAACTAAGAAATTCATGAGGAGAAACTGATGAAAAGCTGGCGTCGTTTGGCATATCTAGGTGCGTCCGCGGTCATGGTGATTTGCGCCTGCGGAGGCAGTTCTTCGCCAGCGACCGGCAAGGTCTCCGATCCGGTCAACATCGCCATCCTCTCCGGTTTCACAGGCACGCACGCGTCCGTCGCAACAGGTTTGTTGAACGGCGCGAAGGTCGCACAGTCTCTGATTCAAAGCAACGGCGGGGTCCTTGGCAGCAAGGTTCAGTTGATCCCTGAGGATGATGGCTTCGATCCGATCGATGCGGTAACTGTGACCAGAAAGGCCATTGCCGTGGACAAGGCATCTGCCATTGTTGGACTAACGGGGCTCGACTACCAGAACGCCCTGCCCATCATTGAGCGCAGCAAGGTAGTCGACTTCAACACGATCGGTGATCCAAGCGTCGATCAGAACAAGCAGCAGTACATTTACTCAGTGGGCGTTTCGGATGCTCTCTCTGGCGCAGCCATGACCGTGGCCGCCAGCAAGAAAGGATACAAGCGGATTGCTTTGGTGTTTGACGCAAACCTTGGCTCACAGGGCCTGGTGCCGGCGATAAAGGTCGCGGCGGCCAAGCTCGGGATGACAATCGTTGCGAACCCATCTGTACCTGAGGTGTCACCTTCGTATCAGGCTGTCGTGCAGCAAGTCGTCCAATCCAATCCCGACGCCGTTCTCATGCAGATTCAACCGGCGCAGGTTGGCGGCTTCTTCAAGGACTGGAAAAATGGCGGCGGAACTCCATTCCCGATAATCGCTTCTAACCTTGCCCTCGCGTCGCCTGAGTGGGGCGCGTCTGCTGGTGTCGACGAATCCAACCAGCACATCACAGCAGTCGCCAGCATCTCCAACGTGGACGGGCCGGGCGGAAAGCTATTCGTAAGCACATGGACCGCAATGTTCAACACGCCATATGCCTTCTTCGGTGCATATGGCTATGACGCCGTCACGACGACAGCGCTTGCGATCGAAGCAGCGCATTCCTCAGACCCATCGGTATTCCAGCCCTACGTTGACCAAGTCACCAGCTCGGCTAGTGGTCATACCTCATGTGTCAGCTACGCGGATTGCTCCAAGTTGCTGCTGGCAGGTCAGAAGATCAAGTTCATCGGAGTCGCCACCCCCCTTGAATTCAATCAGTACCACCGCGTGTCGGCAGACAATGGTGTCTACAAGTTGCCAACTTCAGCGTCCGAGCAGTCGACCCTGCTAGTCACCATTCCCGCGGCGGAGATCAGTGCAGTCTCGTAGACGCCAACAGAGACTGCTGACGTTGCGGATTTCGGGGCGGCCGCGATGAACCAAGTCTGGCTCTTGACGGGAGCTGGCATTGTTGATGCTGCGCTTCTAGCGCCGGCCGCCGTCGGCTTGACCATGCAGTTTGGGATTACCAACTACGTCAACTTCGCATTCGGCGCCTTCTTGACCCTGAGTGCCTTCTTCTTCTGGGAGTTGAATGCCGGCCACTTTAACCTCGGCTTGTGGCAAGCGGGATTGTTAGCAGCTGCAGGTACAGCTTTAGCCTCGCTGGCGATTGGTTCGCTTGTCTACGGACCCTTTTTTCGGCGGCGCCCCCAACTCCTGTTCATGCTGGTTCTGACTTTCGTGGTTTCGCTGATGATGGGCAGCGGAATCGCGGCTATCTGGGGAGGACGCTCCGCTTTTCAGCTGAATTACCCCAACGGTTCCGACACTCCGACCAGCGTGGGCCCCTTTTCGCTGAGTCCTCTTGACGCAATCGATATGGCGGTCTCCATTGCCAGCATGGCGGCCACTTATGCCTTCTTACGATTCACCCAGGTTGGCAAGGTAATGCGGGCGGTGGCAGACGATCGCACGCTGGCGTTCGTCTGTGGCCTGCCTATCGCGAGGACCACCAACATCACCTGGCTAATCACAGGATTTCTCGCGGGGCTTGCCGGCGACATCCTGGCGCTTCAATCCCACGGTTTCGACGCGGGTTTAGGTGATGGGTTCATCTACCTGGTATTTGCGGCCGTAGTCTTCGGTGGTATTGGGCGCACGTACGGTGCCTTGGTCGGCGCAATAGTCATCGGGTTGGTGTTTCAGCTTTCGGCGCTTGTGGTCGAGTCCGCCCTGACCCCCGCGGCGGTGTTCGGGGTCTTGGTCATCATCATGATGGTGAGGCCAAACGGTCTGTTCGGCTCAACCGGCAGGTCGGTCTTTGCAGGGTCCTAACGCGCAGCGCAATCTGGCAACCTCACTGTCACGCCAAGGAGTTCAACGGCCATAGACGCGCTTGAGTACTATGCCGCGACTGTTCTCATATTCGCTTGCATCAACTCGATAGCGGCGCTGGGATTCAACCTCCAGATAGGCCATGCCGGCGTAGTGAATCTTGCGATTCTCGTGCTGATTTCGGCAGGTGGATACATGACCGGGATTGCTGCACTACCCCCCGCGCCTCATAACGGATTCACGCACTACATCGGCGGATTCGGGTGGGCGTTTCCATGGGACGTTTTGTTTGGTGCTCTTTGTGCCGGTGTGCTGTCGGCCTTTCTGGGCATTGTTGCCTTGCGACGGCTGAGAGCTGACTATTTGGCGCTAACGCTGGTTGCAATCCTCGAGGGGCTACAGGTCCTGGTAACCAGCGACCGCGCGCTCTTCAATGGCTCATCTGGCTTGATCAATATTCCTGCGCCGTGGGCGGACCAACTCGACCCTGCCGTTTTTCAATGGGTGTTTGGCGCGATTTGCCTGGTGGCTTTGGTAATCACCTATTGGGTTATCGCGAGGGTGACCTCATCGCCGATGGGACGTGCAATCAAGGCTGTGCGTGAGGATGAGGAGGTCGTCGCATCTTTAGGGCGCGACCCATGGGCTTTCAAGATGGTCGCTTTCGTGATTGGGGGCGTCGCAGCAGGTCTAGCGGGCGGACTCACTGCCTTGTATGCAACTGGTTGGAGCCCGGCCGCCTGGCTGCCAGCAGAGTCACTGCTGTTGCTCACCGTCGTAATCATTGGCGGGAGGGGCAGGGACCTGGGGGCGGTCGTCGGCTCATTTGTTGTCTTTGGCCTGGTGGTGCAAGCCGCCAGCTTGCTACCACCGAGCGACCTGACTGGTCGTTTGCCAGAGCTTCAGACAATCGTTCTGGGAGCGCTGTTACTGGCCTTCCTATGGTTCCGGCCCGAGGGCATCTTGCCCGAGTCCAAGGAGAAGTTTCCGTCGAGGGCTGAACCCGTGCCGCTTGGAGTCGCGGGAGCTGCCGGTCCAGATGATCGCGAACGTATTCCTACAAAGGTCGCCCGGTGACGTGGTTGGTTCTTCGAGTACGCCATGTCAGAAGAGCAGTGAATGAGGCGATTGCATCGCACCTCGATGAGTGACACAGCCACGCCGTCTAGAGATCGAAACGCTCAACAAACCACAGGGTCGCGTGACAATGCGAGCGTTCCGACTCCGGCACTGAGGGTAGTCGACCTAGCGTGCTCATTTGGTGGCGTACAGGCAGTGCGCGGTGTCACCTTCGACGTGGCTCAAGGTGCCTTCGTCGGCCTCATCGGTCCGAACGGGGCGGGTAAGTCGACGCTCATTGACTGCATATCCGGTCGCAACCGTTCCTATAGAGGAAAGGTTGGCGCGTTAGGTGCCGATATCACTCGATTGCCCCTCTACAAGGTTGCAAGGCGTGGTGTTGTGCGTACTTTCCAAGTAGCGCGGCCGTTCCCAAAACTGACAGTGCTCTCAAATCTAATGGTCGGACCACGCGATCAAACCGGCGAGCGAGTGGAGCGAACGCTGATCGGAGGATGGCACGGTCAGGAGCGCACCCTGGTGTCGCGCGCGCGTTCCACCATGGACGTTTTCGGTCTTGGCCGGGTTGAGAACAACTACGGCTCAGAGTTGTCTGGCGGCCAAGAAAGACTTGTCGAGCTTTCGCGCGCGGTTCTGTGTGAACCACGAGTGTTGCTATTGGACGAGCCATTTGCAGGCGTGAGCCCGGTGAATCGGCAACGGTTGGCTGACCTACTCAAGGGTCTGGTCGCAGACGGCAACATGACCATTCTCATGGTCGAGCATCGACTCGAATGGGTCGAGCGGCTGTGCTCCCGAATACTGGTGATGGTCGAGGGCTCTCTAATTCTTGAAGGGACGTTGCCGGAAATACGCTCAAATGAGAGGGTGATTGAAGCGTATCTGGGTCCATCGACTGTATGACCGCATCAGCTAACGAGACGGCGGGGTCTGTCATTTCAGGTCAGTCAATAACGGCGGGCTATAGATCTCAACCAATCATTTTTGACGTCTCTTTCGAGGCTAAGCCGGCCACGATAACAACAATCGTTGGGCCCAACGGAGCGGGCAAGTCCACACTCTTCAAGGCCGTCTTCGGCGTTGCGCGGTTGTTCTCGGGCACAATCTTGGTAAAGGGCCGCCCTATCGAGCACTCTAACGCTGCCCTCGTCAGGAACGGCGTCGCCTACGTTCCACAGATTCAAAACGTCTTCCCATCGCTTACGGTCAACGAGAACCTAGAGATTGGAACGTTCGTCCGGGGACGCAGGGACTTCGACCGGGTGTTCGGCCTCTTTCCGGATCTAGCTCAAGTTCGAAAGGTTCACGCCCGAAAGCTCAGCGGCGGTCAGCGGAACATGCTCGCGGTTGCTCGAGCGCTGATGTCGAATCCTGATGTGCTCTTGCTGGATGAAGCAACTGGTGGCCTGTCGCCATTACTCGCGCGGAAATTGTGGGAGCACGTTGCGCAGCTCGCTCGTGAAGGCGTTGGCGTAGTTGCCGTTGAACAGAACGTGCGGCTCGCGCTCGAGTATTCAGGCTACGTCTACGTCCTGGCTGGGGGCCGGAACCACCTCGACGGGACGCCGGCAGAGCTGTCGGCGCGCCCGGATTTCGCCCAACTTTTTCTTGAGGCCCCCGAGGACGAGGGAGCTAAGACCCGTGGCGTGTAAGCGAGTTCCACATCTGACAGAACGGGCGATTTCACGCATGAATATGGCCGCGCGACGAGCGGTCACGAGTCCATTACACACCTAGGGAGAAAGTCTGGTGAAAAATCGACTACGTGAGCTGCTTGACGGCGACACCTTGATTTGTGGCGGCTTCACTACTTTGGCGGATCCGGCAATCGTCGAGATCGTTGGACATGCTGGCTACGACTTCACGCAACTCGATCTCGAACACACGTCGCTGTCGCTTGAGCGTCTTGAGGACTGTCTCAGAGCCGCAAGAGCCCACAACCTGGGGACATGGGTGCGAGTTCCGTCACTGGACCCGAAGCTGATTCTGCGGGTGCTCAGTATTGGCGCCGATGGAATAATGGTTCCCGATATCGACAGTGCCGAGCAGGCGCGCCGAGCGATAACGGCACTTCGCTATCCACCCTTGGGCGAACGAGGGTTCTTCGGAGCCTCACGCGCCACGGACTACGGTGCGCACGGTTTTCCAACTAACCAGGCCCTTACCGAGGCAGTCAACAAAGCAATCGTGTTTGTGGCGCTAATTGAAAGTCGTGAGGGTGTCGAGGCGTGTGAACAGATAATCGCAACGCCTGGGGTCGACGTAGTCGTCATCGGCGTTGGGGATCTATCGGTCTCGCTCGGAGTGAGTCATACCCCAAAACACCCAGACGTCGCGAGTGCGATCAAAAGAATTGCGGCTGCATGCCGAACTTCCGGCGTACCACTCGCCCTGCCCCTACACCATGCCGCCCACCCACTCAATCCGCAGGAGGCCGCAGATTTGGGGGCGCGGGTCTTGATGAGTGGGATGGACCGAGTCATGTTGATGCAGGGCTACAAGGCGGCCTGCGCGAGCATGCGTCAAGTCGCGTTGTTGAAGCCCGCCTGAGGCACCGGCACATGAACACCGGACTACGCGGACGGAGGGCTCTCATCACTGCTGCTAGCAAAGGGCTTGGATTCGCCTCGGCCAAGGCGCTAGTTGAGGAAGGCTGCCTGGTGGCTTTGTCATCCAGCGACGAGACTCGCATCCAGGATGCCGCCACAACGCTCCGGGCTGATGGAAGTCACGTATATGCAAAGGCTGCCGACCTGCGCAAGCATGAGGACTGCTCACAACTCGTTGAGTGGGCAGTTAGCCAATTAGGCGGTCTCGATGTTCTAGTCGTCAATACCCGCGGGCCCGTCCTAGGCAGCGTGGCGGAGCTGGACGACTCCGCCTGGCTCGATGCTTTTAACCTTGTTTTGATGAGCGCGGTCCGGCTGTCGCGAGCAGCAAGGCCCGCATTGGAGCGGGACGGCGGCGGTGCCATTGTCAACCTAACGTCAATCGCCGCGCATCAGCCAGTCGACAATCTGGTTCTATCCAACGCGTTGCGCCCGGCTGTCGTCGGGCTGGGCAAGACACTCGCGAAGGAGGTGGCTCCGCTGATCCGGGTGAATTCAATATTGACCGGGCGCTTCGCTACTGACCGAATCCTCGAGGAGAATCAGTACCAAGCCAAGGAACTGAACCTGGAACCGTCGGAGGTTGCGGCTCGCAGCATTCGCAACATCCCGCTCGGTCGTTACGGCAGACCAGATGAGCTTGCGGCCGCTGTCGTCTTCTTGGCTGGCGACTCGTCGAGCTTCATCACGGGCGCCACTCTGGCGGTTGACGGAGGAGAACATCTCGGCTTGTTCTGAACCGTTGGAGACTATGCACTTAGTTGTCAGGGCCTGACCTAACAGGGGAGCAAACATGTTGAAGCGACTCGACCACATCGGTGTTGTCGTCGACAATCTAGCGGAGGCCCGTTCCTTTTTGAGCGAGCTGGGATTGGTACACATTCGAGATGCCGAGTTGTCGGGACGTCTCAAGTCATCGTTTTGGGGCTGTGGTGACGGGCAGATCGAGGTGATCGAAATAAGTGAACCGGTTGAGCGAGGCGCGCGGCTAGGCTCCGCCAAGGCTCGTGTTGAACACATAGCAATTGAGGTCGATGACCTGGCTATCACGATGAAGTTCCTACTCGGGCTCGGAGTCAAGACTCAGACGGCGGATCCTCTCCTTGTTGGCACCACCCTCAACCACTGGACGATCCCAGAAAGCTGCGACGGGGTGGTCTACCAGTTTGTCGAAAGGCAGTGACCCAAGTCGCGTGTCAATTGTCAGCCGAGCGCCGAGTGACCTTTCCTCGCGCGTGCCGTTGTGGGGAGTGGGGGAGCGAGCCCGGTGAATCCCCGACCTTGGAAAGGTGACAGGCGCTGGATTGAGTTTCTTCAAATCGAAACAGTCGCAAGTGCCTAAGACGTGGTCGCGGATAGGCCGTGTTGCTCGAACCGTGGCCTCTGGGATCCAATATTCACCAAGGTCAGTGTTCTCGCGATGACACTACCTATACACACACCCAAATTGAACGAACTGGCTTATCGGTGAGATAGCCACAGGCCCCCACGATTGAAGGACCTCGGCGTTGCCCTTGGAATCGGTTTGGTAGCTGCGGGTCTTGGTGCCCGGAGCGGACTACCCGGAGCGGCGATTGTGATGCCAATCGTCGCCGTAGCAGCTTGGAACTTGTTTCTCACAAAGAACGCCGTAGCAGTACCGTCTTGGCTGCAGCTCATTGCTTTCGGGCTCATTGGAACCACTATTGGCCTTTCGATGGATCGTACTTCACTCGAGACTCTGCGTACCGACTGGCCGGTTTTGCTGTTGATGGCTGTTTCCGTATACCTGGGCGCGGCCCTTCTGATGATCCTAATGTCCTATTTCTTTCACATCGACATCACAACAGCGATGCTCGCCGGCTCCCCTGGCGGATTTGTCGGGGTATCGGCGGTTAGCCTAAGCGCCGGGGCCAACGTCGCTCAAGTTGTTGCCGTGCAGACATTGCGAGTGCTGATCATTCTCGCTAGCCTTCCGTTCCTGATCGCAGCGCTAAAGCACTTTCGATAACGCCCTGTGGGGTGCAAATATCCCACCACGGTAACGGGGTGACTTGAGTGGGTCGTCGCTCACCGCGCCAGGTGACCTCTGGACCAGATTGTTTTCGCGGGCTTGCTGCGCGCGTTGA
>CAAGKR010292403.1_pt1 | contig 10211 bp, 5 predicted proteins | sample 2556971 | NCBI WGS metagenome assembly CAAGKR01 (sample SAMEA5207829, study PRJEB30636) | soil metagenome | biome: forest; feature: boreal; material: soil | place: USA | collected 2011-09 | depth 1 m
AGGGCCGTTGGCTGGGGTACAGGCAACGGGGACGATCCGGCGTTAGGGGACCTCTCCGACTCGGAGACGAGAGTCGAGCGCCGGTCAATCTAAACCCCCAGAGGGATAAAGGAGCAGTGGATTACATGAAACGCATCAGGACCATGGGGCTCTGCCTCGTCGCGGCGTTCGCGATCACAGCTGTGGCTGCCGCAACCGCCTCAGCGACAGCGCCCGAATACGGCAGATGTCTGGCGCACCCAGGTGGCAAATACGCCACCGCAACGTGCACCACCGAATCGGGCACCACCCACGCGGACGAATGGTACCCGGCGTTCGGCAAAGCTGCCAACGGCGAAGAAAAGCCGCTTGTCAAAGCTGGATACAAAAGCAAAGCGACCGAATCGCTTCCGATCCAGCTGGAAGGTACCGGCGAAGGCCTCGGCGGCGTCAAAACGAAAATTCTGTGCAAAAAACAGCAATCCACCGGCACAATCATCAGCAACAAAGAAGCGACCGGAGAAAACATCGTCTTCAGCGAATGCGAATCCAGCGGTGCCAAATGTAACAGCCCAGGGGCCGCTATAGGCGAAATTAAAGTGGGCAAGCTCACCTCCGTTCTCGGCGTGGAAAAATTCGGCTACAACAAAGAAAAACATTTGGTCGAACCAGCGAAAAACAAACTCGCAGGCGAGTTCACGCCGACCGTTGGTGAAGAATTCGTCAACTTCGAATGCGGAGGCCTCAAAGTGACGGTCAAGGGAGCCGTCATGTTCCCGATCAAAACCGCATCGATGACGCTGTCGGCGACAGTGAAATTCAGCGCGACGGGCGGCAACCAGAAACCGGAACACTTTTCTCTATCGATCGAACCCTCAACAGGGAAAGAAACGTTCGGCTCCGAGCTCACGCTCATGGCGAAGTTCGAACAGCTCAAACTGGTTCCGTTCGAAGAGTCTGGGCAGACGCTCACGACGACACAGACCAACGAAGAAAAGGTGGAGGCCAACCCGGTCGCGTAACTCGACCGTTGAGCCGGCCTGACACTGGTAGTCAGCTGTTGGGCAACGAAGAGCGGGCGTGGTGCCGACCACGGGCCACGCCCGCTCCGTGTCTGAAGGGACGGCGTGTGTGGAAGCTCTCACGCCCGGCATCCGTATCGGGGAGATGGTTGGCGCTTGACGGCACAGGGTACACGCTTGTCAGAGGGAAGAATCGGAGAGGGATCTGGAGAGGGATTGATGCTGGGTTGCGATCGTCATAGCGTGGGGAGCCGTCCGGCAGGAGAGGACAGTTGCTCTCCCATACGGCGTGGTGCGCGCGGCCGCGCGATGGTGGCGCGCCGCTCGCTTGCACTGCTGTGCCTGGTCGTGGGAGGACTTCTTCTTTCGAGCGCCCCGGCTCTCGCCCTCAGTGGGAGGGGGCACACCTTCAGCTTCGCCTTCGGCTCCGCAGGCGCCGGCGAAGGCCAGTTCTCGACGCCGACCGCGGTCGCCGTGAACGAATCGAGCGGCGTCGCCTACGTGATCGACAGCGGCAATGGTCGCGTCGAGCGGTTCAGCTGCACGGCCTCCGCGTGCACGTTCCTGGCTCAGCCGCCCACCGCGCCGTTCACCGTCGCAGGCGCGCTGAGCATCGCGGTCGACAACTCGAAAGGTCCATCACGTGGCGACGTCTACGTCGCGACGGAAGAACACGTGATCCACAAGTTCAATGCCGAAGGCAAACCGATCGCGACCATCAAAGGCTTCAAACCGGAACCGACAGCCGCGCTTGAAGAATTCGGGGAAAGCCACGGCATCGCCGTGGACGCGACCGGCAACCTGTACGTGTATCGGGAAACGAGCGTGGTCGAGTTCAAGGGCCTCAAATTCGTCAAGCTGATTCCCGCCGAAACGAACTGCGAAGCACGGCCCGCGTTCGCGGTAGGAGCGGGAGGTGAACCTCTCTACATCGGAACCGCCCGCGAAAACAGCCAGGGGATATGCGAAGAAGCCACGGTGGTTGCCAAGCTCGACGGCTCCGGGAACATATTGAGCAGGACGGTCGACCGCGAAGAAACCACGGCGGCCGCGGTCGACCTCTCGAGCGGCGACGTGTACCTCGACAACGTGAGCGCCGTCTCCGCGTTCAGCCCGAGCGGATCCCTGATCCAGCGCTTCGGCAACGAACACCTGACGAGTGGCAGAGGCCTCGCAGTCGACGCCAAAGCCGGGGCAGTCTACGTCGCCGATGCGGCCGCCAACCACGTGGCCGTGTTCGGACCGGAAGCGGCCGCGGCCCCGACCGTGGACGGCGTCTCCTCGCAGAACCTCACGCCGACCTCCGAGAGGCTCAACGCCCTGGTCGACCCCCACGGCGCCGACACCCACGCGTACTTCCAGTACGGGACGGTCGACTGCGCCGTCACGTCGACCTCGTGCACGACCGTGCCGGCGGCCCCGGGGAAGGATCTCGGCTCCGGCTTCGGCGACGTGACCATGAGCGTGGAAGTGCAAGGCCTCCAGCCCGGCACGACCTACTACTTCCGGATCGTGGCTAGCAACAACTGCGGCACGGGAGGGACGTGCACGGCGGAAGGCAAGGGCATTCTCAACACGCTGCCCACGTCCGTCGGCCTGCTGCCCGACAACCGCGCGTGGGAGCTCGTCTCACCGCCGGAAAAGGGCGGCGCCGGGATCGAACCGATCGGCGGCGTCACCGCCAACGGCGGCCCGACCGGCGGGATCATGCAGGCGGCCGAAGACGGCAACTCGGTCACCTACGTGGCGAACGCGCCCGTCGTCGCCGAACCCGAAGGCAGCCGCAGCCCGGAAGGGACTCAGGTTCTCTCCACCCGCGGACCCGAAGGCTGGTCCACGCAGGACATCGTGACGCCCCACAAGAACGCCGAAGGCTATCCATCGGGCCAACCGCAGGCGTATCGAGCCTTCTCCACGGACCTGGCGCGTGCAGGCCTCCAAGCATTCGGGCTCGGCAAACTCCAGGAACCGCCGTTCATGGCCGGAGTGGAAAAAGAACAGAGAGGCTTGTACGTACGCAACAACAGCACCTGCAAGGCAACGCCCTCGACCTGCTATCAGGCGCTCGTCACGCCGGAAAACGACACGCAGAACAAAGAATTCGGGGGGGCGCTGGAATTCCTGAGCGCCACACCCGACATGAGCCATGTCGTGTTCCGCTCGAAAGTGGGGCTGACGGCGGAATCGCTGCCGGAAGGCGGCCTGTACATGTGGGAATCGGGCCAGCCGCTCCAGCTCCTGAGCGTGCTGCCCGACGGCAAACCGGCTGAAGGCGTACCGGCCGAAGAAACAGGCCCCGAACTCGGGATCGGCAACACGGGACAGCGCAATTTCAGGCACGCGATCTCCAACGACGGCTCACGAGCGTTCTGGACGAACACGGAACGAAACCTCCTCTACATGCGCGAGCTGAAAGAAAGGAAGACCGTTCAGGTCAACGCCCCGTACCACTCCAAAGAACTCTCATCCGAAGAACTGGAACTGGAGGAAACCCACTTCCAGACCGCCAGCGCCGACGGCTCGAAGGTATTCTTCACGTCAACTGCGCCCCTGACCGAAACCTCCAAGCTCCACCAGACGGTCGCGAACAGCCCGGCGGACCTCTACGAGTTCGATGTGAACACCGGCGTCCTGACCGACCTGACGGCGGAATCCTCGAGCGGTCCGGCGGACATGCAGGGCACGGTGCTCGGAGCCAGCGAAGACGGCTCCTACGTCTACTTCGTGGCAAACGGGGTGCTCGTCACGACGCCGGGCGTCCAGGCCGGCACCTGTGGCGACCGCGTCTCCGGGGAAACGTGCAATCTCTACGCCGACCACTACAACAGCGCAGCCAAAAAGTGGGAACCCACGTTCATAGCGGCCCTGTCGAGCGAAGACGAACCGGACTGGCTCCCGGGCCTCTCGATAGAGCTGCGGAAGCTCACGTCACGCGTCTCGCCGGAAGGCCACTTCCTCGCCTTCATGTCGAACCGCCCGCTGACGGGCTATGAAAACGTCGACGCGAACCCCGAAGCGCATGGGGCGCGCGACGAGGAGGTCTTCCTCTACGACGCGACGACCGGGCATCTGGTCTGCGCCTCCTGCAAGCCCGGCGGTCCGCGGCACGGTGTGCTCGACACCGAACATTCGGGCGAAGGCAACGGTCTCGTCGTCGACCGCGGCGGCATCTGGAGCGGCCGCTGGCTGGCCGGCAGCATCCCCGGGTGGACGCCGGTCAACGAAGTCATCGCGCCCTATCAGTCCCGCTATCTGTCCGACCAGGGCCGGCTGTACTTCAACTCCCCGGAAGCGCTCGTTGAAAAGGACACGAACGGCAAGGAGGACGTATACCAGTACGAGCCGGCGGGAGTCGGAGGCTGCGAACACGGCCCCGGGTGTGTCGCGCTGATCTCCTCAGGGACCGCAAAGCGGGAATCGGCGTTCATCGACGCGAGCCCCAGCGGCAACGATGTGTTCTTCATCACGGATCAGCAACTCGTGTCCTCTGATCAGGACAACGCCTACGACCTCTACGACGCTCGTGTCTGCACCGAAGCCTCGCCGTGCATCACGCCGAAGCCGCCGCCGCCGCCGCCGTGCAGCAACGAAGAACAGTGCAGGTCGCCCCAGACTCCACAGTCCGGCTTCGGCTCCCCCCTGAGCGCGACCTTCTCCGGCCCCGGCAACACGGGCACGGTCGAAACGCTTGGGTTGAAGGAATCCAAACCGCCCCGCAAGCTGACGAATGCGCAGAAGCTCGCAAACGCGCTCAAGGCCTGCCGGCACAAGTACAAGGGGAGCGCCAAGAAGAACAAGCGGGCCGCGTGTGAAAGGCAGGCCCGGCGGACATACGGCAAGAAGGCCGCCAAGCACGCCAAGAAGGGGAAGCGGTGATGATCCGGCGATACCTGGAGCCGAGGCGCCTCTTGCTCCTGGGCGTCGGTGCGGCCTTGCTGTTGGCGCTGTCGATCGGGGCGAGTACGGCCTTCGCGGAAACCCGCGGCGAAATCTGCACGAAAGTGGGATGCCCGTGGTGGCAACTGGACTCGAGCGCTGCGCCCACCTTGCTCCCGCCCGGCAAGGAAGCGCAGATCATCGCCACCGCGAGGAATCTGGGTAATGCCGTCGTCAGCGGCAGCAAACACGTGGTCACCCTCACCGACACGCTGCCCCCCGGGGTGAAGGCGAAGTCGGTCGCAGGCCACACCGGCGTGGCGGGCAGAGGCAAAATGACATGCCCATCACCGGCGGAAGTGGAAAAAGGAGCTGCGCTCCGCTGCACGTACGCGGAAACCCTCCAGCCCTACGAACTGCTCGAACTCGAAATCACCGTCGTGGCGGAAGAAAAGCCGCCCGTGACCGAACCGCCCAACGAAGTGACCGTCGAAGGCGGCGAAGGGCCGGGCGGAGCAGAAGTGCCGAGCCCCTCGCCGTTGATCAAAAAGGTCGTGGTGAGTGGTGCGCCGACGCCGTTCGCCATCCAGAGCCTCGGGTTCGCCGTCGAACGCGAAGACGGCTCGCCCGATACCCAGGCGGGCGAACATCCTTTCCAGATGACGACCACGGTCGATCTGAACCAGACATTCGAACCGGAAGTTCACGGAAATCTGGTGCGGCGGTCGCCGGCGCTCACCAAGGATCTGCAGGTGCAGCTCCCGCCGGGCCTGGTCGGGAACCCGACGGCGGTCCCGCAGTGCTCTGAAGTGGACTTCACCGCGCAGGAAAACGTCCGCAACGCCTGCCCGGGTAGCACGGCGATCGGGGTGGCGGTCGTGACGGTCAACGAACCGTTGCTCTTCGGCGTCACAACCAGGTCCGTACCTGTCTTCAACCTGGTCCCGGCGCCAGGGGAGCCCGCGCGACTGGGCTTCAGCGTCCTCAAAGTGCCGGTCGTGCTCGACACCGCCGTTCGCACCGGGGAAAACTACGGCGTCATCGCGACCGTGAAAAACGCCACCCAGGTGGCCGATCTGCTGAGCAGCAACGTGACGATCTGGGGAGTGCCCGGGGATCCCAAGCACGATCCCTCCCGCGGGTGGGCGTGCGTCGAAGGCGGCGCAGCCGCCAACGGGGAAGCCTGCGCGCCGCCGACAGAACGAAACACGGCGCCCTTCCTGACACTTCCCACCTCGTGCGGGCAGCCGCTGAAGACGGCGGTTCTGGCGGATTCCTGGCTCGAACCCGGGCGGCATCTCGCCGACGGCAGGATCGACCAGAGCGACCCGCGCTGGAGGCAGGCGCAGACGGAATCGCCGGCGCAGGAAGGATGCGGTTCCCTACCGTTCGCTCCAACGCTGACGGTGGCACCGGAAGGCCAGGCGGCGAACACGCCGACCGGACTGAAGGTCGACATCAAAGTCCCGCAGGACTCGACCCTGGCGACCTCCGGGCTCGGAGAGGCCGACATCAAAGCAACGACCGTGGCGCTTCCCGAGGGCGTGATGCTCAATCCGGCGGCCTCGGATGGCCTGACGGCCTGCTCCGCCGGGCAGGTGGGCTTCACCGGTCTCGAAGAAGCCTTCCAGACGAACAACAGCGAATTCTCCCCGGCGCCGCCCGAATGCCCGGACGCGTCGAAGGTCGGCACGGTCAAGATAACGACGCCGCTGCTGCCGAACAAGCTCGAAGGGTCCGTCTACCTCGCCAGGCAGAACACCAACCCCTTCAAAGCGCCGCTCGTGCTCTACCTGATCGCGCGGGATCCCGTCTCCGGCGTGCTGGTCAAGCTCGCCGGGACGGTGACGCCCAACCCGACAACGGGGCAGCTCGTCTCGACGTTCGAAAACACGCCGCCGCTGCCGTTCGAAGACCTCGAACTGAACTTCTTCGGTGGCCCGCGCGCCTCGGTGACGACCCCGCCGCTGTGCGGAACGTACACCACCACGACCGCGTTCACGCCGTGGTCGGGCAACGGCGCGGCAACTCCGTCAGCAGCCTTCCCCATCTCCTCCGGACCCGGCGGCGCTGGGTGCTCGAATCCGCAGCCGTTCGCCCCGTCCTTCCAGGCCGGCGCCACGAACAACCAGGCCGGCGCGTTCACGCCGTTCAGCTTGACGCTCGGACGGCCCGACGCCGATCAGGCGCTGAGCTCGATCACGATGCACCTTCCCACGGGCATGGCCGCGATACTCGCCTCCGTGACGCCGTGTCCAGAACCTCAGGCTGCCCAGGGAACATGCGGGCCGGACAGCCTCATCGGCCACGCCACCTCGAGCTCCGGGCTCGGCGCCGACCCGTTCACCCTCTCCGGCCAGGTGTACCTGACAGGCCCCTACAACGGGGCGCCGTTCGGGATCGACATCGTCACACCGGCCATGGCCGGCCCATTCAACCTCGGCACCGTGATCGTGCGCTCGAGCATCAACGTCGACCCCTACACGGCCGCGGTCACCATCAGCGGCGCCGTGCCGACGATGGTGGAAACGGCGGCCGTCGGCAAAGCGGGCATACCGGTGCAGCTGCAGCGGACCAACGTGATCGTGGACCGCCCCGGCTTCCAGTTCAACCCGACCAACTGCACGCCGATGGCGATAACCGGGACCCTTGGCGGGGCCCAGGGCGGGGTCGCGAACGTCTTCTCGTCCTTCCAGGCGGCCAACTGCGCACAGCTCCCGTTCCATCCCGTGCTCGAAGCGAGCACCGAATCGAAAACGAGCAAACCGAACGGGGCGAGCCTGATCGTGAAGGTCTCCTCGCCCGGCCTCGGACAAGCGAACATCGCCAAAACCAAGCTGGTCCTGCCGCTCAACCTGCCGTCGCGGCTCACCACGATCCAGAAAGCCTGTCCCGACCACGTGTTCGAAGCCAACCCCGCCACGTGCAGCGAGGGCTCCAACATCGGGATTGCGACGATCCACACGCCCGTGTTCAAGAACCCGCTCTCCGGGCCGGCCTTCCTCGTCTCGCACGGCAACCTGGCCTTCCCCGACGTCGAGTTCGTGCTGCAGGGCGAAGGCGTCACGATCATTCTCGACGGGCAGACGGACATCAAAAAAGGCATCACCAGCTCGACCTTCAACGCGCTACCGGACGCGCCGTTCACGAAGTTCGAAACGGTGCTCCCCGAGGGCCCACATTCGGCGCTCGCTGCCTATGGCCCGCCGCTCTGCACGCAGAAACTCGTCATGCCGACGACGATCACCGCTCAGAACGGCGACGTGATCAACCAAAGCACGGCGATCCACGTTACGGGATGCCCGAAGGCGGCGAAAGCGTTGACGCGGGCGCAGCTGCTTGCCAAAGCTCTGAAGGCCTGCAGGACACACTGGAAGCACAACAAGAAGAAGCGTGGGGCCTGTGAAGCCCAGGCGCGCAAGAAGTACAAAGCCAAGAAGGCGAGCACGCGCTCCAAGAAAGGCCGTTGAGTTCGCAAGGAGGTGGACGACGCACATCAGGTCGCGATACTCAGCGGCCTACGGGAACGCAACGTGAACTCGATCGACTGCGAGGACCGAGGGTTTGAAGTGAGGTCGATCCGGGTAACCCCCGCAGAAGGCGGACAAGGGGTTTGCGAGGGGGGATGCCGATGCCGAGATCGGCCTCGTCGTGTGCGGCCCCCCCCGCGGAAGCCGTTCATCGAGCGGAGGGAAAGGGAGCAGTGGAGATATGAGCAGGATAAGGATGGTCGGTCTTTGCACCGTCGCCGCGTTGGTGGTGGCCGCGACGGCTGTCGCCTCAGCATCGGCGACAATCCCGGAAATCGGGAGATGCGAACACGTCACCACCAAAAAAGGCAAATACCAGTACAACAACTGCATCAAACCGAACCCGAGCGGAAAAGGCTCATACGAATGGACCCCGGGGCCGGGGGCGAAACCGGCATTCGCAGCCGAAGCCACCACGGTCCTGCTGGAAACGGTGGGTAAATCGAAAGTACAGTGCGGATCGGCTGACTACACGGGCGAATGGACCGGAGCCAAAACGGCCACGGTCAACCTCGCTTTGCACAGTTGCCAGAACACGGCAACCAAAAAGATCTGCTCGACGAACCCCACCAACGGAGCGGAAATAAAGACAGAACAGCCACTCGAAGGTGAACTCGGGTTCATCGTGGGCGGGGAAAAACCAACGGTCGGGTTGGACCTGAAGCCGAAAAGCCCGTCGACGGTCGTGCTGAGCTTCACCTGTGGAGGTCCGCCGGAACCGGAACTTGGCGAACCATGGCTCGTAGAAGGCTCGGTGATCGCGGAAGTCAAGCCGCCGAACCTCATGAAGAGCGAATACAAGCTGTTCTACAAGGCGACCGCCGGTAAACAGGTCCCCGAAAAGTTCGAAGGCGGCGTGAAAGACACGCTGATCGCCAACCGCCTCGTCGGTATGGTGCAGAAAGTCGAACAGGCCGGGCTGACGCTGAAGGGCGAACTGCTTCCGATCATCGCCACAGGCGAAGAACCGCTGGAGATCAAGGCGAAATAACTCCGGAGCATCAGGCGACGTGCGTGGGGCGCCAAGCGCCCCACGCACAGCCTGTCGCCCAGGGCCAAGCGATTGGCACGCCGTAGGGCTTGGTACGCGCCGTCAGCCAGGCTCGTTCTGCAGAGACCGCCACAGGTACCGGCACGCCAGGGTCCGGTACGGACGCCACGGCTCGGCGAGCGCCTCCATCTCGGCCGGCGTGGGCATTGCGTCCAGGCCGTAGGCGCGCTCGATCGCCCGGCGGATCCCGAGGTCGCCGACGGCGAGCACATCGGGGCGTTCCAGCTGGAACATCAGGAACATGTGCGCCGACCAGGTCCCCAGGCCCTTGACGGCGACGAGCTCGGCGATGACCTCCTCGTCGGGCAGGTCGTCGAGCCGCTCCAGCTCGACCTCGCCGGAGATCACATGCTCGGCCAGGGAGCGCAGGAAGCCGACCTTGGCGCGGGACAGCCCCGCCGCCACCCGCAGCTCCTCGGGGTCGTCGGCGAGGATCTCCGCCGGCGTCGGGGGGCGTCCGCCGAAGCGCGCGATCAGCCGTCCGTAGATCGCCCGGGCGGCGAGCACCGAGAGCTGCTGGCCAACGATCGCGCGGACGAGCGCCCCGTAATGGTCGCCCGGGTCGGGTCGCCCCTCACGCGTGTTCGGCAGCGGGCCGGCCGCGGCGATCAGCGCCGCGAGCACGGGATCGGCGGTGCTCAGATGGGCGATGGCCTTGCGTGAGGACGGTCTTCTGCGCCCGGGTGCGGCGGCCGCGGGCTTCCCGCCTGCAGCTGCGCGCTCGGCCACCGCGGCAGCCTCTCAGGCCGCCGG
>CAAGKR010369673.1_pt1 | contig 10211 bp, 6 predicted proteins | sample 2556971 | NCBI WGS metagenome assembly CAAGKR01 (sample SAMEA5207829, study PRJEB30636) | soil metagenome | biome: forest; feature: boreal; material: soil | place: USA | collected 2011-09 | depth 1 m
CCGCTCTTGCCCTTCCTCGAGCAGGCTGAGGCCACCGTTACCGTCAACGCTGGCACGCGTAGCGTCGCGCTCGGCACCGGCGTCTGGACGATCAACTGGGCGTACGACACGACCAACGATCAGCGCCTCGTGCCACAGGAAGGCCGCGGCGATCAGTTCCACCAGGACGCCGGACGCCTCGACACGAACACCCCCATGACCTACCGGCTGCGCGGGAACTACCTCGAGCTGTTCCCTCTGCCACTCACCAACACCGTGGTCGCGTACGAGGGCGTGCTGCTCCCCGCAGCACTCGCCGGTGGCGACACCCCCATCTGGGGCGCGGGCTGGGACTCGTTGCTCATCGACGGCATGCTCGCGAAGGCGTACATCGACGACGGCAACGACAAGTGGTTCACCATCCAGCGCGGGCTCTACGTCGGGCACGTCAAGGACATGGTCAACTTCTACCTCTTCGCCCGGACCGAAACGAACGTGCCCATTCGCGACACGTTCTGGAGCTGAGGGTAGACTTAGCTCATGGCAACGGGACAGATGGGCCAGGCGGCGGACGCTGCCACGATCGCAGCGCAGACAACGGTCGCGAAGAGTGACACTACGGCCCAGGAGGGGCTGACCCTTGGGGAGATGCAGAAGCAGTGGTCCAATCAGACGCTGCCCCAGCTCCAGTCGGGCATCGCCGCCGCAGGCGAGACGTACGGCTCCGCCAACGTGGCAGCTCAGGGCAACGCCGGGCGCCAGGAGCAGGACGCGCGCGCCAACATCGGTGAGACTGCGCGCATTCACCTCGACGACCTGACCCGTCAGCAGACCTACGCCACAATGGGCATGATCGTGTAAGCTGTCCCTATGGGCATGCTTCTTGGTGGTTACGGCGCGGGTCAGGACGGTGGCCTCTTTCAGCTCGCGTCGAACGCAGCCTCGCAGGACCCGCAGACCGGCGGATCTCCGGGTCCGCGTGCGGTCGACGACCCGCGCAACAGCCCGCCCGTCGGTGCACCCCCGGCCGCATGGCAGGCTCGTGATCCTCAGAGCGTAGCGCCAGCGGACACGCCGACGGCAGCCGCCGCGACGCTCAACCCGAACCAGCAGTACGTGGACGCGTTCAACGCCTCGCTCTCGAAGCAGCGCGGCGCGATCGACTCCACCCTGGCCGCCAACCTGGGCGCGATGGGCCACCGGCGCGACCTGGCTGCTACGACTGTCGCCGCAGGCGCGAAGGACGTTCAGATGGCGGCGAACAACCAGCAGACGGTCAACGCGCAGTCGGCCAGGGGCGTGGACGCCAACCTCGTGCCAGGGGCGGCGAAGGGCGCCAACGCTAACGCGGGCCTCTACCAGGGGGTCATCAACAGCGCCAAGTCGACCGACACGCAGGTAGCTCCGATGCTTCAACTCGGCGTGCAGGCGAACTACGACACCGGCGCGGCCCAGCTCCGGTCGGCTGCCACAACCGCGCAGAGCGCGCTCGATCAGAAGTCGGCCGACTTCGCCATGCAGCAGGCGTCGCAGCAGGCCGACTACGCGCACCAGGCAGCCGCGACACAGACATCGGAGCGTTTCACCCTCATGCAGGCCGGGTACTCCCCGACGCAGATCGACGCCGCGCTCGCGGGTAAGGGCTCACTCCCGCAGCTCGGTAGCAGTGCCGACGCACTGTGGTACCAGCACGCCAACTACACTGCCGGTCTCCAGCAGCAGCAGAAGTTCAATGCGCCGGATGCTGTCCTCTCGAAGACGACGGGTGGTGCGTTCACCACGCAGGCTCAACTGGAGCAGTTCACACACGACCCGAACTACCTGTGGGCGAAGAGCGCGATCGAGAAGGGCGGCGGTCACCCGAACGGGGCGAATGGCCCCACGCTCGACCAGGCGGGAGTTCTGAAGAACATCCACAACGGGAATGTGATTGCCGCACTCGTCGCCAACCACATCATCGATCAGGGCGCGGGTCAGGCGTGGATCAAGGCCAACCCGGGCGCGTAGACTTAGGTCATGGGACTCGACTGGGGTGGTGGCAGTAGCGGCGCTTCCGCGTCCGGCGGTGGCCTCGACTTCAGCGCGCCCGCGCAGCTTCAGACGTCGAGCGGTTGGGGCTGGTCGCCCAGCTCGTGGATGCACGACGCGACGCGTGCGATCGGTAACATCCCGTCCGCCTTCGGCGACTTCGGCAAGGGCGTCAAGACGCTGGCGGCCGGTGCTGGGCAGCTCGTCGCACGGCCGTTCTATGACTTCGGCAACGAGGTAACGTCCGGGCTTGCAGGCGCGGTCGATCAGGGACTGGGGCGTAACGCCGCGGCCGCTGGTCAGTACAAGCAGGCCGCCTCGAGCTTCTCCGATCTCGCACACTTCGTTCCTGACGTCGCCACCCAGACGGCCATGATGGTGAACAAGCCTCTCGGCCAGCTCGCCTCAGCCGTTGGCGCTGGCAACGTCTACAACGACACCGTCGGACGCGGGCTCCGCAACCTCGGCGCGGGCGACGCTGCCAGCGGCCTGGGCGGACCGCTTGGCAACCTGCACCTCCTGTCGCCGCAGGTGGATCAGCAGCTTCAGGGATACCACACGCAGGGCTTCGGCACCGACATGAAGCAGCAGGGGTTCACCGGCGCAGCTCTCTCCGATGTGATGGGCCTAGCAATCGGTGCAGGCTACGTCGACCCTGTGACAGACGCGCTCTCCAAGTCAAGCGCTGCCGACGCTGCCGCCGCTGCCGAGAAGGGCGTCGCAGCCGAAGGTATCGGCGCGCATGCCAGCGGACTCGACACGCTCTCCACCGCCGTTCACAACGTCGCTCACCCGATCAAGTTCGTGGGGCTCGACACTGCCACGCTCATCGACGCGATCAACAAGCGCATGAACCCCGCGTCTGGCATCGAGAACATGACGCCCGAGCAGCGTGCCGCACTGCCGCGGACGCTGCCACGCCTGGCGTGGGACGCGTTCAAGAACCGTGGCAAGGGTGCAGCCGACGTTGCACCCGTGGCGCCCACGGCCGCAGACGCGGTCACCGCCAGTGGCGCGCTCACCGACATCGCGCAGTCAGCTCCCGACGCTGCGCTCAACCCGACGCGCGACGTCCTCGGCAAGGCTGCAGCGGACGCCGCCGCCGTCGCGCCAGTCGAAGATCCTGCTGCCCTGGCCCAGGCGCGTGCGCTCCTTCCACCCGAGGTTGGCGCCGCTGAGTCGATGGCAGGCAACGCTGCAGACGCTCACGTGGCTACCGCTGAGCCCACGGTGAAGACCGCAGCCGACAAGCTCAACATTCCCGAGCGACCGAGCAACGCGCCCAGCGGCACCGCCGACGTTCGCAAGAGCGTGCAGGACACGGTCGACCAGGCGCAGGCTGACGCGCCCGTGACACACGTCGAAGATCAGCTCGGCAAGATCGTGAACACGCCACCCCCGGCGTGGGCCGTCTTCGCCGCCGGTCTGCTGCCCGAGTCGGTTGCCCGTGTCTTCGCGAACCTGCAGGTACCTGTCGACGTCATCCGCATGCAGCGCCTCACCCGATCCTTCTCGCGGATGGTCGAGGTCGAGCAGGGTGTGCAGCAGCGACTGGTGCGCGTTGCGGCCGAGCCGATCGTCGACCGGATCAGTCAGACCACTGGGGCGGACGGCAAGCTCTTCACTCGCCCAGAGATGAGCCAGATGGTTGGGGAGTCGATCCTCTCCCGCCACGAGGGCGCACAGCTCCTCGAGGCGATGATCGCGAAGCACGGCACCATCGATCCCACGATGGCAGCGGCGCTCATCGACAAGGCGCGGCGCGGATACGCGGGCATCCCCGACTCGGTGCTGAACCAGCTCACGCCCGAGGTGCGGGCTGAGGTGACCAAGATGATCGACGACGCCGCGCAGACCATGAAGGTCAACGGTGTCGAGCGCCTGCGTACACTGCTCTCCTCGCGCTACGGCGCGCAGAGTCTCGAGGCTGCACTCCTGCCGCCGGACGCTGCCATGCCGATGTCGAAGGAGGTTCAGGCGATCTGGGAGCGCGTGCAACGTGACCTTCGCGCTGCCGACAAGGCGGCGCGTCTCGTGCCGCGCGAGGAAGCAACGCGCCTGAAGAACATGGACGCGGCCACGCACAACGCCACTGAGGCGAGCGCGGCTACCATCGAGCTGCAGCGGCAGCACGGCGTCACGATGGCTACCGTCGAGGATCTGCACAACGGCATCCCGCCCGGTGTGGTGGACTCGGCGGGCACGGCTGACGTTGCCATCTCAGCCGCTGAAGCAGAGTTCGTCAACACCAACGGCGACAACTACGGCTCGACGACCAACGTCGCCACCGGGCGCGACGCCACCTCGGTCGACCTTCCGATCACCGTCAGCACGGCACCGCAGTTCGAGATCCCGCTCGCAGACTTCCGCGGTCCGATCGGACGTGCCGCAGTCGAGGAGGCGATCCTTCGCCCGAAGAACAGCTCGGGTGGCATCTACGATCCGACTGGCCTGTGGTCCGGCGACGCACGTCTCGGCATCTGGCTCGATCAGAGTTCGGGCATCGTGTACGGAGACATCTCGCAGAACACGCTCAACGGCGAGGCGCTCACCCACGATCAGGCGTACGCGATCGGCATGGCGTACAAGCAGTTGGCTCTGTGGGACCAGTCCGCGCTCGGTGGCGCTGGCGCCGAGGTCCCACTTCCGCAGCACGGTGCGCTGCAGAACCTGTACGGTCACTACCTTCCTGAGCTGCTCGATCCGACGTCGGGCATCGCGCGCTACCAGCGTGAGGTCAACGCCACGATCAACCAGCCCGCCGGTGTCACGGTGGCGGACGCGAAGACGAATCTTGAGTTCCTCATGGCGATCGACCACTCGCTGAGCGAGTTCAGTCCGGTCAGCCATCCGCAAGGCACACTGTTCGACAAGGCCGCCGTTGAGATCGGCAAGAACACACCACTCAAGCAGTTCCTCGCGCAGACCATCATGAACATGTCGGCCGACCAGCTCTACCAGCACGGCATGACGGTGATGGGCGCCGACAAGGTCTCGACTGCACTGCAGTGGTACTACGACTCGCACGACAAGATCGAGAGCATGTGGCGCGGGAAGCAGTGGCCGATCCCGAGTGCCGACGGCACGTACCGCGACGCAGCCGACGTGTTCTACGACGTGCTCGCCGTCACCTCCGTCATGGCGTCCCCGGCGCAGAACTTCGGCCGCGCGCTCATGGGCTTCGCCAACTTCGACGACATGCTCAAGGGCCAGGGGGACGCGTACGCCGCTGCAAAGTCGATCATGGATCGCGCGTTCCGCGACAACCCGGCTGGCACGACCGAGGTCAAGGATCTCGGTATGCCGACCGAGCGCATCGCCGAGGGCGGGACGCACGTCGCGTACCGCTGGCTGAACACCCCGGAGTTCCGCAAGCTCACTGAGCACACGTCGATGACGACGGCGCCCAAATACAACGTCATCGACATCCTCATGGGTCGGCTCAATCTCGAGACCGCGACCAACGCCGACATCGCTGAGCAGTCGCGTGCATGGATCGGCAAAGCGCGGGGCAACTCGAGCGAGATGAACTTCCCTCGCTCCGACGTCGGGCGCATGGCCGACACGCTCGGTCTCTCTGGCCCCGGCATCGACGCGTATCGTGCATGGGTCGATCGGAGTCAGGCGCTCGCCGACCTGCACGGGCGGCTCGAGCAGATGAAGGCCGACGGCCTGAACAGTCGCGAGGCGAACAAGCAGGTGCTCGGCGAGTCCGGGTTCAAGACGAAGGTGGAGCTGACCGCTGCGCGCAAGGCGACCGCAGCCGAGGAGACCGCGCTCCACCTGGACCCGCAGGTGAAGCAGGCATTCGAGCAGGCGATCATGGAGCACCACGGCTCGAAGGCGCTCGCGAAGCTGCGCTCGTTCAGCGACAACCTCCGCAATCCGGCGACGTCGATGTTCGTCACGCTCGACTCGCAGATGGCAAACGGGTTCGGCATGATGAACACCGCATTCAACAGCTCGGTGGAGTACGCGCGACGCGCCGAAGAGGTCCGTGCGGTCGCCGAGAAATACAACCTCCAGCCACACCAGGTGCAGGCGCTCATCTGGGTTGCGATCAAGGACTTCGTTGGCCGCCAGGACTACGGCCGCCTCCTGGCCCATCACGACATCGCGCAGGCCACGCTCAAGTCGATCGAGGACGCCGTCGCCAACGGCGGGCATGTCGACGCCTCGACGTTCCGCCCGTTCCGTGACTACTGGCAGCAGGAGACTGGATTCACCGGAAAGATCCAGGCTGACCGTGGTGAGATCACCGAGCTAAAGGATCTCGTGAAGCGTGGGCGCGCTACGGTCGAAGACAAGGCGCGTCTGCTCAAGCTGGAGACTGCGCCGCGTATCGACACGTCGAAGGTCTACACGACCGTCGATCGCGCGAACCCCGGCAACACCTGGCTCGATGCGAACCAAACGATCGAGGATCGCATCCAGATCGAGGACAACAAGACGCGCTGGACCGAGACGACGAAGCAGGCTGACACGTACCGACAGCTCGAGCTGCAGTGGCAGAAGGACATCCAGAACGGAGACTTCGCCAAGGTCCGCAAGGAGATGACGGCGTACCTCACGGCGCGCAAGAACGTCATCATGGGCAACGCCGAGGGTGGGAACTTCGCGACCGAGTACGCGCGGCAGCTCAAGGACCCGGCGAGCAGTTCGTCGACAGCGACGGCACGCAACTTGACCAACCAGTACGTGCCGCAGCCGAACGCCGACACGCTGCACAGCACGACCGGCCAGTTGAACGACGAGGTCAGTGGCGTGCTGCGCGGCGCCATGCTCGTCGATCCGAACCCGATGGGTCGCTACGTCATGCGCCTCTTCTCGTCGGCGGATCTCGGCACGCTCGTGCACGAGAACATGCACATGCTGCGCCAGATCCTGACCGGCGACCAGCTCGACACGATCGTTGCCGCGTACCCTGGCATCGAAGGGCGCTTCCCCAGCGGCAACCTTCCGATCCAGCGTGTCGCCGCCGAAGAGAAGTTCGTCTCCGATCTCGGTCAGTACCTCCGTGAGCAGTCGGCCGGGGGCACCGCACCGCCGCACCTCGAGGCAGCGTTCACGCGCATCGGTTCGTTCATGGAGGACACGATGCCAGCGGCCATGCGTACCCCGCAGGGACAGGCGCTGCCAATGGACATCGTCAACTTCTGGGACCGCATCTTCAACAAGGAGATCGTCGCGCCCGACGCGCTCCACGACCCGCTCTCGTCGTCGTACATCGAGCCGCCGAAGGGCGTCGACACCAAGCAGTTCAAGTGGGAGTCGGACGCCGCGTACGCACAGCGCACGCGTCAGTACGGCGAGGCTCGCGTGCGTTCCGCTGCAGAGGTGAAGGCGATCGCGCAGGCGAAGATCCGCGAGACGATCGCCAACACGGCCGTGCAGAAGATGACCGACCTGCTCTCGGCGCCGACGAAGCACGCGCTCCTCGCCGACCGGCTCCGCGAGACGGCGTCTGCCAACATCGACAAGATGGTCACGAAGATGGGGGACCCTGGCCGACAGGATCTGCCGCCCATCTATCGCAACATCATGCAGGCGTTCAACGACGTCGCCGACATGGCGCGCGCCGACAAGACCGGCGGCACCGCAGAGCTGCTCGCAGAGATCCCGACCACGTTCGCAGCAGTGCTCAAGTACCTGGGCGAGCACAACTTCGAGCCGACCTACGTCCCCGACATGACGAGCGAGATGGCGCAGAAGTACCTGTTCGGTCACTTGTCGCTCGTCGACAACACGTCGAACCTCGCGAGCCTGCGTCGTGAGAACACCGGCAAGCTCTACGCGCAGGGGCTCGCACATCGCAGTCTCGAGCTGCTCGGTGCGGCCAACGTCATGGCGGCGCGCGAGCTGTACCGTGGCAAGCTCGTCGACTTCATCGAACAGAACTACTCGCAGCCGCTGCCCGGCGGCACCGCGTTGCCGCACGGGTGGAAGTTCTGGAGCCCCGAGAAGAGTGGCATCATCACCGGCACGATCCCCGACAAGGGCTTCGTCGCCATCGGCGACCAGGCCATCGTGCCCGAGGGCGTGGTGCGCGCACTCAACGGCATGCGGAAGGACTACAGCAACGGGGTCTTCCGCTTCCTGACGCGCAAGGTGACCCAGCCGTGGAAGACGGTCATGCTCACCTACAGCCCGTCGTGGTACGTCAAGCACTTCATGGGCTCGGTGGCAAACGCGACACTCGAGGGCGTGCGCCCGGCCGACTGGATGACCGCGTGGCGTCAGTGGAAGGCCGATCAGATGCCCGACGTCACGCGGAACCGGACGCAGTTCCTCTCCGGTGACGCCAAGTCTGTGCTCAAGGGCACCGAGAAGTTCGCCACCGGGGCGAACAACCTCGTGCAGCTCGCACGTCGTGAGAGCATCCTCGCCTCACTGCGCGAGTTCAACCTCAAGCTCAAGGGCGTCGTCGCCGCGACCGACTCGCTCGGACGCGCAGCCGTGTACGCGAAGACGTTGCGCGAGGGCGGCTCCGTCGCGCTCGCCGCAGACCGTGCCTTCAATGCGCTCGGCGACTTCACGAACCTCAACCCGTTCGAGCGCGGCATGGTCACGCCGATCATCCCGTTCTACGCCTTCTCGAAGGCGATGTTCAAGATCCTGCTCCGCATGCCGATCGACCACCCGCTCGCCGCTGGGATCATGATGGGGATGGGTCGCATGCAGCAGCAGTACATGCAGCAGCAGCTCGGCGCGCACCCGGACTTCACGATCGGCGCCGGGTTCAACGCGGGTGGCCTCGTCAACTACGCGAAGACGAGCCCGCTCACCGACTCGTACCGGCTCATCACCGCCGAAGGCATCGGGATGTCACTCAGCCCCTGGCTCCGCCCGTTCGCCGAGTCGATCATGGGTCAGGGCGGGTTCAACGGCCAGGCGGAGATGGGGTCGTACGGCCAGCTCAAGCAGACGCCCAACTTCATGTCGGACTTCCTTGGCGCGTTCACCTCGGCGGGCGGGATCAGCGCGGGGGCGGGCCTCGTCGGCGGGTCGTCCGACAGTGCGCTCGCGCAGCTCGTCAAGGCCATCTCCCCATGGAAGAACTACACCGACGTGCAGCTCGCGGCCATCATCAAGCGGATCAAGCGGACGCAGGCCGACGAGGCGAAGCTCAAGACGCCGGGGGCATACCTCACCCAGTCGGTCAACATGCCCAAGGGGGCAGCGTCCGGCGGGCTCAACTTCGGCGGCTAGGATGTCCGGTATGCTCGCATTCGTCGCCTCTCCGACTGTCCACGCCGTAGGCTCCGTCACGACCGGCGCGCTCGTCGCCGTCGCCTCCACAGCCCACTACGGCGTCACGGTGGAGTCGATGGGGCTCGTGCTCCTCGGCGCTGGTATTCCATCGGCCGTGGCCATCTGGCTCGCCAACCGTGGGCAGAAGGCCGCGGCCGACGTTGCCCTGGCCTACGCCACCGAGGCGGCGAACCGCGTCGAGATTGCTCGCAACGCCTCGCGCGCCGCGGCTCAGGAAGCGGCAGCAGCCGTGCTCGACGTGGCACAGACCAAGGCCCACGAGATGCTCGAGGCCGCACGGCTGCAGGCCGCGCAGCTCATCGCCGCCGCCACCCCGGTCGCAAAGGCCGTCATCGAGACGGCAGCCGTCGTCGCCGCCGACAAGAAGGTAGTAGGATAGGGTCGTGCTCGCAGTCATCGATCCCACCATCGAGACGGTTGTCCTCGTCCTCGCCGCCATCGCCCTGCTCATCTTCATCGTGCGGCGCGCATAGTGGCCGCCCCCTGGCAGAACCCGACCGTCGTCGACTTCGTCGAGCGTGTGGGCGCGACTGCCTTCGAGGCGGGCTCGGCCGTCTACATCGCCGACCCCAAGGCCGGGCAGCTCAAGGTGGCGCTCATCGCCGGTGGCATCGCCGCGTTCAAGTTCGTGGCGCTCAAGGTGTCCGCATGGCAGGCCGCACACGCCGCTTGACACGTATGAGACAATCGTCTCATGGGCGCAGCAGAGCACAAGAACAAGAACAGCGCGATGGCCGGGTACCTGAAGGCGCACGGCTTCCCGCACGGGAAGACCGCCACCTCGACGCACGCTCCGCCGGTCCCGTCGATGCGTGACGTGGGCTCCGCCGCCTACCGTCGCCGGGTCGCCAAGTCTTGACCGCACTCAGCCAGTTCCAGCAGGACGTCATCGAGTTCATGGACGAGGCTGGCGGTCGGGTCCTCTACGCCGA
>CAAGKR010038218.1_pt1 | contig 10210 bp, 10 predicted proteins | sample 2556971 | NCBI WGS metagenome assembly CAAGKR01 (sample SAMEA5207829, study PRJEB30636) | soil metagenome | biome: forest; feature: boreal; material: soil | place: USA | collected 2011-09 | depth 1 m
CGTGTGCTCTTCCGATCTCCACCGAAACCGTCGGTCAGGATTCCACGAACCGGCGCGATCGATGGAGTGGATGACAGAAGCTGCGCCTGCTCGACGAACTTCTTTTCGAGCAGCGACAAATCCTTCTCCAGGCGATGGGAGCGGAACGCCATCTTATCGAGATCGTCGCGATACGGATTCTCGCCGAGGTCCGCGGGACGAAGTCCGCCCACGCCGCCCTGGCTCGACTCATCCAGAGTGTTGATGCCGGCGATGATGGCCAGCTTCCGCGTGCGATCGTCAACGGTGCGCAACTGAGTGCGCAGCGACTCGACAGACTTGCTGAATTGCTCGTTGGCGGTTTGCAGCTCCCGGTTCTCATGACGGAGCTTCGTGAGCTCGTGCGTCTGTGACAGCGATGTGAAGTACTGAACGGAGAAGAAGGTCGAGAGGCAGAGGGAGGAGGTGATGAGCGAGACGATGGAGAAGAGCAGGCGGTGCGAGACCTTCAACTTTCGAAACTTGGCCCTCGCGTGCGGGACAAAGATGATCGTGGAGTAGCGTTTGTCCATTCCTGCTCCCATACACCAGCTACCGGATCGATTTAGGCTTTGGCAGAACGGCTATTGTGGGTGACAGAGTGCGGGAGAGTCAACGGATAATTTGTGCGTAACATCACAAAAGAAAAGCACTTGGGCACGCTTTATTATGGGATAACAGCATATTCGGATGGCTAAGTGGCAAGGCGCGGAACGCGCCGACTTCCGTGTTATTCTCCCGCGGCTCCGTCCGGAGCGCTCAAGCTCGCGCGAATGAATGTCAAAAAGCGACTACTCGATGGCGCGCGGATGCACCGCGCCATCCGCCGTATGGCCATCGAGATCCTGGAGAAGAACCGCGGCACGGAAGATCTGATCATCGTCGGCATCCGCAGCCGCGGCGTTCCGATCGGCGAGCGGATCTCCAAGGAAATCGAGGCCATGGAGGGACACCCGGTGCCCTTCGGCATCCTCGATATCACGCTCTATCGCGACGATCTGACCACGATCGCCCCGCAGCCAGTCGTCAAGCCGACCAAACTTCCCGAGCCGATCGACGACAAGATCGTCGTGCTGGTCGATGACGTGCTGTACACCGGCCGCACCGTCCGTGCGGCGATGGACGCGCTGATCGACTTCGGCCGCCCCAAGGCGGTGATGCTCGCGGTGCTGATCGATCGTGGGCATCGCGAGCTGCCGATTCACGCCGACGTCATCGGCAAGACCGTTCCCACCGACGCGGAGGAAGTGATCAAGGTCCGAATGGCGGAGCTGGATGGAGAGGATGAAGTGTTGATCATGGAAAAGTGACTGAGTGACGGAGTCACGAAGTGACAGAACCGACGAAATGCGTACCGCCACCTCCTCACTGAAATCCAAGGACCTTCTCGGCATCGAGCCGCTTACTCCGGAAGAAATCAATCTCATCCTCGACACGGCCGAGGGGTTCAAGGAAGTGAGCGAGCGGCCGGTGAAGAAGGTGCCCGCCCTGCGCGGCCAGCTCGTCATCAATCTCTTCATGGAAGCGTCGACCCGCACGCGAGTGTCGTTCGAGATCGCGGAGAAGCGGCTCTCTGCGGACACGCTGAATTTCTCGGCATCCGGCTCTTCAGTTGAAAAAGGAGAGACGCTGATCGACACCGCCGAGAATCTGATGGCGATGCATCCCGACATGATCGTGATCCGCCACAAGCACCCCGGCGCTCCGAAGATGCTGGCCGATCGCCTGCCGGCGTCGATCATCAACGCCGGCGACGGCGCGCACGAGCATCCGACGCAAGCGCTTCTCGACGCCTTCACCATTCGCGAACGTCTCGGCCGTCTGCACGGCGTGAATGTCTCGATCATCGGGGACATCGCGCACTCGCGCGTGGTCCGCTCGAACATCCACCTGCTGACGAAGATGAAAGCGAACGTTACGGTCGCCGGTCCGCCGACGCTCATCCCGGTCGACATCGATCGTATGGGTGTTCGCGTCGTGCACTCGCTCGATGAGGCGATCGAAGGCGCCGACGTCATCATGATGCTGCGCATCCAGCTCGAGCGGCAGGGCAAGCTCAGCATCCCGTCCCTGCGCGAGTACTACAACACGTTCGGTCTGACGACCGAGCGCCTGCGGCGAGCGCGTGAGGGCGTTGTGGTGATGCACCCCGGTCCGATGAATCGCGGAGTGGAGATCGCGTCCGAAGTTGCCGACGGGCCGTGGTCCGTGATTCTCGATCAGGTCACGAACGGCGTCGCCATCCGCATGGCCGTGTTGTATTTGCTCGGGGGAGCACATGCAGCGGAGTAGAAGAAGTTCGAAGTTCGAAGTTCGAATGAAGAATTCAGAATTGGGCCCTGGTTTCATTCTTCATTCTTACCTCGAACTTCGAACTTCGAACTTCTCATGAATCTACTCATCACCAACGGGCGTGTCGTCGATCCGAGCCAGCGCCTCGATTCGAAAGTCGATCTGCTGATCGAAGACGGCGCAATCGCCGACGTCGGCCGCAAGCTTCGTTCGAATGGCGACGTCATCGACGCCACCGGACTGGTCGTCGTGCCGGGCTTCATCGATCTGCACACGCATCTTCGCGAGCCGGGGCATGAACACAAGGAGACGATTGCCACCGGCACGCGCGCCGCGGTCGCCGGCGGGTACACCGCGGTGTGCTCGATGGCCAATACCATGCCGCCGAATGACGAGCGCGCGGTGACGGAGATGATCATCGCGGAGGCGGCGAGGAACGGCGCGTGCCGCGTGTACCCGATCGGCGCGGTGAGTCGTGGACTGAAAGGGGAGGAGCTCGCAGAGCTCGCCGATCTGCGCGCCGCGGGATGTGTGGCCGTGAGTGACGATGGGAAGCCGGTGTGGAACGGCATGTTGATGCGACGCGCGCTGGAGTACTCGTCGATGCTGCGCATGCCCGTCATGGCACACGAGGAAGATCCGAATCTGAACGACGGCGGCGTCATGCACGAAGGCTTCTTCTCCACGCTCCTCGGCATGGCCGGCGTTCCGGCGGCGTCCGAGGAGACGATGGTGGCGCGGGATGTGATTCTGGCTCGGACGACGGGCGCGCACCTGCACATTGCGCATGTGTCGACCGCCGGTGCGATGGCCGCGATTCGCGGAGCGCGAAGCGCGGGCGTGCACGTCACCTGCGAAGTGACGCCGCATCACATCGCCCTCACGGACGAGGCCGTGCAATCGTTCTCCACGAATCTGAAGATGAATCCGCCGCTGCGTTCGCCGGAGCACGTCAAGGCTTTGCTCGACGGAATCGCCGATGGAACCGTCGACGCCATCGCAACTGATCACGCTCCGCATCACTTCGACGAGAAGAATGTGGAGTTCGATCTGGCGCCGTTCGGCGTGATCGGGCTGGAGACCGCATTTTCCGTCTGCTACGACCGGCTCGTTCGCGAGCGCGTGATCGATCTCGATCGCCTCATCGATCTTCTGTCCTGCGGTCCGGCCCGGATCTTCAATCTGCCCGGCGGGACCCTGCGCCCGGGCTCAGCCGCCGATGTGACGCTGCTCGATCTCGACACACGTTTCCAGGTCACCAACACATTCCACTCGAAGGCTTCAAACTCGCCGTTCATCGGATCGACGTTTCACGGCAGAGTAGTGGCTACGATCGTCGGAGGCGTGATGAAATACGACCTTCGCGCGCCGGCGCCACTTCCACGCGTGAAATCGAAACGCCGCCGATGAGCTCCGTCGAACCGGATCGCCTCAAGCGGGTCGTAATCGTCGACGACTCGCCGGCCTACTGCGATTTGTGGGCGCACTTCATCGATGAGCGCTATCCGAACACGGCGAAGGTGGAAACCTACAGCCACCCGTATGAGGCGCTTCCCAAGATCGACTCCGGCATCGATCTGCTCATCGTCGATCTGGAGATGCCGGGAATGGACGGAAAGAAATTCGTCGATTACGCGCGGCAGAAAGGCGTTTCCGCGCAACACATCGTCGTGACCTCCTCCCACTCTGCGGAGGAGCTGCACGAGCGCTTCCGCGTCGGCGAAACCATCGCCGTCATCAACAAGACGGACTCCCGGCAGCAGGAGGCGTTCCTGATGATTCTGGATTCTGTGATGAGGAGGAAGGATGAGGGTTGAGGGACGAATGTGACCTTCATCCCTGATCCTTCATCCCTCATCCCTCTATAATCGCGGCGTGACGGTCCAGACGCCCAGCCCGACAGCCACAGAGCAGGGCCCTGCCTTTTCGCTCAACGATTTGCTGATCTACGCCGCGAAACAGCAGGCGTCCGATCTCCATCTCAAACCGATGCGCCCGCCGCTGGTCCGCATTCACGGCAAGCTCGTTCCGATCAAGACGGAGCCGCTCAAACCGCAGGACCTCGAGAAGATGCTGCTGCCGATTCTCAATCGCCCGCAGCGCGAGAAGTTCGACATGGTGCAGTCGGTCGACTTCGGTTACGGGGTGCCGGGCGTGGCCCGCTTCCGCGCGAACCTTTACATGCAGCGCGGCACTGTGGGCGCCGTTTTCCGCCGCATCCCCATCCAGATCCTCGGCATCGAAGCTCTCGAACTGCCGCTCGCCATTCGCGATCTCGCGCACATTCCCGACGGCCTCGTGCTGGTGACCGGTCCGACCGGCTCGGGCAAGTCGACGACGCTCGCGGCGATGATCTCCGACATCGCGGAGAAAGAGCCGCTGCACATCGTCACGATCGAGGATCCGATCGAGTTTCTCTTCATCGACAAGGTCTCGGCGATCTCGCAACGCGAGGTGGGCACGGACACCCCGACTTTCAAAGAGGCGCTGCGCAACGCCATGCGCCAGGATCCCGACGTCATCATGGTCGGTGAAATGCGCGACGTGGAGACGATAGGGACTGTGATGACCGCGTCCGAGACCGGTCATCTGGTCTTCTCCACGCTGCACACGAACAACGCGGCGCAAACGATCGACCGCATCATCGACGCCTTTCCCGTGGATCAGCACAAGCAGATCCGCGGTCAGCTCGCCCTCGTTCTACGCGGCATCATTTCACTCAAACTGATCAAGAACCGCGAGGGCAAACTCACCGCGGCAGTGGAAGTCCTGAAGAACTCGCCGCAGATCGCCAAGATGATCGAAGAGGGTCAGACCAAAGACATCCTCGAGGCGATGGAGAGCTCCGTCGGCGTGTTCCGCATGCAGTCGATGAATCAATCTCTCATCGCCCTGCTCGCTCATCAGAAAATCACCTACGAGGATGCGATGGCCCTGGCCAGCGATCCCGATGACCTGTCACTCAAATTGCGCAAGCTCTTCCCGCAGATCGAGGAGCGGGTGCGCGAGGGAGGAACCGTGGCTCCGAGCTATTCGGACTTTTCGCAGATTACCGAGTTGATGGAGATCAAGCGCCTGTACGAAGAGCAGGAGTCGCAGTGGCGCCAGCGTCTCGCCGACAAGGACGAAGCGATGGAAAGCCTGCGCAACGACATGGAGCACCGCCTGCAGCAGGCGTCGCAACAGGAGAGCACCTCTTCCTCGAAGGGCGATGAAATTGCGCGCGTGAAGGGCGACATGGAACGTCTCCGCGCCGACGCGCAGGCGAAGATCGCCCAGCTCCAGGAGCGCATCAAGGAACTGAATCAGAAGCTGATGGCGTACGGCGGCGGACAGCAGGGCGCCAAGCGCTGACGCGCCGATGCCTACCAAGCCAAGCAAGAACCTCGAGACGTTCCCCAATCCCAACCCCGACCGCGACTACGAGATCTCGTTCGAAGCGCCGGAGTTCACCTGTCTTTGCCCCATGACCGGACAGCCGGACTTCGCCACGATCCGCATCCGCTACGTGCCCGACGCGAAGTGCGTCGAGCTCAAGTCGCTGAAGCTTTACCTCTGGTCGTACCGCGACGAGGGCGCGTTTCACGAGGCGGTGACCAATCGCATCGCCAACGATCTGATTCGTCTCCTCGATCCTCGATTCATCGAGGTGGAAGGCGACTTCTACGTGCGCGGCGGAATCAAGACCAGGGTGAAAGTGGAGCACCGGAAGAATCAGCCGAGCGGCGGGCGGCGGGCAGCGAGCCGGAAGTAGGGACCGTGGCGCGAAAGCCGGTCATCTTCATTCCCGGCTTTCCAGCCAGCGAGCTGCAGGACGGCGTTACGGGCCGGACAGTGTTTCCGCCCTCGCTCACGACGCTGCTCGATTCGCAGAAAAAGCGGGCGTTCCTCAATGAGATCGTCGTCATTCCCGGCACGCTCATCGCGGGTCTCCCGATCACGGCGACCCTGGGCATCGCCAAGCAGGCACAGTCGCTCTACGGCATTCTCGGCGGCCACTATGGATACGACATCTCGGGCGTGAATCCGCGCGACTTCGCGCCGATTGGATGGGATTGGCGCGAGGCTATCGACGCGAGCACGGTGCAGCAATCGATCCGGGACGTGTTGGATCTTCTCTCGCCGAACAGGAATCAGAACGTTGTCGCCATCGTACATTCGACCGGCGGCCTCGTGTTCCGCGCATTCCTGAAGGCAAATCCAACGTACGCGAAATGCTTCGAGCAGGTGTTGGCCTTCGGCGTTCCGTGGTGCGGGACGCTGGCGGCGCTGCACGCGGTGAGCGAAGGCGATTCGGCCGGCTTTCTCTTCATCAAGCTGATCTCGGCGAGTGAAAGCGCCTCGATGATCAGCCACGCGCAGGCCGCGTACGATCTTCTGCCTACCGATCCGTCGACGAATCTCTTCATCTCGAATGGGCTGAGCACGACTCCGCTTGCCGATCGATCGTGGATTCGGAATGCGTCCATGCGGACGCTTGCGGCGAACACACATCCGGCCTTGGCCCGGCGATTCGACAAGCTTCCCGTCACGAATGTCTGCGGCTGGGGAGCGGTGACGTACGAACGATGCACGCTGACGAACGGCTCGCTCTCCTTCCCGAACACGCAGGAGAAACTCGGCGACGGGACCGTCCCGCTGGTCTCATCGGAATGGCTGCAGGGAAGCGGCGTGCGCTCGATGGTTTTGCCCATCGGCGCCTACGCGACCAGTTTCATTCCGCGTGTTCACGCGCAGATCTGGGACTCTCCGCCGGTGCTCCAGCTCTTCGATGAAGTGCTCAACGATCGCCCTCGCACGCCTTTCATCTGCGCGGCGGCGGACAGTGACGACTACATCGACGATTCGAGCGATGATGTGCGGATCCGACTGTCGGCGATCGCCCCCGACGGGTCGCCGCTCTCGAATTGCGTGGCGACCCTCAATTTCAATGGCGGCACGAAACAAGTCCCTCTGCCCAACCTCCGCCGCGCGGAAGTGGTGCTCAAACGCGCGAACATCCATCACAACATCGATCCGGATCTGTACCGATTCACCATCAATTTCCGGTGGGACGGCGGCCAGGCGGAGCGGGCGGTCGTGATTCGGTCGGTGTAGGCAAAAGGAGCGAGCAGCGAGCGGCTTATGGCGAGCAGGCCACCTCCCGCTCGCCACACGCTGCTCGCAGCTCGCTTTCCCTTTGCCTAGATCTTCGGTTCGCTGCCCGTCAGTTGCCGATACGCCGCGATGTACTTCTCGCGCGTTTTCGACACGACGTCCGGCGGCAGCTCGGGGGCTGGGGGGTTCTTGTCCCAGCCTGTCGATTCGAGCCAGTCGCGCACGAATTGCTTATCGAACGACGGCGGATTGCTGCCGATCGCGTACTGATCGGCGGGCCAGAATCGAGATGAATCCGGCGTGAGCGCCTCGTCGATCCACACCATGCGGTCTTTGTGCAGACCGAACTCGAATTTCGTGTCGGCGATGATGATGCCGCGCGTGGTGGCGTAGTCGGCCGCTCTGGAGTAAATCATGAGAGTGAGATCGCGAAGCTGCGAGGCGAGTTTCTCATCTACGATCTCCGCCATACGCTGGTACGAAATGTTCTCGTCGTGGCCAGTTTCTTCTTTCGTGGCCGGCGTGAAGATCGGCTGACGCAGCTTGCTGGCGAGCTTCAGTCCGCGCTCGAGCCGGAGTCCGCAGACGGTCCCCGACTGCTGGTACTCCTTCCATCCGGAACCGACAAGATACCCACGCGCCACGCACTCGATCGGGATCACGCTGCATTTGCGTACGATCACGCTGCGGCCGCGCAGCTCAGGATGCGCCCGCACTTCGGAGGGAAATCGATCGAAGTCGGTTTCCAGCAGATGATTCTCGATTCCGCCGAAGTGCTGGAACCAGAAGATGGAGATCTGATTGAGGATGCGCCCCTTGTCCGGAATGCCGGGCGAGAGGACGACATCGAACGCCGAGATCCGATCGGTGGCGACAAACAAAAATGACTCGCCGAGGTCGTAAACGTCACGGACCTTTCCTCGGCGAGTCAGCGGAAGAGGAAGGCTGGTATCGAGCAGCGCGGCAGTCATGGCACCGCCGCCGATTCTAGTTCATTCGCTCCGCGCCGGTAGCGACACTTCGCCCATACGCATCGCGGTCGCGCGCACCGCGCGCGCGACGCTGATGTCGATCTTTTTTCCAATCGATGTGGTGTCCATCGTTCCCCGCTTGAAGAGGATGTTGGCGGTTGCCAGCAGTGTCGGCGACTCATACATCGGATCTCCGGTGAACCTGTCCAGCGTTGACGTGTAGGCAAAGACCACCGCTTGTTTCGACGGGTCATCGACGAAGAACTCCATCGAGCCTCGATCGACTTCGACCGGCATCGACCACTGCATGTGGCCCTGCGCCGGAATCGTATACGCGAGATCCTTCACCAGTGTCTGTCCGTTGGCGTCATACACGCGAATGCGCAGCGAGACCGCCGTGCTGCCGAGGTTGACGCCGCCGAAGTTCGTTCGCCAGCCGAAGCGCGCGATGTGGCGAAGCCCATGCGAGATCGCGCTGATGCCATCCGTGGCGTAGTCCTGCAATCCCGACCACACGCCGGGAATGGTCTGGCCGAAGGTGCCGCCGTCGGAGCGCTTGTTGACGGTGTTCGTCGTCACGAGGAAAGAACGCGAGATCACATCGTCCGTGACGCCAGGGTTGTCTTCGGGAAACGTGGCGAGAAGGTATGCACCGGTACCGCCGACGTTGAAGATCTCGGAGAGCGAGTTGTCGGCGAAGGCGACGCTGTTGGAAGGAACGGTGAGGAGCGCCTCGAGACCGCGCCCGCCCCCGGTGGGCAGCCATGTGAGGCTGACCTTCAGATCGTAGTTCTGAGGATTGAAGATGCTGAGCTGAGTCATCCAACGCGTGCCGTATCCGCCGGAAGCGTTGGCCACGGCCGGGATGACGTAGGTGTCGTTGACCTGCGCGGCTGCGGCGAGGGGGAAGAGGAAACCGACTACAAAAAGAAAAGCGTACCTGGAAGCTTTCATTCCGAAACCTTTCCGGGTACCGGCAATATCAGCAACCGTGAAGGGGAACGAGTCATTCCGTCTCAGTGTGGAGGCCGGCCGCCCTCGGCGGCGGTCACCGGCGAGGGCGCCGGTGCTCCACCGCGATGCTCTTCCGCATGCGCGCACATCCCAGGTGGGTGCCGTCCGGCAGCTCGATGTCCACGCGCTCCTCGATCCCATAGCCGCAGGCCTCGTAGAGCGGTAGGCCGGGCAGGGTGGCCATCAGCTCGAGCGTGCGAAAGCCGACGCGCCGCGCCTCGTCTTCGCAGGCTTCGAGAATCGCGCGGCCAATCCCACGCCGGGCCTGATCCGATCGGACGAACATGGCGCGGATGCGCGCCGGCTCGGAGGCCGGATCAAGCGGCCGCGGATCGGCATCGACGCCGCCCGTGAAAAGCTTCGCGCGGCCACTCCAGCCGCCGCAGCCGATGATCTCGTCGCCCTGGCAAGCGACGAAGTACGTCTCGTCGGCGATGAGCTGAGGATCGAGGCGAGCAATGTATTCGACGGCGCTTCGGACCTGCGGATCGTCGTAGGTTGTTTTGCCGAGAATCGACATCGATTCCTTCATGAGGCGTTCAATGGGCGCGGAGTCGGCCGCCTTCGCTTTTCGGAGGTGGAACACTACGAGCGGCGTTCGATGGGCACGAAGTCGCGCTGCCGCGATCCGGTATAGACCTGGCGCGGACGCGAGATCTTCTGATCCGGATCTTCGAGCATCTCCTGCCACTGGGCGATCCAGCCGGAGACGCGAGGAATGGCGAAGAGCACGGGGAACAGGTCCATCGGGAACTTCATCGCCTGGTAAATCAGTCCGGAGTAGAAGTCGACATTCGGATAGAGCTTGCGCTTCACGA
>CAAGKR010063357.1_pt1 | contig 10208 bp, 10 predicted proteins | sample 2556971 | NCBI WGS metagenome assembly CAAGKR01 (sample SAMEA5207829, study PRJEB30636) | soil metagenome | biome: forest; feature: boreal; material: soil | place: USA | collected 2011-09 | depth 1 m
ACGACGAGCAGGGAACCGGCGACGAACCCGATCAGGTTCAGGAAGAGGCTCCAGAAGACGGCGTTCGCCATCGGATCGCCGATCCCGGCGCCCAGAAAATCCGTGGGCCGAAGGAGCGCGACGCCGAGGGGCCCATGCGTGAGGATCGCCGGATCGAGGAAGCCGGCTTTCACCGCCGCGGGGAGGATCATGGTGTAGAACCAGGCGGCGAACCCGGCGCAGATGCCGAGGACCGCCCCGCCGGCGGTCCCCCCCTTCCAGTAGAGACCCCCGAAGACCGCCGGGCCGAACTGCGCGACAGCCACGAAGGAGATGATGCCGATCTCCATCAGCGCCGCGTTGTACGACATCAGGCGGGCGTACAGGTACCCGAGGAGGATGACGGCGAGCATCGAGGCGCGCGTGGCGGCGAGCAGGTACCCGTAGCCGTGGAACCCCTTCCGGGCCCACAGAATCCCCGGGATGACCAGGTTGTTCGCCACCATCTTTCCCAGCGCCACCGAGGAGACGACGACCATCGCCGTGGCGGCGGAAAATCCGCCGAGGAAAACGAGCAGGCTCATCGCCCGGTTCCCCGCGAGCATCGGGATGGCGAGGATGAACTTGTCGCCCGCGGCGGCGGGAAGGCCCAGGAGCAGCCCCCCGAACGCGATCGGGATGATGAAGAGGTTGATGAGGAGCAGGTACAACGGGAACATCCACATCGCCGTCTTGATGTGCGACTCGTCGCCATTCTGCACGACGAATACGTGGAACTGGCGCGGCAGCAGGAAGACGTCGATCACGGCGATCGCGAAATAGGCCGTCCACCGTGCGTAGCCGTTCCCCGACGCGTCCGACAGCCCCGTCAGTTTCTTCCATTCCGGGTGGGCCAGGGCCCGGGAGTAGATATCCCCCATCCCGTCGAACATCCCGTAGCAGACGAACACTCCCGCCGCGAGGAGGATCACGAGCTTGATCACGGATTCGGTCGCCACCGCCGTGAGGACGCCTCCCTGCGGCCGGGTGAAGTCGAGGTACCGCCCGCCGAAGAAGAGGGCGAACGCGGCGAGGAAGAGGGCGAGGAGGAGCATCGGGTCGACCGCGGCGGCCAGACCGCCTCCGGGGGAGCCGATGATCGTGTCGTAGGAGATGGCGACGGCGCGCAGCTGCAGGGAGATGTACGGCACGCTGCCGATCACGAGGAAGAGAGTCGCGAGGGCCCCCAGCCAAGGCGTCCCGCCATACCGCACGCTCAGGAGATCGGGAACGGACGTCACGTTGTGGGTGCGACAGAACCGGACCAGCTTACGCAACACGGTCCACCACGACAGGGCGAAGACCGAGGGGCCGATGAAGAGGGCAAGGAAGGAAGGGCCGGTCTGCGCCGCGTTCCCGATGCAGCCGTAGAACGTCCAGGAGGTGCAGTAGACCCCGGCGGAAAAAACGTAGACGTACCGGTCGAGCCCTCGGGCGCGCAGGGCGTCGAACTTCCGCTCCCCGAGGTACCCGATCCCGAACAGCAGGAGAAGGTACCCCGTCACGACGGCAAGGACGAAGCTCCCCTCGAACAGCGGCCCCGGCATCAGCGGCTACTCCCCCGCGCGGCGGCTGGCGGCATAGAGGGCGTACACGAGGACCGCCCAGAAGAGGAAGACCGCGGCAAGGAACGACGGGACGCCGAGGAAGGTCGCGGGGAAGTCGAAGGCGCCGAGGAAGGGCCACGAGAAGATGGCGAGGAACAGGAGGATCCACGCCTTCACCGTCGCTTCGCCGCCCAATCGAACCCCTCCGTTGCCCGCGCAGGATCACTTATTGTACTATCAGAACATGAAGCGGCAGAAACGTCCTTGGGAAACGGCGATCTTGGCCCTTTGGCTGTTCGGGGGAATCCTTGCCTTCTCCCCGCTCCTCGCCCCGCCCGTCTCCGCCGACATCTACCGGTGGGAGGACGAAAGCGGCGTGATCCACTTCACCGACGACCGCTCGACCATCCCGGCAAAATACAGGGGGAAGTCCCGCGAGATCCTGAAAACGCCGCCTGCGGCGGGGAAGCCGTCCGTCTCCACGATGGGCGCCCCCTCCTCATCGCCGGGCCCGTCCTTATCCCCGAGGCCGTCGAACGGAGAGACGCTCGATCGCCCGTTGCTCCCGCAGAACGACGACGCGACGCTGGCTTCGATCCTCCGCGCGAAGATCGACGCGAAGGAACGGTTCATTCGCGCGGTGGACGAGAAGCAGTCCCTCGCGACCAACCCGTACCGGAACCGCCTCGTCTCCCCCTCGGACCTCGAGTTGTACCGGAAGTACAAGGAGGAGCTCCCCGCCGACCGGGAGCGCCTGAAGACGCTCGACTCCCGCCTCTCCCCCGTCAAGGAACCGTAAACCCCTCCGGGGGCGGGCAGACGACCCGCAACGGCTCGCCCGTGGCGGGGTGCCGGAACGTCACCTCCTCTGCGTGCAGCATCAGCCGCGCCTTCCCCGGCCCCTCCGGGGGGACGGCGGCATATCGGCGGTCTCCGACGATCGGATGGCCCGCCGCAGCGAGGTGCGCCCGGATCTGGTGCCGCTTGCCGCGGGAGATCGTCGCTCGGACCAGGGTGCGGCCGTCCCCCGCGCTCCTCACCGGCTCGATCCAGGTCCACCGGCACGGGTCCGGGTCCGCCGATTCCTTCCGCACCCGGACGGTCCCTCCCCCGCCCGAATCGATCGCATAGTCGATCGGGATCGGCTCCGGCACGTCCCCCTCCACAAGGCAAAGGTACCGCTTCGCGATCGCCCCCATCTCCCGCTCGTGCCGCAGAAATGTCCAAGCCTGCGCCGTGAGCGCCGCCGGAACCGCCCCGCTCGTAGAGAAATCGAGGCGCGTGAGCAGCGTGAGGCCCGGGACCGGGGCGATTTCCGCCGCCTCGGGATGAAGCTTCCTCAGGTAGCCAGCAAGCGTCCCCGCTTCCAGCGGCCGCTGGGGCTCGGTGTGGGCGTCATGCGGCTTGCACAGGACGGCGACGTGGGAGTCTTCGTAGACAACGGACGCCCCGGGAAGATCGGAAGGGACGGGGAGCCAGTCCTTCCCTTCCGCGAGGGACGCCACGGTTACGATCTCGTTTTCCCGGAGGATGCGCCCCTTGGGGGAGGCGACGCCACCGACCCGGGCCGCTCCACCCTCGATGGCGAACCGTACGCTGCGCGAAGGGACCCCCGGGAACCGGTCCCGCAGGAACCGGTCGAGACGGGCCCCGGACTCCCCGGGGAGGACGTCAAGCGACTGGAGGATCAGCATCGCAGAGTGTATACTGTATATAAAGAAAGGGGGGGCTCGCCATGTACGAGAAGATCCTTGTCCCGCTGGACGGCTCCGCCCTCGCGGAGCGGGCGATCCGGCACGCGCAGGAGATCGCCCGGGGAACCCGGAGCGAAATCCTCTTGCTGCAGGCCGTCAACCTTCCCATGCCCGTCCTCCCCGAGGCCATCCTGGTCCCCGACGGCAAGTGGCTCGACGAGGCGAAGAAGGAAGCCGCCCGGTACCTCGAAGGAATCGCCGCGCCGCTGCGCGAGGCGGGAATGCGCGTCCGCACGCTGCTGGACGAGCGGCCCCCCACCGACGCGATCCTTCACGTGGCAACCCGCGAGGAGGTCGACCTGATCGTCATGAGCACGCACGGACGCGGCGGGTTCTCCCGCCTGCTGATGGGAAGCGTCGCGGAGAGCGTGTTCAGGGCCACGTCGCGGACGGTGATGCTCGTGAAGCCCGAGCGGCCTGCCGTCGTGACACAACCCGACGAGGAGTGGTACCTCCATATTCCGTAGCATCGCGGGCAGCCCGGTCACGACAAAGGGCTCGCGGAGGGCTTCCTCCTCACTCCTGAACGACCGTCGCCTTCGTGATGGTGACGGGCTGCAAGGGAACGTCCTGGAACATGCCGGAGTTCCCGGTGGGCACGGCGCGGATCTTGTCGACGACGTCCATCCCCTCCGTGACCTTTCCGAACACGGCGTAGCCGAACCCTTGCGGGGTCTTCGCCCGGTGGTTGAGAACATCGTTGTTCACCACGTTGATGAAGAATTGTGCCGTCGCGGAGTCGACGACCGAGGTCCGCGCCATCGCGAGCGTGCCGCGGTCGTTTTTCAGGCCGTTGTCCGCCTCGTTCTTGATCGGCGGGTGCTTCGCTCCGCGCTCCCGCATCTCCTTCGTGAACCCGCCGCCCTGGACCATGAAATCCCGGATCACGCGGTGGAAGATCAACCCGTCGTAATGCCCTTCCTTGGCGTAGGTGAGAAAGTTCTTTACGGAAACGGGCGCCTTGTCGGGGTACAATTCGACCTTGATCACACCGAGGCTTGTTTCGAGGATCACCATGGGCTTGCCTCCTTTGCGGGCGGTTCCGGCGCCGAAGGCGATTCCGCAGCAGAGGAGAATGGTCCCTGCAACCATGAGCAGTTTTCGCATCACGACCTCCCGGTTGGTTTTCGGAAGAAACATTTTACGTGATTTCGGGTTCCTACAGAAAAAAACGAATGAGGAAAACCATGGCACTCTTCCTTGCCGCGCTGCTCTCCCTCGGGGCCCTCGCGTTTCCCGGCCCCGCGGTCGCGGAACCGACCCGACTTTCCGTCGACGACGCCGTCCGGATCGCGGTGGAGCAGAACTTGGGGCTGCAGGTGGCGACCTACTCCCCCGCCATCGCCGAAACCGGGATACGGAAGGCGCGCGCGATCTACGACCCACTCCTTTCGGCCCTGATCGACCACCAGGGATCGAACCTGCAAGTGGCCCCGCAATCGTTCTTTGTCGACCGGCAACGCGTTTTCCGCTTTGACACGTCGATCTCGCAGTTACTCCTTTCGGGAGCCACGACGTCGCTCTCCTTCAACAATTTCTGGTCCAAGGACTACCTGGGCCTTTCGACCTCCCGCTTCGCCCAGCCGCAGCTGACCCTGTCGTTCTCCCAACCACTCCTCCAGGGGCTGGGACGTGAGGTGACGGAGCGCGGCATCACCACGGCGGACGACGCGACGGATTCCGCCCTCGCGGATTGGACCCAACAGGCGCTGAACACCGCCGCGGTTGCGAGAAACCAGTACCTGGTCCTCGTGAAAGCGCGGGAGAGCCTCACGACGCAGCAGGCCTCCCTGGCCCTCGCCCGGGAGGTCCAGTCGCAGAACGAGGCGCGAGTTTCGGCCGGGGTGCTGGCCGCCTACCAGTTGCAGGAATCCCGGCTGGGGGTGCTCCAGGCACAGAAAAATCTCCTGGATGCGGAGCGCGCGGAGAATGACGCCAACGACCAACTCCGCACCACACTACATCTGCAGGCGGGCACGGCCATCGCGACCACGCCGCCGCCTCCTCCCGAGACGTCGGAAGTGTCCGAGTCCGATGCGCTGCGCACCGCGATGCTTCGGCGCCCCGACATCGTGAAGGCGCGCGTTGCCGTCAGCACCGCGGAATTCAACGAGAAGGTATCCCGCAATCTCGCTCTTCCCTCCCTTGCGCTGCAGGGAAGCAGCGGGATCACGGGGCTCGACACAAGCTACGGGGACGCGTTCGGCGACATGGGCAGCGCCAAATACCCCAACTGGTCAGTGGGATTGAGCTTCTCCGTCCCGATCGGGAACAACTCCGCCCGCGCCGACGTCGCGGCGAACCGGCTGATCGCAAGCCAAGCGCGGACCCAGCTCGCGGCGACCGAGGAGTCGGCGACCCTCGAGGTCCGGACCGCCCTGCGCGCCTTGGCCTCGGCGCAGGAGCAGATCGGAGTGACCGAACAAGGGGTGACGACCGCGGAGGCCCTCATGGCTTCGTATCTGAAACGGCAAAAGCTGGGGCTAGCTACCACCAAGGACGTCCTTGACGTCTCCGCCACCCTGACGCAGGCGCGGCAGAACTACACAGCGGCGCGTGCGGATTACCAGTCCGCGTTCACGAACCTGTGGAAGGCCACCGGGGAACTGCTCGACCGGCAGGGGATCCAAATGAAGGGAAACAGTACCGCATCCAGGGAACGGAAGGGAACTCGATGAAGAAAATCGTGATTGCGATCGTCCTGGCGGCCGTCGTCGCCTTCGCCGGATACATGTATTTCAGGAAGGACAACGGCGTTTCCCAATACCGGACCTCGAAAGTGGAAAAGGGAGAGATCGTCGACGCCATCACCTCCACGGGGACCATCAACGCCGTCACCACCGTTTCCGTGGGAAGCCAGGTCTCCGGGACGCTCCAGCAGATCTTCGTCGACTTCAACTCGCGCGTGAACAAGGGGCAGGTGATCGCCCTGATCGATCCCCGGCTCCTCGATGCCGCGGTCGATCAGGCGCGCGCCAACGTCAACAACGCGAAGGCGTCCCTCGAAAAGGCACAGGTCGGCGTGATCGACACGGAGCGGACGAATCGCCGGAACCGGGAGCTCGTCAAGGACGGCTTCGTCGCGCAGTCGGACGTCGACTCCTCGCAGACCGCCTGGGAGCAGGCGGTGGCGCAGAAGAGGAGCGCCGATGCGGCCCTGCAGCAGGCCGGGGGGGCGTTGCGCGTAGCGCAGACGAACCTCGAATACGCGACGATCCGCTCGCCCGTGAACGGGACCGTCATCTCCCGGAACGTCGACGTGGGGCAGACGGTGGCCGCCTCCTTCCAGACCCCGACCCTGTTCTCCATCGCGGAGGACCTGACGAAGATGCAGGTCGACACGAACGTGGACGAGTCGGACATCGGCCGGGCGGCCCTCGGCCAGGTTGTGACGTTCACGGTGGACGCGTGGCCGGAAAAGACGTTCACGGGGGAAGTGGCACAGGTCCGCAACTCCCCCATCGTGACGCAGAACGTGGTCACGTACAACGTGGTCGTCCGGGTCGACAACCGGGAGCTGCTCCTCAAGCCCGGGATGACGGCGAACGTTTCGATCGAGGTGAAAAAATACAGGGACGTCCTCAAGATCCCCAACGCCGTGCTCCGGTACCGCCCGACGGCGAAGGGAACCGGGGCCGAAAGCGCCGGAAAAGGCCAGGGAAACGGGAAGGCGAAAGAGGCGGGCGGGCAGCGCGTCTACCTCCTGGGGAAAGACGGCACGCCCGTTTCGGTCCGGGTCAAGACCGGGGTTTCCAACGGAACGTTCACCGTGCTCGAGGAGGGGGACCTGAAGGAGGGAGACCTCCTGGTGACCGGGGAGTCGCAGGGGAAGAAGGCCGGGGGAAGCGCCACACCGCCGGGGATGGGCATGGGAGGGTTGCGGTAACCGTGGGTGTCGCGGCGATCGAGGTCACCGGCCTCGTCAAGACGTACCGGCTGGGAGACGTTCTCGTGGAGGCGTTGAAGGGGGTGGACCTATCGATCCCCGCCGGGGAATTCCTCGCGGTGATGGGACCCTCGGGATCGGGGAAATCGACCTTGATGAACATCCTCGGATGCCTGGACCGCCCGACGTCGGGGAATTACCGCCTCGACGGGAAAGAGGTGGGGGGACTTTCCCGTGACGGCCGCGCGATCCTTCGCCGGAGCCGGCTCGGCTTCGTCTTCCAGGGGTTTAACCTCCTCTCCCGCCTCTCCGCGATGGAGAACGTCGAGCTGCCGATGATCTACGACGGCACGCCCGCTTCCGACCGGCGCGAACGGGCGCTCTCGGCCCTCTCCTCCGTCGGGCTGGCCGATCGGGCGCATCATCTCCCGTCGCAGCTGTCCGGCGGCCAGCAGCAGCGCGTGGCGATCGCCCGCGCGATCGTCAACACCCCCGCGCTGATCCTCGCGGACGAACCCACCGGAAACCTCGACTCCTCCACCAGCGAAGAGATCATGGGGATCTTCCAGCGGCTGAACGACGAACGTGGGATCACCATGGTGCTGGTGACCCACGAGCCGGACATCGCCCTCTTCGCAAAGCGGGTGATCCGCTTCCTCGACGGCAGGATCGTCGAGGATCGGCCAGTGGAGAATCGTCAACGCCCGCCGGCGCCGCGGGAGACCGCGGGATGAACCTCTTATCCGCGGGAAAAGTCGCCTTCCGCTCGCTGCGCGCGAACAAGATGCGCTCCATCCTCACGATGCTGGGGATGATCATCGGCGTGGCGGCGGTCATCATCATGGTGGCGATCGGCGAGGGGGCGAACCAGCGGATCTCCGCCCAGATCGCCTCCGTCGGGTCGAACCTGCTGCTCGTGGTCCCGGGGAGCACCACGTCGGGAGGGTTGCGGATGGGTTCCGGGGGAGCACCCTCGCTGACGATGGCGGACGTGCGCGCCATGGGGAAGGAGCTCTCGTCGGTTCGGGCGACCTCCCCCACCATGCGATCCAGTGGCCCCGTGGTGTACGGAAACCAGAACTGGAGCACGATCCTGCAGGGAACTTCTCCGGAATACCTCGATATGCGCGAGTGGGGCATCGTGTCGGGCAGGAACTTCACCGCGCAGGAGACGGACGCAGCCTCCAAGGTCTGCCTGCTCGGGCAGACGGTCTCCGACTACCTGTTCGGCACCGAGGACCCGGTGGGCAAGATCGTGCGGATCAAGCGCTCCCCCTTCACGGTGGTCGGTATCCTCGACCGGAAGGGGCAATCGCCGCAGGGCCAGGACCAGGACGACGTGGTGATTCTCCCGATCACGACGATGCAGAAGAAGCTGTCCGGGAGCACGCACGTAGGGTCGGTGGGCGTCATCATGGTGCAGGCGATCGACGCCGACAGCGTCAAGACGGCCGAGCTGCAGGTGATCGACCTGCTGCGCCAGCGCCACCGGATCGGACAGGGGGGAACTGACGATTTCTCGGTGCGGAACCTCTCGGAGATGCTGGCCCTGGCCGAGTCCGCCACCCGGATCATGAGCCTGCTGCTGGGCGGGATCGCCTCCGTCTCGCTGCTGGTCGGCGGCATCGGGATCATGAACATCATGCTCGTGTCGGTGACGGAGCGGACGCGGGAGATCGGGATCCGGATGGCGGTCGGGGCGCGGGAGCGCGACATCCTCTCCCAGTTCCTGATCGAGGCGGTGATCCTGGCCATCACCGGGGGCGCCGTGGGGATCCTGCTCGGGGCGGGCGGCGCGATCCTCACCTCGCAGCTCGCCGGGTGGACGACCGTCATCTCCCCGGCCGCGGTGTTTCTCGCCTTCGGCTTCTCCGCCGCGGTCGGCGTCTTCTTCGGGTTCTACCCGGCGCGCAAGGCGTCGCGGATGGACCCCATCGAGGCGCTCCGGTACGAATAAGCGTCACTCCTGCGTGGACGGGAATCGGACCGTGATGGATGCGCGCACCGGCCCCTTTTCGCGGGAGGGGCGGCGGGCGCTCACGCGGACTTCGGTCACCGGCCCGTTCGGGGGGCGGCCGTAGGCGGCGCGGAAGTCGTCGCCGAGACGGCGGGTCGAGGAGATCGTCTTTCCCGCCTCCTCCGGCCCCGCGACGACGAACACCGTCTCCTCTTCCCAAAGGCGATACATCGATCCGACCGGGAGCCCGTTCCCCCACGCGTAGGTCAGGCGGATCCCGGACGGGGTGAACCCGTTCCACAGCTTCTTAAAAAAGAGTCCGACGCGCCGTTTCGCCCCCAGTTTCAACGAATCGTTCCCGAAGACGAAGGTGACGGAGGCGGGAAAGATCGCTTCGCCGGGCAGGTAGTCGTTCCCCCGGACATTGACGTTGTCCACGGCGAAACGGAGCGTGGCGGGCGCCGGCTCCCAACGGCCGATTCGCCGATACGAAACGCCCGTGCCGGGGAGCATCGTCACCTCCACCGAGATGCCGTTGTCGGTCCCCCCGACGTGCCGCTCCGGGAGCGACTCCCATCGCCCTGCGGCGGACTCGTCCCATTTCCCCTGCCCCTCTCCCGCCGCGAAGATCCTCCCGGACGAAGCGAGCAGCGCGGCGAAACACAGGAGGAACAGCGCGATCCGGCCGGGGTTACGCATCTTCGCCACGCTCTTCCACCCGGCGGAGAACTTCGTACCCGATCTCCGAGAGGAGCTTCGTGAAGCGCGCGGCGCACGCGTCCGTCCGTTCGAACCGGTCGCCACGGAACACCACCCGCACGCGATACTCCCCCTCGCTCATCGGGTACGACCCGATGCCGACATCGGGGAACGCCGTCATCGCCTCCTTCATGATGCCGGCATAGGACGACTCCGGGGCCATCGCGTAGAGGGTGACCCGGCTCCTGCGGCGGCCGGAAACCATCGGCTTCACCCACTCGAACATCGCCTGAAGCATGCGCGGGACCCCGGGGAAGACCGCCATCCGGTCGATGAAGAAGCCGGGG
>CAAGKR010253711.1_pt1 | contig 10208 bp, 7 predicted proteins | sample 2556971 | NCBI WGS metagenome assembly CAAGKR01 (sample SAMEA5207829, study PRJEB30636) | soil metagenome | biome: forest; feature: boreal; material: soil | place: USA | collected 2011-09 | depth 1 m
GGATAAGGCTCAGCGTGATCATCATCGTAGCGGGCGTCTCGGTTGCTGCCATCGTGATCGTTTCATGTTTCCTCCTCAGAAGCGGCGGTGGCACAAAAGGCGCTGCAAGCACTTCGGACAAGACAACTCAGACGCCGACCGTCCTGGTTTCTCATGTGGTATCGAAGGGTGTCGATCGACAGCTCAAGCTTCCGGGGGAATTGCGTGCCTATCAGGACGTCGCGATTTATCCCAAGGTGCAGGGCTTTGTCGAGACGATCAACGTGGATCGCGGCTCTGTTGTGAAGCGCGGGCAAGTCCTTATTCGCATGAGCGCGCCTGAATTGTCATCACGCACTGCTGAAGCTCAGGCAAGAGTCGGCGGCGCGAAAGACCAGCGGCTGGAAATGGAGGCCCGCGTGCGCAGCGTCCGCGAGCAAAAAGCTGAAGCCGCAGCCAAACTCGCGGCCGACGACGGCACCTATCGCAGATTGAAGTCAGCATCAGCCACTCCGGGCGTCGTCGCGGAGAACGACGTCGATATCGCGCGGCAAAATGTCGAGGCCGATAAGGCTCACATTCGTTTGCTGGAAGAGAACGAAAAAGCCGCGCAGGCCGTGGTGCAATCGCAATCGGAAAACGAGAAGGCGGCTGTCAGCTCTGCGAGATCGGTGCGCGACATCGAATCGTACTTGCGTATACAGGCACCCTTTGACGGGATCATCACCGAACGAAACGTCAATAAGGGAAGTCTCGTGGGACCATCATCCGGCGGAAGCTCGGCGCCGATGCTCCGACTTCAGCAGATCTCAAAATTGAGACTCGTTATCGCTGTGCCTGAAGCAGACGTTGCCGGCATTACCCGAGGTGACCGAATAAGCTTCACGGTTCCTGCTTATCCGGGCGAAATTTTCGCAGGCGTCGTTGCGCGCATCAGTCATACGTTGGACGAGAAGACGCGAACCATGCCTGTGGAGGTAGACGTTATCAACGACTCCGCGCGGCTCGCGCCCGGAATGTTTCCCGAAGTTGTCTGGCCAGCGAAGCGTTTACAGCCTTCGTTGTTTGTTCCACCGTCAGCCGTAGCCGTGACTACGGAACGAACGTTCGTCGTCCGTATTCGGAACGGAACGGTTGAATGGGTTGACGTGAAGCGCGGAGTTTCAATGGGCGACCTGGTGGAAGTCTTTGGCGATCTTGCGGAAAATGATGTCGTAGCGACTCGTGGCACGGATGAACTCCGCGCAGGAACGAAAGTAAACGTCAAAGAATCTGCCCCGAGTCATTGAGAAGCGAAGTTCCCAACAACCTGCCAGATCGCTTCACGTAGGTGTCGGAGTAACGCGCCTCCATCGTTCTCGTCTGACCGTTACGTTCCAGCCGTTGAATAAAACGCCCCGTGAGAATCACCGGGTCACTTTCAACGCGAGACTGCACGTCTTCGGTTGAAAACTTTGGCTCGGGGCGTCCGGAATCTCGTGTGGCTTTTGGCGGCAGTAATCGCCTCGCGCAGCGTGACGACGCCATCGACTGGGATCGTGTCGCCCGTTCCCGTGACGGTGATCGTTTTGGCGGCAGCTGCGGATCCTGTAAAGAACAAAAGGCCAATCAGCATCACCATTGCGCCCATCGTGGCTGCAAAGCGGCCAGTGAGTGTCTCGTAGTTACTCAACGCTTGTATTCCGGTCTCGCTCTCTTTCAAGTTCCTGTTTGCTGCCGGTGCCAAATATTTGCGCCAGCCGTTGCGATTATCGCGTGTGCGAGCAGCGGACTCGTCGCGAGGAGCCGCGGTCACGATGAATGCTTCCCTGGCGCCCGTCTTCATCGCGCCCGTCATTAAGTCATAAACAGCGATCCACGCGGCCCGTACTTCGGCCGTGAAGACATCGCCCAGTCCGCGCTCGAGCGTCCACAACCACGCCGTGCAGACGGTTTCGTAATCCGACTCTTCAACACCGTAGCCGGCATAACGCGCGCCGAGTTTGTTTAGCAAAGGCGCGATCTCATCGAAACGATCAAGGCCTCTTACCGCAATCGCGATCATCTGCATCAGGCTGAGCCCTGGCTCCGGAGTTTGTCGATGAACAACTTCTCCAGACGCGGGTTGAGTTCAAATAAATGGCCATCGAATAAGTTTGAGGTGCCCTCAGCTTGCGGCCTGATCCCCTCGAAACTTGTTTGCACGAGTTGCTTTTGTCGGGACGTCATTTCTTTTCTCCTTCCTAAATCGTTTCGTTAGGTAGCTATCGTAAATCGCTCGCGCGTCATAGTAGGTAAGGCCAAACCCCTGGCTCGCGGGGAAAGCGGACGGCAGATTCAAATGAGCGTTCATGAGCGTTCATGTCATCCATCAGCAGATGAGTCGGGCCGGCCGCCATCGTGACTCAGTAAACGACGGCGGCCGGTCAACAGGCTCTTGCTAATGCTGTTGGAATATCACCGCTCAACGTTCGTGCTGTTCTTAACCGCCTTCTCCCACATCTGCGCAAACATTTCCGCGTTCTGCATGATATTTGTTCGCAGGTAGGCGCCCTGGTTCATTCCATAGATGTCCTTCAGGAAGTCAGCGAGCATCCCGTAGTGTGCGACGCCATCCCGACAGTAGTTCCATTTCATGTCGCCGGTCTCGCTCATCACAAAGGACGAATTGTAGATCCTGTCATCGCAGGCTTTGACCTGCTGATTGAATTTGATCAGATTTTCTGCTGAGTAGCTGTCTAGCGTAACGACAGGCCGTGGGCCCTTCACCAGCCCATTCAAATCGGTACCGAAAGCTACTCTGCCGGGCCCAACCCCTGCTTTGCTCGCAAGAATGTAGGTTTCGAGATATTTGGCGGCTTTGGCCCCATCGGAGCCCAAGCCAAACATGCCGCCCAGTTTCCCAATTCTTTCAAGCTGCGCGAAAGTGCGATTATTCTCGTTTGGATCATCGTTTTGATCTTTATCGACATTCACGGGGGTTTGATGGCGTGGTTGCAAGCCGATGGGCGGGATTGGCCCTCTCAGGTTGTTATGACCGGACACTAGTGGATAGCCGCCGGGCACCGCCGCGGCTTTGTCCAAAGTTGCGTTCGCCGAGAGTTCTGACATGTGGTCAATGTCAATGAGCATCCCGCGAGTCATCATCTCGTAAATCGCCTGTTCGCCCAGACTTGTCAGACCGAGCGTGTTCTTATGTCCCAGGTCTCCGCATTTGGGCGGATCAGGAGGTTGCCGTGCCATGTCAATCTGAAGCTTGACTACCTTTGCAGCGGCCAGCGGAAGATCGAACCCTTTGACTTTGAACTGGTGCTTGATTCCCTCATCCGCTTGGGAGCATTGGAGATCCCAAAACTTTCCGGTCACGTGATAGTTGGAGAGGTTAAAAACGTCCTGATAGACAGCGGTGCCGCCAAACTTGCTGTCGATCAGGTGAATCGGAAAGATATATCGTACGCCCTCGTTGTAGAGCCGTTGAACTTCGTTAGAGATCATTTGTCCGCTGACACCGACCTTGTTGAAGTTGCCGATGTTGTCGATCTCAACGCCTAAAACGATTGCCATCTTGTTTGCTGCTACAATCCGACGCAGGTCGGCAGGCGTAAGCGCAACTTCCATAAAATCGTTGTGTCGACCCACGAACGATTTGATCTCGGCGATTTGCAGGTCCGCCGAAGCTTTGTCATCCGTTGGGCCATCACCGGGCCCGGATACGCCCGCGGCGATCGTGAAGTTATTCACTGCCAGCGCTACCATTACTCGCTGACCACTGTCATACGAACGCCGGATCCAATCAACCCACATCTTCTGGTGCGTGATGTCATTCCAGAGCGGCCAGTCTTTGAAGGACGGAAAGCCGACGGCGTTATCAGGAGTCAAGGCCGCATGGTTCCCCTCCTGGAGTGCGCTGTGGACGGCTGCTCGGAACATGTCACCGCATGGATTACTACCCAAACCCGAGATGCCCCCAATGGAGTAGCCGCCGTGAGTTCCATTATCCCTGTCGAGCGCCTGAGCAATGCCCGTGGCCCGGACATTGTGATTACAATCGGCGTCTATTGTCAGCAGTGAACCGATGTCCAACCCGCCATGCACCAGCTTGCCGCCAAAACCGAGGTTGACCATCGGATGCGTGTGAAGATCCGCAAAACCACGCAAGCTGTTGGGAAGGCTGCGCCAGATTACGCTCGCCGCAAAGCTGCCAGTCTTGACCAGTGTTTCCATATCCTGCGGGCCTTTGATCGTCAGTGTCAGAGTTCCGCTACCGGCGGCTATCCCTTTCGGAATGTCGATCCAATGCCCAGAGATACTGGGATCCCCCTTGACGTGCTTGCCAAAGAACACATGAGTGAACGATGGTTGCCCATGTTTGCCCGGACCGCCCCATTGATTATTCTCGGCTACCCAGACAATGTCAGTAGGCGTTTCGCGCACGTAGTAGAACGCTGCATCGTCGCCCTGCCAGGCTCCGGTCAAATTCTGCTCGCCACCCGAGTATCCCTGGGGACGGCTGCGCATTTCCGGGGGCATTCCTTTGAGCACGCCGACTCCGTTGACCATCTCCATGTGGACAACCGCTTTCTTCCAGCTCTTGGTGCCAAACGGAGTGGTGGATGAGAGCTTGATCAGCGAGTCATCATTTTGGATCTGCAAAATCATCTCGCCCATGCCCTGCGTCTTTCCTTTGGGCACATCCCAAAAGCGGGCCGTGATCTTGTTGCCACTGATAGTACCGACTAAGACGTTGGCCCACGCGCCGTTGGGATCTTCGCCAAACCAATAGACGCTGTCGCCGATCTGTCGGACGAAGTAAGCGCCGCCGTTATCGGCTTCGTAGTAGCCATTCAGCCCCTTGGCTGCTGCCGAGCTCGCGCAAATGCCCAGGAACAGAGCGCACGCCAGCAGAGTCACTAATCTCCGCGCTTGTTTTCTTATCCGTTTCATCTTCCCTCTCCTTCACACCGTCGGGTATTTGGGCCAGCGCCCAGCATGTGGAGATTTATAAGATTGAAGGGCGGGTCATGTCGCCATCCGATTGGATAGCAAAGTTAGGCTAAACCAGCCGGTCGCGCATGGCTTTGACGACGGCTTCGGATTTGGAATGAACCTGGAGCTTTTCGAAGATGTGGCGGACGTGGAATTTGATTGTGTTATAGCTGACGCCGAGTTTCTCGGCCGCGGTCGTGTAGTTGTAGCCTTCGGTCAGCAGTTTTAGCAGGCGAGTCTCGTGCGGTGTAAGGTCGTAATCCGCGCGATCGGCTGGGTGAAAGTCGCGGAAGAACTTGATCACCCGCGCAGCGACTTCCGGCGAGACGGGCGCGCCGCCGGACATCGCTTCACGAATATTCTCCAGCAATTTCGCGGGCGGGGTGCGCTTGAGCAAATAGCCGCTGGCGCCGGCGCAAAGCGCATCAAAGATGCGATCGTCATCGTCATAGACCGTCAACATCAGGATTTGCATTTGCGGGTAGCGTTCCCGCAGAATGCGCACCCCTTCGATCCCGCTCATCCCGGGCAAGCCGATGTCGCTCAGCAAGACATCCGGCACGTCATCCTTTAGGCGTTCGAGAGCTTCTTCAACCGACCGATAACTGCCCGTGCAACGAAACCCTTCGGTGAAGTTGATCAAAGTCGTCAGCCCATCGCGGATATCTTTCATATCCTCGATGACGGCGGTCTTGATAACGCTTGTTTGAGCGGTTTCCATAGCGCTTTGGTAAATCCAATCTATAGGGCCACCCTGCGGTTGTCACCACCCAATTGGGTAGTCTGCTAGTGTGCGTCGGGAGCTTTTGCCTCCAGGGGTAACCGCAGAACGACCACCGCTCCCTTGCCGACTTCCGAGGTAATCTCAAGTTCGCCATTCATTTCTCTGGCGCGTCTCTTCATGCTGAAAATGCCGTTGCCGCCGCGGTCGTTAGCAAAAAGCGCCCGCGTGTTTTTTTCACTTTCAAAACCGCTGCCATTGTCCGCAATCTTTAACGTCAAATGCTCAACTGAAAAGTTGAGCTCGATGTCGGCTCGCGTGGCGTTAGAGTGCTTGACGATATTGTTGAGACTTTCTTTGAAGATCAGAAAGACCTCGCGCCTAAGATTCGTGCCCAGCGGCAGGTCGCTTTCGGTTGGCGGCGCGTCAAACCCGAAAGCGATTCCTTTCGCAGGCAAAACGTCCGAAGCAAAGCGCCGCATCCTTTGAGTCAAATCGCGCAAGTGATCGCGTTGCGGGTTGATGGCCCAAACGATGTCGCTCATCGTTCCCACCAGTTCGTTTGAGACGTTGGAAATTATTTGCAAAGGCTGGGCCACCGCGCCGCTGCTCGCTTTGTTCTGTTGTTGCGCGACTTCCGACAAGATCGCTATCTGAGTGAGAGACGCGCCGATGTCGTCGTGCAAATCCGTAGCGATGCGTGTGCGCACCCGCTCGAGTTCAGCGAGACGCTCTTCGCGCGCCCTGCCGAGCTCCTCTTCAGCGCGTTTTGCCTCTGCCAGGGCAACGTTGACTTCCCGCAGGCGGGCCATGCGGTAGCGATACAGCGAGAAGAAAAGCGCGCCCGCCAACAAAGCAGCAAGACTGATAAACCACCAGCGCAACCATAACGGCGCCAGAATTCTGAAGCTTACGATTGCGGGTTTGTCGCTCGCGTGCCCGTCAGCGTTGACCGCGCGAACCAGAAAGCGATATGCGCCGGGTTGGAGCCTGGCATAAGTAACCGTGCGTTGGTCGGTAGGCACGCCCCAATCCTGATCTGCGCCTTCCAACTTATACTGGTAACGCAAAGGCCCGCCCGCACTAAAATCGATGCCGAAAAAATCTATCTGCAAGTTGTTCTGCGAGTCCGCAAGCTCAAGCAATGGAATCTCGGTACTACCAAGTTCCGAAACGGCGCGACGCTCTCCGGCGATGCGCAGGCCGCTGACCCAAACCGGCGGAGGCGTCAAAGACTTGTCTGGCCTCGGTACCAGCCGCGACAAACCATTCGGAGTGCCAAACCACGACGCCCCTCCGGCATCGCGAAAAGCCGTTGAGACGAAGTCTCCAGCCAGGCCGTCGCTGACTGAGTAATGCTTGATGCGACTCGCGTCGGGTGACAACCTGTATGCCGCGCGCGGTACCCGCATAGATGTTGCCGTACAAGTCTTCAGTGATCGAGCGCACATTGTTGCTCGCCATGCCGCTTTCAGCAGTGAAGCTCACAAAGCGAGGATGGGGTGCCGAAGGGTCATCGACTCGGCTCAAACCGCTCTGTGCTGACCCAATCCACAATCTTCCTTGCCGATCGAGATACAAAGCCGTAATCAGTCCGCCTGGTAAACCATCAGCCGGTGTGAACTGTGTAAACCGTCCCTCCGCGTAACGCACCAGTCCGCCTTCATAGAAGCCGAGGAATATATTCCCACGTCTATCTTCGGCAAACGACGAAGGCGCTAGGTTCGCTGGAAAGCCTTCAGCGTCGGTGAAGGTGTAGAACTTTCCGGTGGCTCGGTTCCATCTCGATAAACCAAATTGCTGCTGAATGCCGTGAGTGCTGATCCAAAGATCGCCGCGCGAGTCTTCAAAGATATGAAACATCTGGTCGCCGCTCAGACCATCGCTGCGGTCATAAGTTGCGCGCGGGCGCTGCCGGGCCAGTTCGCGGAAATCGTTCGTAGCCGCGAAGCGAAAGAGCTTTCCATTCGTCAAGAACCACCACTCGCCCGCGCTGTCCTGAAAAACGGGATTTGCGGTCCATAAGGCCTGTGCGTCGCTCGGCAGTTGGGGATGAATCGTCTGAAAGCGTTTGCCGTCAAACAAGCTAAGCGAAAGATCGCCACCCATGGCATATAGTTTGTCGTCAACAGTCTTGTTGATAACCAGAATGTACGGGTTGCTCAACCCATCATCGGAGAAGTAGGAAGTGAGGCCGCCGCGATCCAACCGAACCAGCCCATTGACGCCACCCAGCCACAGGTTTTCACTGGCATCTTCGATAAAATGGAAGATGCCAATAAATCCCTGCGCACTTGTGTAAACGTGGAACGTGCGTCCATCAAAGTCGATCACGCCCTTAGTAGTTGAAATCCAAATGTGCCCGTCTGCGGTCTGGTATAAGAAACTGACCCTGCCGCTGACAACGCCTTCGGCATCTGAATACTTGAGAATTTCTCCAGGCTTCTCGGGGAGGTTGATATGATCATTGGAGGTTCCTTCTCGTGCAAGTTTATCCAAATTGCGTATCGTCAGTGCTTCGTGCAACGACAGTTCAGCACTCGATTCGGGCTTGATAACGACCCCCCCTTTTTCGCGTCCAACCCAAATTCGTCCGTCGCGATCCAGGAGGATGCTTGTCAAAGCGTTAGCGCGGGGGTCGTCAATGCTGTAATAGACTTGTTTACCATCGGCGAAACGTCGGACCAGACCCCATGACGTGGCTAACCAAAGACTGCCGTCGCGTCCTTCAGAGATCGCCAGAATTCCAAAAGAGTTCGACGGATTCACCGGCAAACCCAGTTCGATTTTTTCAAAAATCGCTTTGTTGTCTTTCTCAAGCAGGCGATAGAGATTATTGCTTCCCAACCACAGATTGCCGGCGTGATCTTCGTACAGAGCGCCGCGCTCGTCGCTGACAAACTCAGCTTTGAGCGTCGCTCTATCGGCGCTCTTACTTTCGTGGGCCGTTAGCGGAGCATCGGGATCAAAACGGAATAGTCCGCCGGTAGTTGAAATCCAATAAACGCCTTTGCGAGTCTCGATAATCTGTTCGATACCGGGTGGCGCACCGTTGTCGCCAATTTGATAAGTAACAAAACGCGAACCATCAAAGCGGCTCAGACCATCGCGAGTACAAACCCACAGGAATCCGCGCGAGTCCCGCATCAGTGAATTTATGAAGCTGCTGCCCAGGCCGTCGGCGCTGGTAAAAATCTTGATGGGCAAGCGTTCCGCAACGGACTGCGGCGCTAGCGCCGCGACGCAAAAGATAAACAACGCGGCACGAAGACAAAGTTTCGTCGGGATGGGGGTTCGCATCAGATTCCGCAAGGATTGCTAATAATTTGAGCAGTGCAAGAGTATGACACGGATGTGGGAGCGACAAGAGCGCGAATCAAAATAAGCCAGCCGGTAGTACAGACCGAAAGCCCCGGGGGCCAGCCGCCTGAGGCCCGCAAAAAAGGCCGCCTCGCGGTGGCCGTTCTACTTTGCGGACGAGGCTACCTCTCACGGGCCGAACGAAATTGTCAACTTAATCTCATGAAAGGATTTACCAGAAAAGGCGCCGAGTTTTGTCGCTTGTTTTGTCCCCCGAATGCCCTTTTCAGGCTGCTTCTTGAGCGGTCAACCACCTGTTCCCAAGCCGAGCACCGGCTTGAGGATTTTGATCGCCAGATCTCGATTTGAGCTAAACCTCTTGCAAGTCCGAGCCGTAATAGTAGTTCATACTCGCATTCTCGGGAGAACGTAAGGAGAAAACCATGCGCAGAGTTCTTGTTTCAATCGCCGCGCTGGCGCTTTTTGCCATGCCCGCCTCGGCCCAGTCGGTCGACGAGATCATTGCTCACTACATCAAGACCATCGGCGGCATGGAAAAGATCCAGGCCGTCAGCACGCTGCGCCGCAGCGGAAAGTTCACCGGCGGCGGCGGGTTTGAGGCCGTGGTCCGGCAAGAAAACAAGCGCGGCAGGTCAGTGCGCGAAGAGTTTTCGCTGCAGGGGATGACCGGCATCGATGCCTATGACGGCAAGACCGGATGGAAGATTGAGCCGTGGAACGGCAAGAAAGATCCGGAGTCGCTGGGCGAAGAAGAGATGAAGTCGATCCTCGAAGACTCGGACTTTGACGGGCCGCTGGTCAACTATAAACAAAAGGGCAACAAGGTCGAGTTTGTCGGCATGGACCAGTTCGAAGGCACGGATACATTCAAGCTGAAGGTTACTATCGCGAACGGCGACGTTTATTTTTATTACCTGGACACTGATTATTACGTTCCAATCAAGGTCGATACCAAGCGGATCATTCGCGGCGCCGAGCGCGAATACGAAACGGCGCTCGGAGACTACAAGGAAGTCGCCGGCTGGTACCTGCCCCACTCGATTGAGACCAACACGAAGGGCAGCCAGGACAAGTCAAAGGTTGTCTACGATAAGATCGAGGCCAACGTGCCGATTGATGATGGGCGCTTTCGCATGCCGGTGGTCGCGAAGTGAGCGCCGCGAGAAACCGTAGCAAGAAAACTTCGCGGCTATGCCGCTTGATGTGCGGTGGTGGCTATGCC
>CAAGKR010082160.1_pt1 | contig 10207 bp, 7 predicted proteins | sample 2556971 | NCBI WGS metagenome assembly CAAGKR01 (sample SAMEA5207829, study PRJEB30636) | soil metagenome | biome: forest; feature: boreal; material: soil | place: USA | collected 2011-09 | depth 1 m
CAGGAGCCCACGACCGCCGAGCACCGCCAGGGCCGCGACCGTCCAGAGGGCCAGCAGCGCCCCAGGCCAGAGTCTCCACGTGCGGTTCACTCCTGTAAACTGAGCCGGCTGACCGCAGTAGTAACCCCCGCGGAACCGGACCGCCCAGGAGGGCCCAATGCCCGACTCCCTTCCGCCGGCCCGAGAACCTCGCTCGGCCGCATTGCAACTTGGGGCCAAAGCATGATGATCAGGTCCGGAGGCCCCAATGGGGCATGACGTCCTCATTGTCGGCGCAGGGTTTGCCGGCAGTGTCGTCGCTGAGCGTCTCGCATCGGCCGGCCGGTCTGTCCTCGTCATCGATCGCCGATCCCATGTCGGCGGCAATGCCTTCGACGAGCTCGACGAGTCCGGCGTCCTCGTGCACCGCTACGGTCCACACGTCTTCCACACGAACAGCGACAGGATCGTCGAGTACCTGTCCCAATTCACCGAGTGGCGTCCTTACGAGCACCGCGTGCTTGCCTGCGTTCGAAACCAGCTTGTGCCCGTACCGATCAACCGGACGACTGTGAATGCGCTCTTCGCGACGCGATTTTCGACCGAGCAAGAGGTCGAGGCCTGGTACGCCGGCCGCGCGCAACATCGTTCTCGAATTCAAACATCGGAAGACGTCGTCGTCAGCAGGGTCGGACAGGAGCTATATGAACTGTTCTTCCGCGGCTACACGCGCAAGCAGTGGGGTCTTGATCCAGCCCAATTGGACGCTTCGGTGGTCGCGCGAATTCCGACCAGAACCGACGCCGATGATCGATATTTCACTGATCGCTTTCAGGCCATGCCATCGCACGGGTACAGCCGGCTGTTCGAGCGGATGTTGGACCATCCGAACATCGACGTGCGGGTGGGCCTGGATCTTGCCGATCTCGAAGACGCAAGCGGCTTCGAGGCCATCGTCTTCACCGGACCGATCGATGAGTATTTCGGACGGCGATTCGGGCCGCTGCCCTATCGGTCCCTACGTTTCGAGTTCGAGACGCTCGATGCGCCGCGCGTCCAGCCGGTTGCCACGATCAACTACCCCGACGAGGCGATTCCGTACACCCGGATCACCGAGTTCGGGCATCTGACAGGCCAGGCGCTCGACCGGACAACCATTGTCCGTGAGTATCCCGAGGCTGAGGGCGAGCCGTTCTATCCGATCCCGCGCCCCGCCAATGCGGCCCTCTACGAGCGTTACCGGAGCCTGGCCGACGCCGAACCGAACGTGCACTTCGTTGGCCGACTTGCCACATACCGTTACTTCAACATGGACCAGGTCGTGGGCCAGGCCCTCGTCGCTGCTCGAGGCATCGCCGAGGGTTCCGGGGCCGAGGCGGCATGAGCAAACGCGCGACCGTCGAGGTTTCCCGAGCTCCCACCGCCCACGGCGCGGGACCGGAGCGCATGTTCGGCTCGCTCTTTCTGGGCGGCTTCGAGTGCGCAAATCACCTGACGCCCGATGGCCACCGGATGGATCTCATCGCTGCGACGCAGCACGATCGGTTCGCGGCGGACGACTACGCCCGGTGTCGGGCCGTCGGGATCCGTGCGATCCGGGAAGCGGCTCGCTGGCCCATCGCCGATCGGCGCGGCCGGGTCGACGTCTCCGAGGTCCGACGCCTCGCCCGACTTGGTCGCGAGCACGGTCTGACGGAGATCTGGGACCTCGTTCATTACGGCTACCCGGATGACATCGACCCGAGCACGGATCGGTTCGCCGACGACTTCGTGGATCGCCTCCAGGCCTTTGCTGCCACCGTCGCGCGCGCGGTCAAGGCAGAAGGCGAAGGTCCGGTCTGGTATACGCCCGTCAACGAGATCTCGTATACCGCCTGGGCCGCCGGCGATGTCGGGCTCCTGTCGCCCTTCTGGCGCGGTCGCGGATGGGAATACAAGGTGCTCCTCGTCCGGGCCGCGATCGCAGCCTTCGATGCGATCCGCTCGATCGATTCGACGGCGCGAGTGCTCACCGCCGAGCCGCTGGTGAGGCTTCACGTTCACCCGGGCGTCACCGACGCGGACGAGCGGAGGCGACTGCAGCTCGAAGCGGACGATTTCAATCGGCGAGTGGTCTCGGAGGCGTACGACATGCTCGCCGGTCGCGTGGCGCCGGAGCTGGGCGGTAGTCGTGAGCACCTCGGCGTCGTCGGCGTGAACTACTACGAGGGCAACCAGTGGACGATCCCCACGCCGATCCTGCCCCAGCATTTCCTCGGCCGCGATGAGCCTGGATGGCTCCCGTTACGCGAGCTGCTCCGCGAGCTCACGGACCGCTACGGTGGTCCGATCGTCATCTCCGAGACGGGTTCGACGGCAACATCCCGGCCCGGCTGGCTGCGGCACCTCGCGGCGGAGGCCGAAGGAGCCGAGCGTCTCGGCGTCGATCTTCAGGGAATCTGTCTCTATCCGATCGTGACATCACCCGATTGGAATGACCCGGCCGCGTTCTTCGAGGGCGGACTGTGGGACGTCGAGCCTCAAACCGATGGCCGTTTGGAGCGGAGGCTCGCTCCCGCCGTCGCCGAAGCACTCCATGAGGCTCAGATGCGCCTCGACCCGGCCTCCGTCACGGGCGCCCTGGTCATGGAGCCGGAAATCACGGCGCCTGAACCCCCGGTGGCCTTCGCGAAGCTCATGGAGCGGGCGCGGTTCAGCCCGGACGGGTTCGTGTCGGTCCCGCTGTTTGCCGGCGACTCCATGGTGGGGGACATCTACTGCCTCGAGCCAGGCAAGGCCGTAGCCGGCCATCGTCACTCTACAACGGAGCATGTCCTCACGACGATTCGGGGCCGTGGTGATGTCCGGGTCGGCGAGCAATGGTTCGTCCTAACTGAAGGCGAGTCCGTCCTGATTCCGAAGGGCGTCTACCACGGCGTCCACAATCCGACGACCGATCGCCTTGTCGTCCAGCAGATCAGCAGCCCCAAGCCGTGGGACGCCCGATTCGGGGGCCCACGCCCGAGCGACGTCGCCCGTCCCCCCGACTCGGACGACGCCGACAGGGACGTCTCAGGTGCTGCCGCGGATCCGACAGCGAGCGAAACGAAATGAATCAGCAGCTGGCTGCATCGTGCGCGGCCATTACGTTCGGCTAGGGTCCCAACGAAGCCACTCGCAACCTCCCGGCAACGTGCCGCCGAGCCCAAACCAAATCATTGGAGAATTCATCTTGCTTTTGCCCGGTGCCGGGGCCGATCTGCTCTGTTTTTCGCAGCTCCGCTGGGACTTCGTCTATCAGCGTCCGCATCACCTGATGGTCCGGGCCGCCCGTGATCGCCACGTTTGGTACGTCGAGGAGCCTGTCTTCGAGGACGACGGCCCCCGCCTCATCCTCGAGGACCGCGAGCCGGGACTCACGACGGTGCGCCCGGTGATCCCGCGCGATCGGTCCGAGCCTGAGGTCGATGCGGCAACGTCGGTGATGCTTCGCGAGCTCGTCCGGAGCCACGACATCGAATCCCCGGTCGCCTGGTACTACACGCCGATGGCGATGCCCTGGACGCGGTGGCTGGACCCGGCCGTCACCGTCTACGACTGCATGGACGAGCTCAGCGCGTTCCGCTTCGCGCCGCCGCGGATGGTCCAGCTCGAGTCCGAGCTTCTCGCGGCAGCGGACGTGGTGTTTACCGGCGGTGAGTCGCTCTATCGGGCCAAGCGGACGCGCCACGCCGACGTGCACGCCTTTCCAAGCGCTGTCGACGCCGACCATTTCGGGCCTGCGAGGCTGCATCCGGCTGAGCCGCCGGACCAGGTCGAGCTCCCGTCTCCCCGCATCGGTTGGTTCGGAGTCATCGATGAGCGGATGGACCTCGACCTCGTTGCCGGGATCTCGGACCTGCGGCCGGACTGGTCGTTCGTCCTGATTGGACCGATTGTCAAGATCGATCCCCTAACGATCCCGCGGCGGCCGAACCTGCATCTGCTCGGGCCGCGCAACTACGCTGATCTGCCGGGGTACATCGCCGGCTGGGATGTCGCGACGATGCCATTTGCCCGGAACGAATCAACGCGATTCATCAGCCCGACAAAGACCCTCGAGTACCTGGCCGCCGGTCGGCCCGTGGTGTCGACGTCGATCAACGACGTGGTCGATCCGTTCGAGCGCCTCGGATTGGTCCGCATCGCCGATACGCCGGACGCCTTCATCGCCGCCGTCGAGGCCGCGCGTCGCGAAGACATAGCAGCCTTCTTGACCCGCGCAGACGCGTTCCTCGAGCACCGGGGATGGGACGAGACGTGGCAGCGGATGGCGGACCTCATCGGGCGAGCGCGCGACCGTCGGGCCGCGAGCGCCCGTGGACGGAGCCGCGTCGCGGAACCCCAGGCGACGACCCGCGCCGTCGCCGGCGCAGCGCGAGCTCGCTGAGCGATGGGCGATCCGCTGGCACAGAGCTTCTTCCTCGGCGGTTTCGAGTCATCGACCATGCGTCGCCGGGACGGACGTCGAAACGACCTCCTCGCCGCGACGAGGCACGACGCCTTCGCCGCGGAGGACTACGCTCGGTTGCGCGAGGTCGGGATCACGGCCGCTCGCGAAGGCACCGTCTGGCACGAATTGGAGCCGCGCCGGGGCCGCTTCGTGGAGGACTCCGTCGTGGGCCGGATCCGTGCGGCTGAACGGAACGGAATCCAGGCCATCTGGGACCTCTGCCATTTCGGCTGGCCCGATGACGTGGACCCGTTCGCTGCTGACTTCCCCGACCGACTGGCCGCGTTCGCGTCCTGGTTCGCCCAGTTGCTTCGCGACGAGAGCTCGTCGATCCCGTGGTACGTCCCCGTCAACGAGCCGTCATTTGTCGCTTGGGCCGGCGGCGACGTCGAGTATCTCAACCCGTTCGCACGGGGTCGCGGAGACGAGCTCAAGCGGCAGCTGGTCCGCGCTGCCGTTGCTGCGGCTGCCGCCGTCAGGTCCGTCGATCCCCGGGCCAGGATCTGCCACGTGGACCCGATCATCCACATCGAGCCGCTCCCAGGGTCAGCCGAGAGTTCCGCGGCGACGATCGCCCACAACGAGGCCCAGTACGACGCTTGGGACATGCTGGCGGGCCGTCGCCACGACGAGCTCGGCGGCTCCGAATCCGAGCTCGATGTCATCGGCGTGAATTTCTACGATCGGAACCAGTGGGTGGACCGCGGTCCGACGCTGCAGATCGGGGAACCCGGGTTCCGGCCGCTGCGCGAGATGCTCGCGGCGGTCCACGAGCGCTATCGCCGGCCGATCCTGATCGCGGAAACCGGAGCCGAGGGAACGCAGCGGGTGCCCTGGGTTCGATACGTGTGTGACGAGGTCGTTGCCGCCCGCGCCGCCGGCATCCCGGTCGAGGGAATCTGCCTCTATCCAATCGTCGATCATCCCGGCTGGGACAACGATCGTCACGTTCCCGTCGGGGTCTGGGGGTACCCCGACAGCTCAGGGAGGCGTCGGCCTTATTCGCCGCTGGTCGAGGAGCTGGGTCGGCAGACCTGTCGGTTTGCGAGGGCCGTAACTGACGGCCAGACCGCGACTGACGGGTCGCAACGTCGCACCGGAGAACCAGTGCGCCTCGTCGCAGGAAGGCGATCGACCTCGACGTCGGCGGAGGGCCGCAAGGCGCGGGCGATCGTCCTTGTCACCGACAGCCGCGCTCCGTCGGGCATGGGACGCCAGATGCTGTCCCTCGCGCGAGGCCTCGGGGCCCGCCACCGTGTCGTGATCAGCGGGCCTGATGCCGTGGACGGGCGATGGGTTCTCGATGCCGCCAGTGCTGCCGGTCTCGTGGTCTGGCGCCTGACGGACGGGAGCCCGGCGGCCCAGGCAGCGATGTTCGCTGACCTGATCGCGGCTGACGCCATCGACCTCGTCAACGTGCATGCGGGCATCGGCTGGGAGGGTCATCTCGCGGTTGCGGCGGCTCGGAGCGCGGGCGCGACGGTTGTCGTCCGTACCGAGCATCTGCCCTTCCTGCTGACGAAACCCCGCGAGAGGTCCGAGTACCGAATGGCGCTGCGCGGCGTCGATCGGGTGATCGCGGTGTCCGAGGGCGTTGCCCGCAGCTACGCGGCCGCGGGCGTTACCGACGCTATGCTCCGGACGGTCGCGAACGGCATCGACGAGCCTGAGGTGCGCGCCGATGCATCTACAATGCGGCGGGCCCTCGGGATCGATCGATCCGCACCGCTCCTCGTCAGTGTCGGCCGGATCACATCGCAAAAAGGCTACGACGTCCTCCTCGCCGCGGTGCCCGCCGTGCTGGTTACGCGTCCCGACGCGCGATTCGTGATCGTCGGGTCCGGGCCACTGGCAGGGGGGATCGATGCAGCGATCAGAGACCTCCGAGTGGAGCACGCTGTGTTGCGACTACCGAGTTGCGATGACGTGCCCGCCCTGCTCACGGCCGCCGATGCTCTCGTCATGGCCTCCCGCTTCGAGGGTCTGCCGCTCGTCGCCCTCGAAGCTATGGCCTGCGAGCGGCCGATCATCGGCACGCGCGTCTGTGGCCTCGAAGAGACCGTTGAGGACGGCGTGACGGGTCGCCTCGTGCCACCCGATGATCCCGCTGCCCTGAGCGCGGCGATCCTGGGTCTCATTCGAGACCCAATCCTCGGCCTGCGTTTCGGTCGAGCCGGCCGGCTGCGCTACGAGGCGCGCTTCAGCGCCCGGCGAATGGTCGACGAAACCGTGGCCGTGTACGCCGAGCTGCTGGACCGACCGGCCGCGGAGCGAGCCCGGCGGTCGGTCGATGTGTGGGCCGAAGGGGTGGCAGGCGTTCCATGACGCCGCTGCGAGTCGCGGTCATCGGAGCCGGCGGAATCGCTGGCCGCCATGTCGCAAATCTTTCGTGGTTTCCGGGTGTCCGGCTCGTGGGGATCGCCGATCCCGAGCCGAACGCCGCCGAGTCGCTCGCCCGGCACGTGGCGGGGACGAGAACCTTCGCCGACTGGCGCGAGATGCTCGACAAGATCGCGGCCGACGCGGTGATGATCTTCGTGCCGCCGTTCGTCCATGGCGAACCCGAGCTCGGCGCGGCCGAGCGCGGGCTGCCGTTCTTCGTGGAGAAGCCGATCGCCGCGGACCTCGCGACCGCCGAACGAATCGCCGACGCCGTCGCGAGCCGTAATCTCGTCACTGCGGTCGGCTATCACTGGCGCTATCTGGACACGACCGAGCGCGCCTCCGAGCTGCTGGCGCGATCACCGGCTCAGCTCGCGATGGGCTACTGGTGGGACGCCACGCCGCCCCGCGCGTGGTGGGTGCGACAGACGATGTCCGGTGGCCAGATCGTCGAGCAGACGACGCACATCTTCGATCTTGCCCGCGTGCTCCTCGGCGAGGCCAGCGTTGTCAGCACGATCGTTCGATATGCCCCGGATCGCCAGCACCAGTTTCCGGACGTCGACGTTCCGGACGCGTCGATCGTGAACCTGCGGTTCGAGACTGGGGCGATCGGAGCCTTCTCCAGCACCCACCTGCTGCGCTGGCCTCATCGGATCGGCCTTCATGTCGTCGCAGACGGGATGGTCCTCGAGCTCTCCGAATCGGAGCTGATGATCGACATCGGCGCCGGGCGTCCGGTGACCCGACCGACGGGCGACCCGTTCGTCGCTGAGTTGCGCGACTTCTTTATGGCGGCCGGTGGCGGTGAGAATCGGGTCCGAGCTCCCTACGCGGAGGCACTCCGGACGCAGCGCCTCACGGTCGCGGCGACCGAGGCGTCGGATCGACGCGGCGTCGATCCGATCTCAATGGACACGCCGGGCTCGCCGGGCAGCCGGGTCTGACCGTGCCGCCATCCCTCGGTTGGATCGTCCAGCCAGCTCTGTTCGACACGCCGCCCGGTTACGGCATTGGCAGCTGGGATCTCGCCCAGGCGATCCTTGCCGCCGATGAGCGCCACATCCCGGTCGCCCTGGAGGGTGGCTTCGATACGATCTGGGTCGAGGACCACATGGGTTGGGGCGAGAAGAGCCATCTCGAGTGCGTCACGACACTCGCGTGGTTGGCCGGTCGTCATCGGGAGGCCCGGTGGGGGACGATGGTCTGCGGCCAGGCCTTCCGGAATCCGGCCTACCTCGCCAAGGTCGCCGTCAACCTCCAGCTGCTGACGAGGGGCCGCTTCGTCCTGGGCATCGGGGCGGGTAACAACGGCGCCGAACACGAAGAGTTCGGGTTTCCGTTTCCGCCGGCCGCCCACCGCCTCGCCGAGATGGAGGAAGCGATCCGAATCATCCGGGCACTCTGGCTAGGCGGACCCCAGACGTACCGTGGCCGTCGGTACCGCATCGACCGGGCTGTCCTGGGGCCCCGGCCAGAACCGGCGATCCCGCTCATGGTCGGCGGCGGAGGCGAACGCCGGACCCTCAAGATCGTCGCCGATCTGGCCGACTGGTGGTGCGCCGACGTCGGGACGGTCGAGACGTTCACCCGGAAGTCCGCCGCCCTCGACCGCCACTGCCGGGACCTTGGCCGGGACCCGGCGACGGTCATTCGCTCGCAGGTCGTCTGGATCAGCATCGCCGATGCCGAGACGGAGGCTATCCGCCGGCCCGACCTCCAGATCGTCGCCGGTTCAGCTGACGACGTCGCCGACGAGCTCCTTCGCTTCCGTCGTGCGGGAGTGGACCATCTCCAGATCCGGTTCATGGATTTTCCATCGACCGCCGGAATCGAGCAGTTCGTTGGGCGCGCGATGCCCCGCCTGCGCCTCGAGTGGGACTGACCGTGACATCGGTGCTATTCGTCTTCAGCTGGCTCGTCGTCGGTGGCGAGGAGACAGAGGTCCGACTCCTGGCTCGCTTGCTCGACCGCACTCGGTTCCACCTCGAGGTCGTCGCCTGTCTGCGTCGAGACGGCATGCCCGATCAGACGGAGCGCCAGCTCGCGGCCCTGGGAGTGCCGGTTGACCACGCGCCGTATCAGCTCTCGCTCGAGGACACGATCGAGCATCTCGCCGGCCGGGTTGGCGCATTCGATCTGATCGTCGCGTGCCAGGCGGTGCCCGACATTGTTCCGGCTCTCCGCCTGGCAGCGTCCCGCGGCGTGAAGGTGCCGCCGCTGATCGAGCACGCCGGCCTGGTGTCGGAGGCCGAGCGGGTTTCCGACCTGACGGTGAGATTCGTCGGCGTGTGCGATTCGATCCGCGCGACGGCCGCCAGTCGCATGCCCGGGCGCGAGCATCACGCCCTGGAGATCCCATCGATGGTTGACCTCGACGAGTTCGACCCGGGGGACCGGCAGGACGTTCGGGACGAACTTGCCTTTGCCGCCGACGACGTGGTGTTCTGCTGGGTGGGTCGTCTCGACCGCAAGAAGAGGGTCGAGGATTTTCTCCGGGCCGCTGCGATCGTCGTGGCGAGACACGCGCGCGCGCGATTTGTGGTGATCGGCGGACCCGACGCCTTCATGCCCGATTACGAACGGGAGATCCGCCGCCTGGCCGATGATCTCGGGCTCGCTTCGAGGCTCCAGTTCCTCGGCGATCGGGCCGATGTGCCTCGGCTCCTGAGCGGCATGGACGCCATGGTCTGGCTGGCCCGTGGCGAGGGTATGCCGCATGTCGTCGCCGAAGCGGGAGCGGCAGCGCTGCCGGTGATCGCCACGCGCGACAACGGCACGCTCGAGCAGATCGAAGACGGACGGACCGGCATCTTCGTCCCGTACGAACGGCCTGAGGCGGTCGCCGCAACGATGGATCGCCTTACAACTGATGACTCACTTCGGTTGCGACTCGGGTCGGCACTGCGCCGGGACGTGGAAGGGCGTTACTCGACGAGCGTCATCGTTCCGCGCTGGGAATCATTGTTCGACGCGGTCGCGGAGGAGCGGACACGGGCCACCGGCGTCCGATAACGCCCAAGGGCCGGAGTTGGCTCGGTCGAAATGCTACGCAGGTAGGTTGGACCCGGCCTGTAAGCGGACAGCAAGCGGGCGTTCAGGCCGCGCAACGCGCGCGGACGCCAGGTCAACGTTGAATGCTCAGATGAGAATCCGCCTTCGTGAGCAGCGCTACCTTCCGGGGTCGCGGCCGACGGAGGGTGAGTGAACCGCCCTGGGTTTCGTAGAGACCCTGGCCTGCCCTGAGTTTCGTAGAGTCGAGTTGCTGGATATCAGACCACTGTCGCTGTGTTGTGCCGAGTCTCGAACTCGACTGGGGTAAGCATGCCCAATGCTGAGTGACGGCGCTGGCGGTTGTGGAAGATCTCGAGGTAC
>CAAGKR010503352.1_pt1 | contig 10205 bp, 9 predicted proteins | sample 2556971 | NCBI WGS metagenome assembly CAAGKR01 (sample SAMEA5207829, study PRJEB30636) | soil metagenome | biome: forest; feature: boreal; material: soil | place: USA | collected 2011-09 | depth 1 m
GGCGGGCCCCATCGCGGCAGTGCTCTTCGACTATGGGCTGACCCTCGTTCACTTCGAACGGCCCGTCGCCGCCATCGAGGAGGCCCAGGATGCCATCGCGTCGTGCATCGAGGCGGCGGGGCATCCGCGCCCCGACGTGGCTCTGCTCCGCAACGCGGTCCACGATCGCGTCGAGTCCGAGGTGGCTGCCCACGAGGCCAGCGGAGCCCTCGAGGAGATCGATGTCGCCGGCCTGGAGCAGCGTGCCTTCGCCGACATCGGCCTGAACCTCGACGAGTCGCTGCGCGATCAGTGCAGCGTGCTCGCGCAGGAGGCCTGGTGGGACGGGGTCAGGCTGTACCCGGACGCCAGCGCAGCCCTGCGCGCGTTGCGTGATGGCGGCCTGCGCGTCGGCGTGTGCTCGAATGCCGCGTATCGCTCGGCCAGCATGCACCAGCAGCTCGCGCACATCGGGCTCGACGCGCTGCTCGACGCTGCGGTCTTCTCTGGGGAGGTCGGTTGGCGGAAACCGTCGCCGCGACTCTTCGACGCCGCGCTGCGAGCGCTCGGTGCGCGCGCCGATGAGACCGTGTTCGTCGGTGACCGCGTGCGCGAGGACATTCGCGGTGCGGCAGCCGTGGGGATGCGGACCGTTCACATCGTGCGCGACGGCTCACCGCCGCCGGCGCTGCCATCGGACAGCGCTGCGGAGGCCGTGATCCAATCACTCTCCGAACTCCCCGCACTGCTGCTCGCCACGTCGCGGTTGTGACAATTCTCGGGACGGAAAACCAGGCGGGTCTATACTCGCCGGGCCTCGCCATCCGGCGATTCACACACCCGATGAGGCATTGCACCGGTGGACTTTCGCGACTACCTGAAGGAGAGATGCCGTGAGCGCGGCATCTCGCTACACCGGCTCGCCCTGCTGTGTGACCTCAACCAGATCTACTTCTACCAGGCGGTCAACAAGAACAAGGAGAACCCGCCGCCGTGGGTGCTGCGGCGCGCGGCGCCCCACCTCGGTGTGTCGTATGTCGACCTCATGATCGCGGCGGGGTACCTGCGCGACGAGGACCTGCTCGACTGGCGCAATGGCGCGGCGATGAAGGCGACGCGGGTCATCTGACCCGGACCGCCGCAGCCGCAGGAGCGCGGGCGGAGTCCGATACTTCCACGGGTGAACTGGCCGCGCGCCATCATCCACGTCGACCTCGACGCCTTCTACGCGTCGGTCGAGCAGTTGCGCCGCCCCGAGCTGCGCGGGCGTCCGATCATCGTCGGCGGCGGCGGCGAGAACTACCGGCGCGGGGTGGTGAGCGCGGCGTCGTACGAGGCGCGCCGCTTCGGGGTGCACTCGGCGATGCCGCTGGGACGCGCGCTGCGACTGTGCCCGCACGCGGTGGTGCTGCCGGTGGACTTCACCGCGTACCGGAACGCCTCGCGCGCCGTCTTCGCGCTGGCGCGCCAGCTCACCCCGCAGATGGAGCCGGTGTCGCTGGACGAGGCGTACCTCGACGTCACCGGATCGATCAGGTGGCTCGGCCCTCCTGACCAGATGGCGCGCGACCTGCGCGACCGCATCAAGCAGGAATGCGAGCTGGACGCGTCATGCGGCGTGGCCACCTCCAAGATGGTCGCCAAGGTGGCCTCGGACCTCGAGAAACCGCGCGGGATGGTGGTGGTTCCGCCGGGCGACGAGGCCGCCTTCCTCGCGCCACTGCCACTCCGGCGCCTGCCGGGCCTGGGACCCGCCTCGGAGAAGGCGCTGGCCGGCCTGGGCCTGGCCACCCTCGGCGACCTCGCCGCCTTCCCGCTGGCGGCGCTGCGACGCCGTCTCGGCGAACACGCGGCCACCAGCCTCAGCGAGCGAGCGCGCGGCATCGACCGCAGTGAGGTCACCGTGCCAGAGCGCCCCAAGAGCATCTCCCGTGAGGAGACGTTCAGCACCGACGTGACCGAACGCGCTGAGCTGCACCGATTGCTCAGAGCGTGCGCGGCTGACGTCGGCAGGCAGCTGCGCCACGGCCGATGGGCAGCCCGCACAGCCACACTGAAGTTGCGCTACTCGGACTTCGCCACCTACACGCGCCAGCTCACCTGGCCCACGCCGCAGGACGGCGACGTCGTGCTGGCACAGGCGGGGATGCAGCTCTTCGAGGCCGCGTGGTCGGGGGCTCCGGTGCGTCTGCTGGGGATGGGCGTGAGCGGGGTCATCGATGCCGCCCAGCTCGACCTCTTCGACGCCGACGGCGCACCGCGCGACACTCGTCTCGATCACACGCTCGACACCCTCCGCGAGCGGTTCGGGAACGCGGCCCCGAAACGGGGCGGCGCGCCGGCTCTGCGCGACCTCGACTTCCGGGGTGAGGACCTGCGCACGGGGGAGGAGGACTGACGTGCATCGGGCTGTTGCCACAGACAATCTGTGGCCAGTCCGCTGCGCGCGCGGGCGCCATCTCAGAATATTGTCTACCTCGTGACCGGCACAGGCGCATCCGCGACGGCCAGCTTCGCGTGGAGTCCCACGCCCGAGCAGGTCGAGCGCAGCAGGTTGCGCGCTTTCATGATCAAGCTCGGCGTCGACGACGTCGAAGCACTCAACGACGTCGCGCGCCGCGAGCCCGAGCGGTTCTGGTTGGCCACCATCGATGACATCGGCATCGGCTGGCAGCAGCGGCCGACGCGCATGCGCGACACCAGCGAGGGCCTTCCCTTCACGCGCTGGTGGAGTGGAGGACGGCTCAACCTCGCCACCAACGCCGCCGATCGGTGGGCGCAGACGCAACCCGGTCGGGACGCGGTCGTCTGGGAGGGCGACGACGGCACCGAGCGCGTGTGGAGCTACCTCGAGCTCGCCGCTGAGACGGCGCGCTGCGCCAACGGGCTGCGCGAGCTCGGCGTCGGCCCCGGGGATGGGGTTGGCCTCTGCCTGCCGATGATCCCGGAGACGGTGGCCGTGTTCCTGGCCTGCGCAAAGGTGGGAGCCATCGTCATCCCGCTGTTCAGCGGCTACGGAGCGGGCGCCATCATCGCTCGTCTGCGGGACTGCGACGCCAAGGTCCTCGTCATCGCCGACGGCTTCCCGCGACGCGGGTCTCCGGTCATCGCCAAGTCCGTCGCTGACGAGGTCTGCGCAGAGACCGCCTCCATCGAGCATGTCATCGTGGTTCGCCGCCTCGGCACGCTCGAGGTTCGCATGCAGCGAGGGCGTGACGTCTGGTACGACGACCTCACGGTCGCGCAACCGTCCGAGGCCGCCACCCACGCCACCGACGCCGACGACCCGTTCATGCTGATCTACACCAGCGGGACAACGGGGCGACCCAAGGGTACCGTCCACGTGCAGGGCGGTTTTCCGCTCAAGTCCACCCAGGACATGGCGCACTGCTTCGATGTTGGACCCACCGACCGCCTGCTGTGGTTCACCGACATCGGCTGGATGATGGGACCCTGGGCCATCTGCGGGGCGCTGACCATCGGCGCAACGCTGGTGCTGTTCGAGGGCGTTCCCGATCACCCCGGGCCGGACCGTCTCTGGTCGGTGGTGGAACGACACCGGGTGAGCGTGTTGGGAGTGGCGCCAACCGTTGTTCGTGCGCTGATGCGTCACGGCGACGAGCCCGCTCACGCCCATGACCTCTCCAGCCTGCGTGTGCTCGGCTCCAGCGGGGAGCCGTGGAATGTCGATCCCTGGCAATGGTTCCTCGACCACGTCGGCGGCGGTCGCTGTCCGATCATCAACTACAGCGGCGGTACGGAGGTGAGCGGCGGGATCCTCTCCGGCAACATGCTCACCCCAGTCAATCCCTGCGCTTTCGCGGGCCCGTGCCCGGGAATGGACGTGGACGTCCTCGACGAGAACGGCAACAGCGTGCGCAACCAGGTGGGCGAGCTCGTCGTGCGCTCACCGTGGCCGGGGATGACGCGCGGCTTCTGGCACGACCGTGAGCGCTACCTCGAGACGTACTGGTCGCGATGGCCCAACATCTGGGTGCACGGCGATTGGGCGGAGATCGGCGCCGACGGCCTCTGGTACATCCGCGGGCGTAGCGACGACACCATCAAGCTTGCCGGCAAGCGGCTCGGACCCGCGGAGGTCGAGTCGGCGCTCGTCGCCCATCCCGACGTGGCCGAAGCGGCGGCCATCGGAGTTCCCGATGAGCTCAAGGGCGAGGCGCTGGTGTGCTTCGTGGTCCTCAAGGCGGGGATAGCCGACAGTGCGGAGCTCCGTGCAGACCTCACCGCATGCGTGACCGCTGAGATGGGCAAGGCGCTCAAGCCAAAGGCAGTCCTGGTGATTGCTGAGCTGCCCAAGACCCGCAACGCCAAGGTGCTCCGCCGCGTCGTTCGCGCGGTCTACCTCGGTACGGATCCCGGCGACCTGTCGTCGTTGGAGAACCAGGGCGCGATCGAGGCGCTGCAGAAGGCCCGGCGCGCAGGCTGAAGCGTAGGCCTGGCATCGACCCGTCTGGACTACCCTCGAGTGGTGGAGCCATCGCACCAGCAGCCTTCGGCCGATGTCCTGCAACGGCTCTCCCTTGCACCCGTATCGGTCGCCGAGGTGACCGCGGAGCGAGTCGTCGACGATCCACCCGAGATCCCCTGGCACCTCACCCCGCCCGTTGGGGAGATCGCGTTGCAGCTGCGCAGCACGGTGCGTCGCGTGGCGATCGGGGCTGGTCTGGCACGCAACACGGACCTCGTGCAGGCGGTGCGCAACCTGCCGGGCGTCTCTGCGGTGGTGACCAGTCCCGCCGGTGGCACCTTCATCGTGGGTGGTGAGGCGTGGCTCGGGCTCTGCGCCATCGGTTCGCCTCCCGTGGGGCAGCCGATGCCGCTCGACTGGATGCTTCACTCACTGCATCGCTGGTTCGAGCGCGCCCTGGAGCCCTTCTCGGTGGCGGCCACCGTCGAGCGTGTCGAGGGCGCGTGGTGTCCCGGGTTCAGCGACATCGCCGTCGGCGGGAGGAAGCTGGCCGGGCTCGGGTTCCGGGTCACTCGCGAGCGCGTGGTGATGCGTGGCGTGCTGGCGGTGCGTCCGATGAGCGATGGCGACTTCAACGTCCTGGTGCGTTGCCACCGGCTCATCGGCATCGATGTGCGCCGTGACACGGCAACCTCGCTCGCGGAGGCCGTGGGCTCTCCCGACCTTGACGTCGCCACCACCATCGCCGCCTTCCGCAGGGTGACAACAGCGGCGGCTGGCTGAGGTCCCGCGCCGCCGCGGTGCACTAGAGTTGTCGAGGCTCACCTCGCCAGGTGACCTGTGATTCGGGGAGACACATGGCGACCACCGTCGTTGTCGGCAACCAGTCCTTCAAGCGGCGCAATCCGCTCGCAGTGTGGCTCGGCCTGCCCTTCATCACGCTCGGCATCTACTACTTTGTGTGGTGGTACAAGGTCAACAACGAGGCACGGCGCTTCCTCAACGACCAGTCCATCAACCCCGGTTTGTCGGTGGTGGCGGTGACGCTCGGAGCGTTGATCATCGTGCCGCCATTGGTGTCGGCATATGGGACCACCGCACGGATCGCGCGCATGCAGGAGCGCGCCAGGATGCCTGCCGGTACGAGGGCCAACCCCTGGATATCGGTGCTCCTCCACTTCATCTTCGGTGCCCATGTCCTGTACATGCAGATGGAGCTGAACAAGATCTGGGACGGATACCGGCAGACCACTGTAGCCGCGTTGCCACCGCCGCTTGCGCCGCCGGCGATGCCTCCTGCCGTCTAGGGCGGCTTCTCTAGGGCTGACTGGCGGGATCGCCGAGCGAGGCCTTTCGCCCCACGAGAATCTGCGCGGAGCCCGTCGCAAGGGCGACGAGCCTGCCGGCTTCGTCAGTGAGCTGGACTGTGGCGACGGCCAGGGACCGTCCGCGGTGCACCACGGTTGCCCGCGCGTGCAGCAGGCTGCCGTCCGCGGCCACCGGACGCAGGTAGTTCACCTTCAGGTCGATCTGCGCGAACGCGGTTGCCGCGGGCACGGTGGTCTGCACCGCCATCCCCAGCGCGGTGTCCGCGAGGACGGCGATGAAGCCGCCTTGCGGCCATCCCCAGGGCGTGTTCAGCCATCCGGTCACCGGCATGACGCACTCCGCGCTCCCCTCCTCGGCACTCACTGGTGTCAGGCCCAGCAGATGATGCAGCGGTGGAGGCGGCAGCGTGCCCGCGATGTGCGCGCGAAGCACGTCCAGCCCCGACATGCTGTCCCACACCGCCTGCTCGAGCACGGTGCCGGTGGGTGGGCGCAGGAACGGATCGACATCGCTCCCCAGGTGCTGACCATCTGTCGGGGCCGGTGGCGGCGCCGCGGTCCCGCTGCGCGTCGGCGCGTCGGCTGGGGAACCGAACACGATGCACCGCGACGTCGCGTGCGCAAGCAGTGTTCCGTTGGTATCGGTGATGTCGCAGCTGCTGAGCGCAAGGCTCCGGCCCACGTGGAGCGCGCGACCGCTCGCCTGCACCCGTCCGCCCACACGCGCGGGGCGCAGGTAGGTGATCGACAGTTCCGCGGTGGTGTACGCGGTGCCTGCAGCCAGCTCGGTGTGGATGGCGCAGCCGAGTGCACCGTCGGCCGGGATGGCGAGCAGGCCGCCGGGGACCGCACCCTGCGGTGAGTGCAGCCAGCCGGTGATCGGCATGCTGAACACTGCCTCGCGCGGCGCGGCGCTGTCGAAGGTTGTGCCGGTGAGGTGGAACATCGCCGGTTGCGCGCGAACCGCCCTCAGCTGCTCGAGGCCGCCAAGCGCGCGCGTCTTCGCATCCACGGTGGCGCCACGCGCACGCTCCCGCCACACCGCCGGCTCGGTCCATCGCACGGACGGGCAGGATAGCGGCGGCTCGCGGTCGCCCACGCAAGATGATTCTGGGTTAGGGTGGCTGCTGCCGATGCCAAGCACCGTCCCAGCACCCTTCGAAGCACTCTTTGCCGGATCCAGCGAGGGCGACCGCGCCGCCGTCGACCTGCTCTGCAGGCTCGTCGACGCCAGCAGTGACGTCCTCCTCGAGGTCAACGGCAGGCGTGTGCCCCTGCCTGCCTCGCTGCGCACGCTCCTGCAACGTGCCGTCGATCACCTGCGCCGCGGTGATGACATCCGCCGCTCGCTGGGAAGAGCCCCGGCGCGCACGCTGTTGCAGCCGGTCGTCCACCTGGGCACCGCGGAGACCGCGGGGTATGAGGCGCTGAGCGACCTCTCGACGCGCGATCTCCAGGGCGCGGACAGCTGGTTCCGTGATGCTGCGGTGCTCGGATTGGGTGAGGAGTTCGAGCTCGTCCTGCTCACCCTCGCTCTCGAGGAGCTGCAGAGCCTGCCGGCGAATGTCTATCTCTCCGTCAACGTGTCACCGCACACGGTGATGTCGCCGCACCTGCCCGGCCTGCTGAAGGACGTCGATGCCGCGCGTCTTGTGCTCGAGCTCACCGAGCACATGCCCGTCGAGGACTACGTCGCGCTCAACGCGGCGCTCAAGCGGCTGCGGCGTCGCGGCATCCGCATCGCTGTCGACGACGCGGGTGCGGGATTCTCCAGCCTCAACCACATCCTCCTGATCCGCCCCGAGATCGTGAAACTCGACGTATCGCTGATTCGCGACGTCGACACCGACGTCGCGCGTCGCTCCCTGGTGAGCGGTTTGTGCCACTTCACCGCCGAGATCGGCGCCGACTGCGTCGCCGAAGGGGTGGAGACGGACTCGCAGGCGCGAACACTGCGCGAGCTCGGGGTCACCTACGGGCAGGGATGGCACCTCGGTCCGCCGCGGCGCCGTCGTGCGGCAAAGGGGCGCGTGGACTAGCCCTTCTCCGGGCGTCGTTCGTGTGTCTAGTTAAGCTTCGGGAGTCAGACAGCTGAAGCGGACTAGTTCTATCCGAGTGCAGCGAGGTTCGGGAGTCAACCTGCACCAGTAGGCGTAACGTTGGTCCCATGTCCCCCGTGACCGACCACTTTGCGCTAGACACAATGATCTTCGACCGACTCGCGGGCGATTCGCTTGCGCCCGGGACGATCCAACAACTGGTAGATGCTCATCGCATCGAACTGGTTGTCACTATCGTGCAAGAGGAAGAATTGGCGGCCATTGCCGTAGACAAGCAAGAGAAGCGTGCCCTGATCGCAAGCATTCCGCGAGTGGTGCTGCCCAGGACGAGCGGCATCCTCGGCGAGGCAGTAATTGGGTCGATGCGGCTCGACACCACGGGTCGGATCAACCGACCGCCTGGCCACGACAACGACAGCTCCATCGCCGGTGAAGCTCTAGCGCGCGACTATCCACTTGTGACCGAAGACTCGAAACTCGCAAACGCTGCAACGAAGCAGGGGGTCAGAGTTTGGGACTTTTCTCGATTCGTTGCGCACATCCAGTCGCTTTGACTGCGGGAATGGTGGCCGGACACTAGGGTTTGCTGAAAGCGCCGCGTCAGGCAGGCAGGACGATGAAGGTGAGGTCCTCGGGCTGAAGCGGCTTGACCGAAACCGGGTTGGCGGGCTGGTCGGTGCGCGGGTCGATGAGCGTCATCCAACCACCACCGCGGAAGTACTCGAGGATGTAGGGGCCGCCGACCGGTACGGCACTGATGGTGAAGTCGCCGTTGGCGTCGGAGGTGCCGTAGTAGAAGGGGCCACTCGTGGTGTACCCCCCCGAGAGCTGGGTGAAGTGGGTGCCCAGCCGCACCCGGCCGGCGGCGCCGTGGCCGGCCGAGTCGACCAGCGTCCCGGACACCGGCTGTGCACTGCGCAGGAGGCCGCGCGCAGTGCGAGCCGACGACGTGGAGCCGAAGTTGGTCACCAGCCGCTGCAGGGTGGCCGCCGCGCCCTGGTAATCGAGCGAGGCGATCTCGGACCGTCCGGCCGCGAGCAGCGTGGAGGGGTACGCCCGCGCAGCTGAGGCCGCGCCGCCATGGGCGGCGGCGTCATCGAGCAGCGCAACCGCGTCGGCGGCGCGGTTGCCGGCCACCAGCTCCGCTGCCGCCTGGACCTCATCGGCCCCGCGCATCGCGGCAATTGTCTGCACCAGTGAGCTGGGTGGCGGACCCTGGGCTGCCTCGTCGAGCCGGCGCAGGGCGAGCTCCGCATGGCCACCCTTGATCGCGGTCGATGCGGCGTCGATGAGAAGCTGCGCGCGCGTCTGGGCAGCCTGCGCCAGCAGCGACGGAGCGCTGACCACGGTCAGCACAGCCACCGCGGAGTCGACGTCACCCGAGGTCGCCAGCTTCCGGGCCCAGGCGATCCGCGCCACCTGCGCATCGTGCTCCGCCGCCGCCGACGCGCCGGGGTCGAGCACCATGAGGAACCCGCTCCGCCCCGCCACCGCCTCATCGAGGCTCACGGCCTGCGCGGGGTCACCACTGGCAAGCGCGGTTGCCGCCGCGGAACGGCCATCCTCGGCCGAGGCGCGCCCGCCGAGCAGGACGCCGAGCACGATCGCCACGCCGGCGATCGGAGCCACCGCCCTGACCCCGCGGGGAAGCCGGCGCTGGGGTCGAGCGGCGGCCAGTGAGAAAGGTGGGGGCGGTGGCGGCGGCGGTCCCTGGTTGGAGACCGGGTACGTCGTGAACGGCGGAGGCTGCATCGGTGTCTGCAGACGATAGCCGAGCGCGTCCGTACCACCGGGGGTGTCCAGCGGTACCCTGCCGCCGGCATGGTGGTCCTTGACGGCAGCCCGCTCAGCATCGACGACGTGCTCGCGGTGGCCCGCGAGGGCGCGAGGGTCGAGGTCGGCGAGGCTGCGCGACGGCGGATGGCGCCATCGCGAGCGGTCGTCGAGCAGCTCGACAGCAGCGACAGCATCGCCTACGGCGTCACCACGGGCTTCGGCGCCCTCGCCGACAGGGCCGTGCAGCCTGCCGATCGCGCGGCGCTGCAGCGCCACGTCGTGCTGAGCCATGCCTCGGGAATGGGTGCGCCGCTGGACGCCGAGGTCGTGAAAGGAATGCTGCTGCTGAGAGCACGCACCCTCTGTGCCGGGTACTCGGGGGTGCGCCCGCTGCTGCCGGAGTCGCTGGCGGCGCTGCTCAACAGCGGCCTGGTTCCGTGGGTACCGGAGCACGGCTCGCTGGGTGCGTCCGGCGACCTCGCGCCGCTGGCCCACGCCACCGCCTGCCTACTCGGCGAGGGTTGGGTGTGGGACGGCACGGAGCGCCGACCAGCGGCCGAGGCGCTGACGGAGCGCGGGCTGCAGGCGATCACCGTCGGGCCGCGCGAGGGGCTGGCGCTCATCAACGGCACC
>CAAGKR010295055.1_pt1 | contig 10202 bp, 12 predicted proteins | sample 2556971 | NCBI WGS metagenome assembly CAAGKR01 (sample SAMEA5207829, study PRJEB30636) | soil metagenome | biome: forest; feature: boreal; material: soil | place: USA | collected 2011-09 | depth 1 m
CTCGCTCCTGAAGGAGTTTGACGGCGCGGTCGAGATCCGCCACGCCATCGCCCGCTACCGGTTCAACGTCCAGCAAACCTGAGGAGGATTCGATGAAGTCAATTCGCCTGCTCCTGTCCCGGTGGCTCGAGCGCCGCCGGCTCCGCTCCGCCGTCCGGCGCCTGCGCCGGTTCGAGCGCCGCACGGGCGTCCTCGTGCTCAACACCGCGCTGGTCGGCAAGGTCTGCAAGGTGCAGGTCGGAGCCAACACGATCGCCGAGCTCGACGAGTGGACCTACAACCCGACCGCGGACGTCATCGAGAAGACGCCGTTCCTGGCGAACTCGAAAACCCACATGGTCGGCCTGATGGACGGCAGCGGCTCATTCAAGGGTCGGCTCGACATGACCGACACGCTGGGCCAGGTCGCGGTCCGGAACGCGATGCTCGCAGGGACGGTCGTCGTCCTGAACCTGTTCACCGATCCGACCCACGCATTTCGGGGTAACGCGTTCCTCAAGGCGACGCCAATGAAGGCGGGCGTCGCAACTCTGGTCGAGGCGCAGTACGACTTTCAGGCAGACGGCGACTGGGCCTGGTCGTAAAAGTGGCGCAGCTCCCCACGCTGGTCGTGTCGGCCCGCGTCCGCGGGCGCTGGTCCTTTCGCGCGGCCGTGTACCCGCTCCGCCTCGCGCGGTGGCTGGTCCGCCATGCCGGCGTCGAGGTCGAAGTCCGCAGCGGCCGCGAAGTGATCTCGCGCGTGTTCGTGCGGCCTGAGCTCGAGGTGACGGTGAAAACATGACCGCGATGGCTGGCAAGAAGGCCGGCTTCTACCTCACAAACAACACCGCGAGCGTCGCGTTCGCGCAGGAGGCGATGACGGACGTCTCGGCGAACCGGTTCGTCGGCTTTCCTACGCCCGCTGTCGTGCTGCGCAGCATCTACCAGATCACCAACTCGGCCAAGCGGTTTTGGGACCCGACCGTCGCGCTCACGATGGAGGAGTCGCTCGACAGCGCCGTGTCGTGGCACGCCGTGGTCCCTGACTCGGTCGAGTCGGCCGGCGGCCGTTTCGTTTTCATCGCGTCGCGCCAGGCGGCTCCTGCCGCCATGTACCGGGTGAGCGGGAGCTACATGCCGTGGGCGAACGCGGGCGGCGGCTACGAATGGCAGGCCGCGCCGCAGGTCGAGGTCCTTGAGTCGACCGAGTTCCCGGCGACCTCGCGGACCCACACGGTCAATCCGCTGAACAGCGGGCAGGTGCAGGTGAAGCGCTGGTGGCTCGACGACACGATGCGCGCGCAGATGGTCGCGGGGGCACAGATGGCGCTAATACTGTGGCTCGACGCGACGGCCCAGCCAGCGGGGCCACGCTGGGAGGCGTTCGCCCGGTTGAAGGCGGGCGCGATCAAGGTCGCTGTCGGAGCCCTACACACGGAGGATTTGACCTTTGAACTCGATTCCCAGCTCACCTTCATCTCGAGCTGATCGCCGGGCGGCGATCCTCGCGCTGGCGGGCGTCCGGCAGACCAAGCCGACCACGATCCCTGGTCCCGACGGGCCGGTCGCTGTCCTGGTCCGCGAGCTGCTCGCGCAGGAGGCGCGCGACTTCGAGATCGCCAACGCGAAGGGCTCACCGAACGCGCTCGGCATGCTCCTGCAGCTATCGATCGCCGACCTCGACGAGCCGCACGACCTGCTCTTCGAGCCGACCGACCGGGGGACGCTCCAGGAGCTCGGTGTGTTCGGCCTGAAGGAGGCGCTCGAGCTCATCCAGGAGCTGAGTGGCGTGACGGACGAGGATCTGGCGAAGGCCCGCCGGTCTTTAGTGGTTGGCCTGTCGAGCGGCTCCAGCTCGTAATCGCCGAGCGCACAGGCCGGACTCGCGACGAGATGCTCGCCACGATGCGAGTCTCCGAATTGCGCGATTGGTACGCGCACCTCGCGCTCGAGGCGGAGGAGGCGCAGGCGCAGATTGATGCGGCCCGAGGGAGGTAGCTGATGGGTGTTATCGCTGACCTGATGGTCCGCGTCGGCGCCGACGTCGCCTCCTTCAAGACCGGCATGTCCGAGGTCAACACGAAAGTCGAGGACGCCGGGAGCGGATTCGCCAAGCTCGGTCCGCTCGCGCTGGGGGTCGGCGCCGGCGTCCTGGCGGTCGGCGCCGGCCTCACGGCGTTCGGCATGCACGCGATCGACACCGCCACCGCGGCCGGCAACGCGGCGTTCGAGATGAGCGAGAAGTTCGGGCTGTCGGGCCACCAGGCGTCGGCGTACCTGAGCGTCGGCTCGCAGCTCGGGCTGACCAATGAGCAGGTGTCGAAGAGCTTCCAGTTCCTGTCGAAGAACGTGAGCGGGATGGCGCTGACGCTCGAGGCCGGCGGGAAGATCTCGGCGGCGACCGGGCAGGTCTACAAGGACCTCGGCATCAACGTCCTCGACTCGAGCGGGCACGTGAAGAGCGCAAACGAGCTGATGCTCGAGTCGGCGGACGCGTTTAAGGGCATGGCCGACGGGCCAGAGAAGGCGGCGCTGGCGATGAAGCTCTTCGGGAAGTCTGGGACGGACATGCTCCCGATGCTGAACCAGGGCCGGGCCGGCATCGAGGCGATGATGGCTTCGGGCCAGGCGATGGGCGACGTGATGTCGAACGACCAGGTCGCCGCGGCCCACAAGCTCGCGCTCGAGCACAAGCAACTCGACACGGCGATGGCCGGCGTGACGAACCAGATGGGGCTGTTCCTGATGCCGATCATGACCGCCGTGTTCGGCTTCGTCGTTGGGACGGCGATCCCGGCGGTGCAGAGGTTCGGCGCCTACTTCATGGAGCACCTCTGGCCGGCGATCCAGCAGGTCGGCGCGGCGTTTATGGGCATCATGGCGCCGGCGCTGAAGTACATCCAGACGCACTTCGAGCAAATAAAGCCGGTGCTGATCGGCGTCGGGATTGTCATCGGCATCATGCTCGGCGCGGCCGTGATCGCGATCGGGCTCGTGGTGCTCGCGGTCGTGGGCTTGGTCGCCGGGATCACCTGGCTCGCGGGCCAGGTCGAGAGCTGGCTCCCGCAGATCGGCGGCTTCTTCGACCGCCTGGGGGGCGGCGCGCACGACGCGATCGCCGGCATCATCACCACGTTCAACACGGTCGTCGCGTTCATCTCGAACCTGCCGGGCTCGATCGCCAAGGCGGCGGTCGGCATGTGGGACGGCGTGTGGGGCGCCTTCAAGGGGATGCTCAACCTGATCGTCCGGGCCTGGAACTCGCTTCACTTCACGATCGGCGGCGGCTCATTCGCGGGCGTGACGATCCCGAGCATGACGCTGGGCGTGCCTTACCTACCGACGTTCGACCAAGGTGGCACGGTTCCCGGCCCCTACGGGTCGCGTCAGATCGTTGCGGCCCTGGGCGGTGAGCGATTCTCGATGGGTGGTGGCGGCGGAGGCGGCGCGTCTACTCCCTACGTGATCGTCGCCGTCGACGGGCGACAGCTCGCGCTCGCGCTCGCTCCGCACCTCGTCGAGCAGACGCGCATCAGAGCTGGGCTGAGGCAGTGACGAGCCCCTACATCCTCGCGATCGGCAACGTCGATATTCCCAACGGCAACATGGAGACGGTCGACCCGGTGGCACGTCGCCTGTTCACGTCGCTGGGCACGGACGGCGATGCCACGATGAGGGCATGGGCACTGTTAGTCGGCAGCGCGCCGACACTGACAGCTCACGTCGCAGCGTTCCCGTCGGGTTGTCAGATGGCGGTTGGGCATCTCGACTGGTGGGACCTGATTGCGACCGTGCGCGTGCAGTGGGCGACTGGCGCCCAGCCGTTCCTCTACGCTCGAGCGCCAATCGCGGGCCCGAACTGGGTGCGCGCCTATATCGACGGTGCGAATCTCGTCTTGCAGAAGGACGTTGCAGGCGCCCCATCAACAGTCGCCACGACCGCGGCGGCAGCCGTTAACGGGACGTGGTACTGGCTGCGCGTCGCGATCGTCGGAGCGCTCTACACCGTCACGCTCTACGCTGACACGGCAGGCGCGATGGGCGCGTCTATCGCGACGATCAGCGGCGTCATCGCAGACGCAGCCCTACAGGGCGGGCGTGTCGGACTCGAGGCGGGTGGCACCCCGACGACGAACTTCGGCGGCGCGTTCGCGGGCGTCTGCACGATCTCGGGCCCGAGCCCGCTCGGCTGGATAGCGCAAGTCACTGCGGGGGAACCCGCGTTCTGCTGGTCGAAGTCGCGCTCGTATAGCGGTAAGGCGTCCGCCTCGGTTTACAACGCCGACGCGAGCGGTCAGGGGTTATGGATCGCTGGTAGTGGTGTGCTCGCCGTCCCGTTGCCCGCGGGGTCGTATCAACTGAGCGGGCAGTTCTGGGGCAGCGGAGCCCCGAGCGCGTTTGGCGCGGCACTCGGGGCGCTGTGGGCGGGCGGCACGTCGAGTTCAGCTTGGCAAAGAGGCACCCAGACCGGCGCAGTGACGCTTTCTGACCTCTTCCTCTTCGCTTACGGGCAGGGCACCTACTACTTCGACGACATACACGTAATCAATACCGCGACCATCGTGGCCCCGAAGTCAGCAGGCATTGAGATCGACAATCAGGTCGCAGCTCGAACGACAGCTCTCTTCGAGGCGATCGTGCCTGTGACGACTACGTTCTCGAAGGGCCAGCCCGTCTCGCTGCGAGACGGCAACGACGCGCTCGTCTTCGGCGGCCGCATCGACACGCCCAAGCGCTCGCGCTTCGATCGACCTGGCGGCAAGGCGCTGTGGTCGCTGCAGTGCGTCGATGACCACTACTTGGCAGACAAGATCGTCGTCGCGAAGAGCTGGGCCGGGCAGACGTGCGGCTTCATGGTCAACGATCTACTCGCCTCGTACCTCGCAGCAGAAGGCATCGTCGCGGGCAACATCGAAGCGGGGCCAGTCGTCACGCAGCAGGTGTCCAGCTACATTCCCTGCTCACAAGCGATTGACGAGCTTGCAACTCTCGCCGGGTTCACCTGGTGGATCTTCGATTCGCGGCTCTACTTCCAGAGTTATCTCAGCACCGCCGCCCCGTGGGGGCTGACAGGTGCAGACTTGCTATGGATCCCGTCGCCGGTGCGCGACGACGCAGCGCCGCTGTATCGCAACCGCCAGTGGGTGAAGGGCTTCAAGGACGTCTCAGCGCTCGCGACTGAGACGCAGCACGGCGACAACATCGCCAAAGCGTTCGTGCTTGGGTTCCCCGTCGCGATGCAGCCGACGTCGATCGCCGAGCTGCGAGCTTCGTACTCGGCGCTGATCCTCAAGGACGCGCCAGTTGGCTATTGGAGGCTCGGCGATGCGAGCGGCGCTCTCGCGGACTCGAGCTCGGTCGCGACTCACCCGGGAACGCTGAGTGGCACGCTGACGACCTACGCTCAGCCGGGCGCGATCGTCGGCGACGCCAACCTTTCCTTCAAGTTCGCGCTCGGTACCGGACGCATCGACATGGCCGACGCGACGGACCTCAAGCCGGCGGCGCTCTCGGCGGAGTTCTGGGTCAAGCCGAACTCCCTGGCAGCGAAGCAGACTCCGATGGCGAAGGCGTCGAGCGGGGCCTGGTCCGATGGATGGGGCTTCTACTGGAACGCCGTCGACGGGTTCCGGTTCTTCATCAACAACTACACGAGCTTCTTCGCGATCATCCCCGCCGCGCTGGTCACGCTCGGGGGTTGGCACCACATCGTCGGGACCTACGATCCGGCCGCCGGGCTCATCAAGGTCTACTTCGACGGCGTGCTCGCGGGATCCGTCGCTTACACCCCGGCGATCTCCCAGCTCGGCGGCGCGTTGACGATCGGCAACAACGCTGGGAGCGGGACGAGCTCGGTCGACGGCCCGATCGACGAGGCGGCGTTCTACAACTACGCTCTCAGCCCGCAGCAGGTCGCAGCTCACTACGCAACCGGGTATTACGGACTCGCCGGCGCCGCGACTTATCCCGCGCTCGTGCAACACGACGGCCCGGTTGGTTATTGGCGCTTAGGGGAGGCGAGTGGGCAGGCAGCAGACTCGAGCGGTAACGCGCACCCCAGCACTGTCGCGACCGCGATCTCCTACAGTCAGCCGGGCGCGCTTGCGAATAACGCTGACACTGGCATGGGGTTCAACGGGACCACGAGCGTCCTATCGATACCCGACACCCCTGTCCTGAAAGTCATCGGCAACCTTGCTTTGGAGTTCTGGATCAAGCCCGCGAGCATGGCTGTCAGGCAGTCACCTATCTCGAAGGGATACACCGCCGAGTTCGAGCTAACTATTGAGGTTGATGGGTCCGTGAGCTTCTACTTTGGGGACGGCGCGACGTATGCGGCCCTGGGTGCTGTGTTGCCAATCGGCAGCATCCTAAATGGCGTGTGGGCGCATGTGGTGGTGCAACGTGATGCCGTGAACGGCTACGGCTACTTGAACGGCGTGCTAGTCAAGACCATTCCGTACTCACACGCTATCGTCGCCGGTGCGGGGGTTGTGGCAATCGGGGCAGAAAGCCCATCAGGTCAGGCCATCAACGGGGAACTCGACGAAGTGGCGGTCTACGCTCACGCGCTGAGCGCTGCGCAGGTCGCCGCTCACTACGCAGTGGGCAAAGCTCCACTCGCTCTAGGCGCCCAAAAGACATTCGGCATCAAGGGCGTCGACACCGGGAAGGACTACTACTGGGCGAAGGGCGACCCGTCGATCGTGCAAGACCAAGCTGGGCCTGTGCTGCTGTTGCCCGACTCAATCGCCGTCACGTATCAGGGGCTCTTCGACGGCATCACGCAGTCGCAGGACACGAGCGCAGTCGACGCGCTGCGAACGATCGAGGGCATCGGCACGGGCTACGTGGACAACGTGATCGACCTGCCTGGCGCTGCGAGCCACCAAGCAGCTCTCGACCAAGCAGGCAAGCTGCTCAGCTTGTACGCGAAGCTCGGCAACAAGCTCACCTTCACCACTCTGCGCAGCGGGCTGCAGCCGGGGCAGCTGCTCCTGGTGACGCTGACAGATCTCGGCTACACGAGCGGCACCGACAACCTGCTCATCGTGGGCGTGAAGATCACCGACTCGACGGCGCTGATGCCTGATCGCATCACGCCGCAGCTCATTTACGAAGTCACCGCCGTCGAGGGCCCATACAACGGCGACTGGGCTCTGTTCTTCGCCGGCCTGATCACGACGCTCCCCGTGAGCGGCTCCGGGCTCTCTCAGATGCTTACGATCCTCAACAGCTTTACGGAGGCTTGGGCTTGGAGTGAAACGGTGACGAATACAGTCCACGCGTGCTTCGCGGCCGACGGCCTAACCGTCGCCGACGGGACCCATCTCGCGTGCTGAGCTCCTCCCGCGACGCCTGGGGCTGGTCGGGCCGGGCCCGGATCACCGTCCGCCGGCACGCGAGCTATTGCCCGCACGTGCGCAGCTCGAGCTGGGCGTGCGCCTGCGAGGCGCGGATCGTCGAGCAGGTCGAGCTCGAGAACACCATCACGACGATCGGCAAGAACATGGCGCGCGACATGCTCCTCGGGCTCGTTGGCGACGCGAAGGTCCGCTGGTTTGGGGTCGGGACTGACGCCACCGCGCCCGCTGTTGGACAGACGCAGCTCATCGCTGAAGTCTTCCGCAAGATCACGACGACGAGCACGCAGGGCGCAGCCGGCGAATCGATCAACACCGTCTTCATCGCCCCGAACGAAGCCGTCGCCGCTATCAACGAGCTCGGCTTCTTCTGTGGGCCGGCAGCTGGCTCAGGCGCGAACACCGGGATCATGGTCGCTCGAGTGCTCTACGCGCACAGCAAGACGGCGCTCGAGTCGATCCAGGTCGACCGCCACGACCAGTTCTAAGGGGGATCCGTGAACGTAACCGAGTGGACAAGCGCGACGGGCGTGGGCTCGGACAAGCTCAACGAGCCGTTCTGGATCAAGGCGGCCGCTTACGACGGGGTCAACCTCTGGGTCGCGGTCACGATCGGGCCCGGCCGCGCGGACTTCGGGAGTCCGTCCGGCGCGAAGTTGACCGTCCAGGCGGCCGACACGGTCCTCCACGTCACGCCCGTCGTCATCTCGACCACGTACTACATCTTCCTGGTCCCGGCGGCCGGTGCCGCGGTGTATCGGTTCTCGACCAGCCCGACTCCGCAGAGCGGCGAGGCGACGCTCGGTAGCGTCACGACCGGGAACCCGATCGGCTCCGCGGTCACGCGCGCGGATCTTCGCGGCCTCTTGCCCGTGCCGAGCTCGAGCCTGACGACGACCGCGGGCGATATAAAGGCGATTGGCGAAGCGGCCGCGACCGGCTCGAGCTCGCTCGGCGCGCCGGCCGACCACATCCACCCCGACACGAACGTCGTCGTCACTGACGAAGTGGGCGTGATCGGTGACATAGGGGATCTCGTCGCAGTTCACGTCGCGGGCGCGTCGACACGCTGGGCTGACGCTGGTCATCAGCATTCGTGGGCATCGCTGATCGCTGCAGTGCTGACGTGGGCAGCAGCTCAGACCTTCAGCGCGCTCGCGACGTTCAACGCGGGGATCACCACAGCCGGCGCGGTCACGATCGGAGCCCACGCCTCGAACACCGTGCAGACGACTCCGTCGGCGACGGGCTCGAGGAACTGGATCCAAGCAGCTGATCCGGGCGGTGCAGCGGCGAACGGCGACACCTGGGACGCTGCCTAGATGGGCACGGCCCAGATCGGCGTCAACAACGGCATCAACGACTGGATCTTCGACGGTTCGATGCACCAGGCGTGGGTGGGCTCATTCGCGACTGCAGGCCTTGGTCGCATGATCCAGGTCGACGCGTACTTCGCATCGCAAGCTGGCGGTGGCAGCGGCGGCGCAGTCGCTTGGCAGAACAGCGCGTGGATCGGTTTCTATCAGAACGCCGGCGGCATCGCAGCCGGCAGCGGCACGGGCGGCGCATGGCGCACGTCGACGGGCGACGTCCCGACCCCAGCGAGCGACAGCTGGCAGTTCGGCAACTACTGCAGCGCTGGGATCTACTGCATCTACCACGACGACGGCGGACTAACCCAGGTCAACGGCGCGAGCGGTGGCAACGCGACGGGCGGCACGAACGTCAACGCCTACGCAGGGCGCACCGGCTCGATGCCCGCTGTTGGTACGTACTTCGTCATCGCTCGATACGCGCGTCGCGGTGGTGGCTGGACGAAGACGTTCCGCCGCACCCGTCGCGCCAGCGCGTGGGTCATCAACCATCGCAGCGTCCGGCGCGCCGGTGGCTGGACTCAGGTTGCACGGCTCGCCGAGAACGTCCCGTTCGAGCGACGCGAGAGCGAGATCGACGCCTTCACGCTCGAGAACGGAGTTTGGGTTCCTGGCCTACTGCGCTGGGAGGGCCCGTACTACGTCGGGACGCCGGGCGCTCGCGAGGCGCACCTGTATGGGTTCCCACAGCCACGAGCCTACGAGCTGAGAGCAGCATGAGCGACGGCATGTTCGTCGACGCCGAAGACTCCCACGTTCGCTGCTGCTGGGTTGAGAACGGAGTACGGTGCAACGCCGTGCCACATGCGGGCGGGCGAGGGCGTTCGGCATGCGAGCTCCACGCGGTCACGCTGCGCGGCCCCGTCTCCCCGACCGACCCGCGCGCGCCGACCAGCGTCGTGCCTCCGCCGTCGCCCGGGAAGGTCGCATGAGCAGCGACCCGATGCAGTGGCAGCCCAACGATCGCGAGCAGCAGATTCTCGACGAGGTGGCGGCTGAGGCGTACTTCAGCGACGTCGAGCTCAAGCGTCTGCAGGACTCGCGCGCCGACCTCGAGCGGGCGATCGCGCAGCAGGGCCAGGTCGCGCTCGCGGCCGCGGCGAGCTTCGGGAAGGTTTTCAACACGATCCTGAGCCTCAACGACCGGGACCCGAATCACTGGGTTGGGAAGTTCGACGTCGAGCGGGAGATGTTCGACGTGCGGCCGTCTCATTCCGTGGTGCTATCTCCGGCACCCAAGGAGGAGGGACCATGAGCGATAAGCCCGTCGTGCAGTTCGTGAAGGAGACCGACGCGGCCTGGGCCGACGGCACTTCGACCGACGCTCAGATTACCGCCGCCCTCGCGACGGTTTGGAATGCACTCGCCGGCGCCTGACCTCTCGTAGCGCGCCCGGCTGAAGGAGTTCTCTCGTGATTGGAAACTATGCCCAGCAAGGTCCTCGCGCGCCCTGGCAGAACAAGATCCTCGGCCACGGCGGGCATCC
>CAAGKR010017009.1_pt1 | contig 10195 bp, 6 predicted proteins | sample 2556971 | NCBI WGS metagenome assembly CAAGKR01 (sample SAMEA5207829, study PRJEB30636) | soil metagenome | biome: forest; feature: boreal; material: soil | place: USA | collected 2011-09 | depth 1 m
GACCCGGCTATGCCGGCGCGCTTTTGATGGGTCTCGGTATGGGCGTGGTTGCGGCACCCTGCATCGGGCCTGTCGTGCTCGGCCTGCTGCTGATGGTCGAGCGCAGCGGCAGCGCGATTTTCGGCTTCGCGCTGTTCTTTACCCTCGCAGTAGGACTCGGCGTGCCTTATATCGGACTCGCACTCGCCGCCGGCAGCATCCGGCGACTTCCCCGCTCGGGCGAATGGCTCGCGTGGGTTGAGCAATTCTTCGGCTTCGTGCTGGTTGGCCTCGCGCTTTATTTTCTCGATCCGGTGGTGCCGAACAACCTGATGACACGCATCCTGCCGTACTACGCCGTTGCGGTGGGAATCTTCCTCGGCTTCATCACGCCGGCGGGAAGAAATTGGCGACCTTTCTTGATAGTACGATCCGCGCTTGGAGTCGTGGCGATAGGCGCACTCGTGTTCTTGCTCTATCCTCGACGCGCGCCCGATATGCTTCGCTTCGATCCGTTCAATCCGGAGATGCTCGCCAGCGCCACTGAATCGCGCAAGCCCGTGCTAATCGATTTCAGCGCGGACTGGTGTATCCCATGCCGTGAGATGGATCATTCTACCTTTGTGGATCCGGCCGTAGTGCGCGAGGCCGCGCGTTTCGTCCGCATGAAGGCCAACCTGACCGCGCAGGACAAGGCCAACGAAGCGCTGATGACCAAGTACGAAATTCAGGGCGTACCGACCACGTTGATGATCAATTCCTCCGGCACTGTGCAGCGACGCAAGGTCGGCTACGTCGGACCGCAAGAGTACCTGTCCGATCTCCAGCAGGTCGATTGAGCGCGCTTCCCATGGAGCGGCGGGTTTTGTAGGTTCGCATAGGCGGCGCGCGTCTGCATCATCTAAAATACAGATGGGCATCCAAATACAGGTGAGGTCCCGCGATGGCTCCAGTAAGCGACGGATTCGTGGCCGAAATTTTCGCGATGGTAAAAGAGCGGCGCTCGTTCGGACGTCATCCGCTCTGGCTCCAAATCAAGGACGGCAAGGTCTCGCAGGACGGCCTCTGCATCTTCGCGACCCAATTTTTTCTGCAGGTGCGCGAGTTCCCACGCGCGCTCAGCGCCCTGCACTCGCGATGCTTCAATGCCGAGGAAAGGATGAAACTTGCCGAGAGCCTCTACGAAGAAGAGACAGGCAAGATTTCCGGCAGCGCGCCGCATCCTGAATTGTTCATGAAGCTCGGCGTCGGCTTGGGACTTAGCCGCGACGACATGATTCACGCCAAGGCGCTGCCCTCCACCGCCGCACTTATCGACTGGTTCGAGCTCTCGACCAAGGATCGCTCGTTTGCAGAGGGAATCGGCGCGATCAACATCGCAGCCGAAGGCCAGGTCCCCGGCAACTTCGCACCCTTCGCGCGCGCATTGGAAAAGAATTATGGCTTGTCGCGCGACCAGGTCTCGTTCTTCGACGTCCACGAGATCGCCGATCGCGACCACAGCGATGTCGGCGACAACATCCTGAGCCACACCCCGATGAGTGAGGTCGAACGCGCAAAAGTTTGGGCCGCCGTCGAGCGCTCGCTCGACATGTGGTGGCAATTTTTCGACGGGATCGGATGCGCCGTGGACTAAATCCAACAAAGCACAGGTCCGAGAAACACGGCCGCGATCGAAGCTTGCGCTTGGACCGGTTATGTGGATGGCTCGACCCTCTGGGACAGGCACAGAATGCTGTTCTGTTGTGGTTCATTCAAGCTTCAGTAATACCACAAAGTTTCCTTCGCGCTCTTTGTCAAAAAAACCTAGACCAATGACCTAAAATTCTATCCACAGGCAATTGAATCAAATATCGTTTGATTCGAATAAAGACGCAGGGCATTTTTCTTTACTTCCCCGCTTGAGAAGACTATTATTTAAACTCGGTGGCGATGGTGGGGAGAGGTTCTTTTTCACTCGTCCTTTTCTATGGCAAACAAACAATCTTCTGACGGCTATGGCGCCGAGTCCATCAAGGTTCTTGAGGGACTCGAAGCGGTTCGCAAACGCCCGGGAATGTACATCGGCGACACTGCCGAACGCGGGCTTCATCACCTGCTCACCGAGATCGTTGACAACTCGGTTGACGAAGCGCTGGCCGGTTTTTGCACCGAGATCGACGTAAACATACTGAGCGACGACCGGATTTCGGTGGAAGACAACGGCCGCGGAATTCCGGTCGACATGCATCCGACCGAGAAGCGCTCGGCGCTCGAAGTGGTGCATACGATGCTGCACGCCGGGGGCAAGTTCGAGAAAAGTGCATACAAAGTTTCGGGCGGATTGCATGGCGTCGGCGCGTCCGTCGTCAACGCGGTCAGCGAAGAGTTCGAGGTCGAAGTCCACAAGAACGGACGCATCTATTTTCAACGCTACGAGCGAGGAGCGCCGAAGACCAAGGTCGAGGAGCGTGGCGCGACCAAAAAAAGCGGCACCAAGACAACCTTCTCGCCCGACCCGCAAATCTTCCCCGAGATCAAGTTCAAGTATGAGATTATCGCGCGCTACCTGCGCGAGATGGCATATCTGAACGCGGGACTACGAATCCGATTGCGCGACGAGCGCGTCGGCAAGGCCGAGGAATTTCATTACGAGGGCGGAATTGCGGAGTACGTCGCCTCCCTGACGCAGGGCAGCGAAACGGTCCACGACGCGATCTTTTTCAAGGGCGTGCGCGACGGCGTGGATGTCGAGGTGGCGCTGCAATGGACCGACGCCATCCACGAGGTGATCTTCACCTACGCCAACAACATTCACACGATCGAAGGCGGCACCCATCTGTCGGGACTCAAGTCCGCGCTGACCCGCACCATCAACTTCTACGCGGTCAAAAACAATCTTTTTAAGAACAAGGAAATGCGTCTCGAGGGCGACGATACGCGCGAAGGTCTGACCGCGATCGTCAGCATCAAGATTGGCGAGCCGCAGTTCGAGGGTCAGACCAAGACCAAGCTGGGCAATTCCGAAGTCGAAGGAATCGTCACCGGACTGGTGAACGAGAAGCTCGGACAGCATCTCGAGGAAAATCCCTCCGAGGCGAAGAAGATAGTTGCGCGCGCGGTCGAAGCGGCAACCGCCCGCGAGGCGGCGCGCAAGGCTAAGGATCTGGTGCGGCGCAAGGGCGCGCTCGATTCCGGCTCGCTGCCGGGTAAGCTCGCCGACTGCCAGGAACGCGACCCGGCGCATGCGGAGCTGTTCATCGTCGAGGGTGACTCGGCCGGCGGCTCGGCCAAGGGCGCGCGCGATCGGCGCACGCAGGCGATACTGCCGCTGTTCGGCAAAGTGCTGAACGTCGAGCGCGCTCGAATCGACAAGGTGCTGTCGTCGGAAAAGCTGCGGGTGCTGATTTCGGCCCTCGGGATGGGCGTTGCGGGCGAGAAAGATCTCAGCAAGCTGCGCTACCACAAGATTGTCATCATGACCGACGCCGACGTCGACGGCTCGCACATTCGAACGCTATGGTTGACATTCTTCTACCGGCAGTTCATCGAGATCATCGAAAACGGATACCTGTATGTCGCGCAGCCGCCGCTGTTCCGCGCGAAGAAGGGCAAGAGCGAGCGCTATCTGAAAGATGAGCCGGCCCTCGAGGACTACTTGACCGACCTCGGCTCCGAGGCCGTGACCTTCGAAGCCGGCAAGGGTAAGGACGCGCGCGAGTTCAAAGGCGCGGCGCTGAAGGCGATCGTGCGCAAGGCGCTGTTTCGCGAAAAGATGTTCGAGGCGCTCGAGCGCCGCTCGAAGGAACGCCAGATCGTCATCTCACTCGCGAAGCTTTCGTCCGACAAGACCATCACCGACGAGAGTTTCGAGTCCGACATGGCCGCCCGGCAGATGGCCAACGCGATCGTAAAAGATACCAACGACTCAAACCTGGTGTTCGATATTCAGCGCGACGGCGAAGCGCATTGGCGAGCCGTCTTTACTCATCGGCAGAACGGCGCGAAGCCGCCCACCGTCGTTGATGTAACGCTGTTCCGGGCCGGTGAATTGCGCGAAATCCGCCGCTTGGGACCGGAGCTCGCGGTAAGCGCCCCCTACAAGCTGAAACCTAACGAAACCGACAAGTCCGGCCCGCGCGAGGGCGAAACCTTCGACACTCTGAAGGCGGTTGCGGAAGCGGTGCTGGCGGCGGGCAACAAGGGCGTCGAGGTCCAGCGCTACAAGGGTCTGGGCGAGATGAATCCGGAGCAGTTGTGGGCGACCACGATGAATCCGGAGACGCGCTCGATGCTGAAGATGCAGATTTCGTCGCGCGAAGAGGCCGAGGAAACTTTTGCCATGCTGATGGGCGATCAGGTCGAGCCGCGGCGCCTGTTCATCGAGGAGAACGCGCTCAATACCCGGAGCCTCGATATCTGAGGGACTGTCTGAACGAACTATGGCACGCGGTCGTGGAGACTTCGTGCCGAAACGGCGCATCCGATGGGTCCGCGGGAATCTTTGGAGCAGGATATTCGCGCGATGGCGGCGAATTGCTCAGTCTGTGAGCGCGACGCGCACGACGCGGAGGAACGACTCGGCGTCGCGATCGACTTCGGCGATATCGCGCATCCGGAAGACGCCTTCGAGGCCGACCTGATGCCGCATCGGCGCGAACGTCATCGCGAACGGCTGCTGAAAACAATCGAGCTGTGGGCGTCGCTGCGCCAGCATTGCTGCTGAGAATTTTGATTCGCGAGTTTTCACATTCGCGGGGGTCCTTACTAAATGGCTGAGACCACCAACGGCAACGAGCCTCACCGCAACGAACCGACGCTGCTGAATATCGAAGACGACATGCGGCAGTCCTACCTGGACTACGCGATGTCGGTGAATATCGGCCGCGCGCTGCCGCAAATCCGCGACGGTCTGAAGCCGGTGCATCGCAGGATCCTGTACGCGATGTTTCGTGAGGGATTGCTCGCAAACCGGCGTTACTCGAAATGCGCGGGCGTCGTCGGTGAAGTGCTCAAGCGTTACCATCCGCACGGCGACATGTCGGTGTACGACGCGATGGTCCGGATGGCGCAGCCGTTCAGCCTCCGCTATCCGCTGATCGATGGTCAAGGCAACTTCGGCTCCGTCGACGGCGACCCGGCGGCCGCGTATCGATACACCGAATGCAGGCTGACGCGTTTGGCCGAGCGGATGCTCGCCGACATCGAAAAGGATACCGTCGATTTCGGCCCCAACTACGATGGCTCCCACGAAGAGCCGCTGATTCTGCCCTCGCAGTTCCCGAATCTGTTGGTCAACGGCTCCGACGGAATCGCAGTCGGCATGGCGACCAACATCCCGCCGCACAATCTCGGCGAGGTCTGCGATGCTTTGCTGCGACTTATCGCCAAGCCCAACACCTCACTGGAGGAGATTCTCGACATTGTGCCCGGACCGGACTTCCCGACCGGCGGACAGTTGCTCGGCCGGCAGTCTATTCGTCAGGCGTATCTGACCGGACGCGGCAGTCTGACGATGCGTGCGCTGGCCTCGATCGAAACCGACAAGCGCAGTAGCCGCGCGTCGATTATAGTCCGCGAGATTCCGTACCAAGTGAACAAGGCGCGGATGATCGAGCGGATGGCCGAACTGGTCAACGACAAGCGCATCGAAGGCATCAGCGATCTGCGCGACGAGTCCGACCGGGACGGTATGCGAATTGTGATCGAGCTCAAACGCGACGCGGAGCCGCGGATCGTGCTCAATCAGCTCTACAAGCTGACCCAGATGCAGCAGGGCTACGGCATCATCCTGCTCGGCATCCACGAGGGCCGGCCGAAGGAAATGAATCTGCTCGAGATGCTGCAGGCGTTTCTCGAGCATCGCAAGATCGTACTGACCCGGCGCACGCGCTTCGAGTTGAAGGAAGCCGAGGCGCGTCTGCACATCCTGGACGGCCTGCTGATCGCGCTCAAAAACCTTGACGCGGCGATCAGCCTCATCCGCAAGTCCAAGGATGCGGAAACCGCCCGTACGGGCCTGATGAAGCAGTTTTCGCTCACGCAGTTGCAGGCGCAGGCGATCCTCGACCTCACGCTCCGCCGGCTGACCTCGCTCGAGCGCGAGAAAATCGAGACCGAGCACAAAGAGACCGTCGAGCTGATCGCCAAGCACAAGAAAATTCTCGCCGACGAGAAGGAACTGCTGAAGTTGATCGCCGGCGAGCTGGAGGAAATCAAGAAAGAATTCGCGGACCCGCGCCGCACGCAAATCGTCGAAGCGGAAGGCGAGTTCTCGATCGAGGATTTGATCGTCGAAGAAGACGTACTGGTATCGGTCACCCACGGCGGCTACCTGAAGCGCACGCCGTTGTCGCTGTATCGCACCCAAAAGCGCGGCGGCCGCGGAAAGATCGGCGCGACGACGGCGGAAGAGGATTTCGTCGAGCACCTCGAGCGCGTCTCGACCCACGACCGCCTGATGTTCTTCACCAGCGCTGGCAAAGTCTACGGGCTGAAGGCCTACGAGTTGCCGGAAGGCGGGCGCGCGGCCAAGGGAAGATCAATCGCGAACCTGCTGAGCCTCGCCGACGAGGAAACCCTGTCGGCGTTCATTCCGGTGCCGCGTGAACCCGCGGGCAAGTTTGTATTCTTCTCGACCCGGCGCGGACGCGTAAAAAAGACCGCGCTCGAGGAATACGAAAATATCCGCTCGAACGGAATAATAGCGATCAATCTCGAAGACGGTGACTCGCTGGTGGACGTTCGCATCACCGACGGCAACCAACAGATCGTGCTCTCGACCCGCGAAGGCCAGGCGATTCGCTTCAAGGAAGAAGAGGCGCGGCCGCTGGGGCGCGCGACCGCTGGCGTGGTCGGAATGGAACTCGAATCCACGACGGTCAAAGAGGGCAAAACTGTTACGCTGATCGAAGACGAAGTGGTCTCGATGGCCACTGTGCGCGAGGACGAAACCCTGCTGACCGTTTCGGAACTCGGCTACGGCAAACGCACCCCGGCGTCGGACTACCGGCTGACACATCGCGGCGGCAAGGGCGTCATCACGATGAACGTGACCGAAAAAACCGGCAAAGTGATCAGTGTCCGGCAGGTCGGCACCGACGATCAGGTGATGCTGATAACCGATGGCGGCAAGGTGATCCGGCTCGGCGTCAAGGGCGTGCGAATCACCGGACGCAACGCGCAGGGCGTGCACATGGTGCGGCTCGAAGGCAACGAACGCGTGCGCGCGGTCGCGGGCCTAGCCGAGCGCGACGAAGACGAAGCCAACGGGGTTGACGGCAACGGCGCGTCGAGCGAGCCCGAGGAATAAGCGGCTTACGCGCCCGCTTGGCGCTTACCGCAATCAGTCGCCCGAGGGAGGTTCGCCCGCGCCAAGGCCTTCGGCCGCGTAGGCTTCGTCGGCTGCCGACAATCCGCGGCCGCGCGCGATCTCCAGACCCATCGAGCCCAGGATTTCCTCGAGCGCATTCAACGCCAACATCACATTTTCGCGGCGCGACCCTTCTCCCATCAGTCCCACGCGCCAGATTTTGCCTTTGAGAGGACCGAGCCCCGAAGCGATCTCGATGTTGAACAGGCGCAACAACTCCGCGCGCACTTTGAGATCGTCGATTCCGCTCGGCACCGCAATTGTCGTCAACTGCGGCAGCCGATAACCTTCCTGCGCGGCGAGTTGCAGTCCCATCGCGCGCACACCAGCCTGAAACGCTGCGGCGTTGACGCGATGCCGTTTCCAGCGCGGCTCGAGACCTTCTTCAACCACGATGCGCAGCGCTTCGTAGAGCGCATAGTTCATCGAGATGGGCGCGGTATGATGGTAAAGCCGGTCGGGTCCCCAGTAATGCTCGATCAGCGCCACGTCGAAATACCACGACCGGCACTTGCTCTTGCGCTTGTGAATGGAATCCATCGCGCGCGCGCTGAAGGTCACCGGCGAAAGTCCCGGCGGAGCGCCGAGCCCCTTCTGGGTGCAGCTGTAACATGCGTCGATGTTCCACTTGTCGATCTCGACCGGCACGCATGCGAGCGATGTAACGGCGTCGACCGCAAGCATCGCACCGTGGCGATGCGCGAGTTCGCTTACCTCCTCGAGCGGCTGATGGATACCGGTGGAAGTCTCCGCGTGGACAATCGCGACAAGTTTAGGCGCCTTCGCAGCTTTGAGCGCGGACGCAACCTGCGCCGGTTCGATGATCCGGCCCCATTCGGCCTCGACCTTATGAACTTTTGCGCCAAGACGCCCTGCGACTTCGGCCAGACGCGTGCCGAATGCCCCGTTGACACCGACAACGACCTCGTCGCCGTCTTCGATCAAATTCGCCATCACGGTTTCCATCCCCGCCGATCCAGTGCCGGAGACTGGAAACGTGATCTCGTTTTCCGTGCGGAAGACAATGCGCAACAGCCGCTTGATGTCTTCCATCACTTTCATGAAATCCGGGTCAAGGTGACCGACCACCGGCGACGCCATCGCTTTCATCACGCGCGGATGAACGTTGGACGGGCCGGGACCGAGCAGGATGCGCGCCGCGGGTCTGAGTTCCGGAAATATATCCGCCAAGAGAATGCCCCTTCGATTGTTTCCCGCGGAGAGCCGGGTCTGCGCGGTTTCGAGTGAAAAGTCGTACCTTGTTATCCAGGACCGGATTATTATGGACTTGCTCAGGCGAATCGCAAAAGCGCCCGCAGCGCTGGATTCGCGCCGGTTCGTGGTAGAGTGCGGCGGAACGAAATCATGAGTGGACTCGATCGCATCGTACTTGAAGAGCTTCGCGAAATTATCGGCGCGGACGGTATCGTCATGCGCGCGACGGAACTCAAGGTGTACGAATGCGACGGCTGGACAGTCGAGAAAAGCGCCCCCGACGTGCTCCTGCTGCCGCGCACCACCGCGCAGGTCAGCATGACGCTCGCTGCGTTGCATCGTCACGGAGTCGCGTTCGTGCCACGCGGCGCGGGGACTGGTCTTTCCGGTGGATGTCTCCCGGTGGGCGCGCCCGCAATGATCTGCACCTCGCGCATGAACCGAATCCTGGAAGTCGATATCGAGAATCGCCGGGTCGAAGTCGAAAGCGGCGTGGTGAACCTGCACGTGACCAACGCGGTCAAATCGCATGGATATTTTTACGCGCCGGATCCGTCGTCGCAGACGGCCTGTACGATTGGCGGAAATATCGCGGAGAATTCGGGCGGCCCGCATACCCTCAAATATGGCGTGACGACCAATCACGTGCTGGGGCTCGAGGTCGTGCTGCCCGATGGCGAAGTGGTCGAGCTTGGCGGCCCGGCCGAAGAGCGATGCGGCTACGATTTGATCGGCGCGGTTGTCGGTGGCGAGGGCACCGTGGGAATCGTCACGCGCGCAACGCTCAAACTGATGCGCGAACCCGAGAATCGTCGCACACTGCTCGCGACATTCCCCGACGTTGATACCGCGACGCGCGCCGTCTCGACGATAATCGCGTCGGGAATCGTGCCGGGCGCGCTCGAAATGATGGATCAACTGATTTTGCGCGCGGTCAATGACGCATTCCACGTCGGGCTTCCGCTCGACGCGGGCGCGGTTCTGATAATCGAACTCGAAGGCCTCGAAGCGGGACTTACGGCACTCGCGGATGAAGTCGCGGCGATGGCGCGCTCGGATGGAGCCTCGAGCGTCAAGCTCGCGCGCGACGAGGCGGAACGAGCGCTGCTTTGGAAAGCGCGCAAACGGGCTTTCGGAGCCGTCGGGCGCCTCGCCCCGAATTATGCGACCCAGGATGGCGTGGTGCCGCGGACGCGGCTGCCCGATATCCTGCGCCTGATCAAAGACGTGAGCCGCCGTTACGAATTACAAATCGGCAATGTTTTTCACGCCGGCGACGGCAATCTGCATCCAATAATTCTTTACGACGAGCGCATCCCCGGACAGGTGACTCGCGCGATTGAAGCGGGTCGCGAAATTCTGAAGGCCTGCGTCGAGATGGGCGGCAGTCTGACCGGTGAGCATGGGATCGGCGTCGAGAAACTCGGCGAGATGGCGCTCCTGTTCACGCCAGACGACTTGCGCGTGATGACGGAACTGCGTCACGTGTTCGATCCAATGGAACGCTCGAACCCCGGCAAAGTTATTCCACAGGCGGGCTCTTGCGTCGAAGTTAAGGCGCCCCGGCGGCAGGTGCCAATCTAGCCGCAGGGCCGCGCGAATAATCGTGGCAGACAATTCCTCTTCGATGCTCGCAGAACGAGTGACGCA
>CAAGKR010328988.1_pt1 | contig 10195 bp, 10 predicted proteins | sample 2556971 | NCBI WGS metagenome assembly CAAGKR01 (sample SAMEA5207829, study PRJEB30636) | soil metagenome | biome: forest; feature: boreal; material: soil | place: USA | collected 2011-09 | depth 1 m
CAACACGACGGGCGCCTGGGCACGGTGATCACCCAGAACACCGACGGGCTCCACCAGCAGGCGGGGAGCACCGAGGTGATCGAGCTCCACGGTTCGTCCAAGGCCGTGGTCTGCCTCGACTGCGACCGGACCTTTCCTCGAGACGAGGCGGATGCCATCAATCGGCGCCAATGCCCTCCGCCGTGCCCCGCATGCGGCGGCGCCTTTCTGAAGCCGACGGTCGTTTTATTCGGTGAGCCGCTGCCCGTCGACGCCCTTCAGCGCGCCCAACGCGTCGCCCGCCACGCCGACCTCGTCCTGGTGGTTGGCAGCTCGATGCGGGTCTACCCGGCCGCAGGAATCCCGCGGCTCGCCCTCCAGCACGGGGCCGACCTGTGCATCGTCAACGCTGAACCGACTCCCCTCGACGACCTTGCCCGCGTCGTCATTCATGGGAAAGCGGGCGAGGTGCTGCCCGAGATCGCAAGCCGGGTCGCGCCCATCAGCCGGCGTCGCTGACCGGGAAGGTTTGCCCGCAGCTCGGGCAGACGATCAGGGTCTGGTCGGCGGGGGCGCTGAAGAGGGCCTCGCAGTTGGGGCAGGCGTACTCGCGCCCAGGGTTTTCCAGGAGGGCCCGGTCTTCCGCCATGGCCTCGGGCACCTCACCGAGGTCGATCGCGGGGCTCCCGCACCCGGTGCATCGATAGAGCGGCGCGTCCATCACTTTGTAGTCGAGATACCGGCCCACCGTGTCGACGAACACGGAGGCGTTCCAGAGCTCGAATCGATTGCTCGCGCAGCGGTTGGGGCAGGCCAGAAACATCAGGCGGGCGCGGGTTGCAACCGCCGGAGGCGTTCCGCCGCCTGCCGCAAGGTTTCCATCTTCTTGGGAAAGGAAAATCGGATCTGGCGGCGACCCCGCGCGGGATCGAGGTAGAAGCTGCTTCCGGGAACGGTGGCGAGGCCGATCTCTCTGACCATCCGGTACGCGAGCGAGACATCGTTCTCCTGGAAGTGGCTGATGTCCGTCATGACGTAATACGCGCCGTCGGGAGGGTAGCTGGCAAAGCCCGCCTCGTCCAGGATCTCCAGCGTGAACTCGCGCCGTTCGCGGTAGGCGCTGAGCAGGTCCACGTAGTACTGGTCCGGGAAGGCAAGGGCGGTGGCCGCCGCGACCTGCAGCGGATGGGGCGCACCCACCGTGACGAAGTCATGGACCTTGCGAATGGCGTTCGTCATCTCGGCCGGCGCGATGGTATACGCCAGCCGCCAGCCCGTGACGCTGTAGGTCTTGGAGAGCCCGCTGATCGTGACGGTGCGCTCGCGCATCCCATCCAGGCTGGCGATGGCGACGTGCTCACCCCGGTAGACCAGGTGCTCATAAATTTCGTCGGTGATCGCGAGCGCGTCGAATTCCTGGCAAAGGTCAGCAATGATCTTGAGTTCCTCGCGGCGATATACCTTGCCGGTCGGATTGTGCGGGGTATTGATGATGATGGCCCGCGTCCGGGCGTTGAAGCAGCGGCGCAGCTGGTCGGGATCGAAGTGCCAGTCCGGCGGCACGAGCGGGACCACCACCGGGGTCGCGCCTGACAGAATGCAATCCGGGCCGTAGTTTTCGTAGAACGGCTCGAAGATGATCACCTCGTCGCCGGGGTCGACCAGGGCGAGGATGGTCGACAGCATCGCCTCGGTGACCCCGCAGCAGACCGTGATCTCCGTTTCGGGATCAACCGCAACGCCGCGGAAGTGCCGGGTCTTGGCGGCGATGGCGTCGCGCATGACCTTCGCCCCCCAGGTGGTGGCGTACTGGTTGAAGTCCTCGCGGATGGCATCGACCGCCGCTTCCTTGAGGGCTAAGGGCGCGGCGAAATCGGGGAATCCCTGGGCCAGGTTCAGGCACTCCGCGCCGTGTTGCTCCAGGCACATCCGGGTCATCTGGCGGATCACCGATTCGGAGAACAACATCGACTTCTTCGACGTGAGATTTCGCGGCACCTGACTAGAATGCCAGAAGTGTCGACTGGCATCGCGCAGCCCGATGGCGTCGCCGCGTTTCGCAAACAGTTTCCAATCTTCGACCAGCAGATTTACTTGAGCAGCTGCTCGCAGGGAGCCCTTGCGCTGCCGGTTGAGGCGGCTCTCAGGGAATTCGTGCAGTCGTGGCACGCTTACGGGAACCCATGGGAGACCTGGGTCGGCGAGATGGAGGCCCTCCGCGCGCAGTTCGCTCGGCTGATCAATGCCCGGCCGCACGAGATTGCGGTCACGTACTCGGTCTCGACCGCACTGAATTCCCTGGCCAGTTCGCTCGACTACGGGCGTCGCGCCACGGTCGTGACCAGCGACTTCGATTTCCCCACCATGGGCCACGTCTGGCTGGCCCAGCAACGCCGGGGGGCCCAGGTCCGGTTCGCGAAGGCTCGGGGCCGGCTGTTGCCCCTCACCTCCTTTGAGGAGATGATTGACTCGAAGACGGTTCTCGTTGCCACCACCCACGTGTGTTACAAGAACGGGTTCAAGACAAATCCGAGCGCGCTGGCGGAGCTGGCCCATGAACGGGGCGCGCTCCTACTGATCGACGCGTACCAGAGCCTGGGCACCCAGCCGATGGATGTGAAGGCGCTCGAGCTCGATTTCCTGGTCACCGGCGCCTTGAAATACCTGCTCGGGTCACCCGGCGTGGGCTTCCTGTACGTTCGCGAGGAGCTGATCGATCGCTTCGAACCCTCTGACTCGGGCTGGTTTGGGCAGCAGAACGTTTTTGCCTACGACGTACATCACCTCGAATACGCGAGAGGCGCCCGCCGCTTCGAAACCGGGTCGCCGCCGATCCCGGCCATCTATGCGGCCCTGGCCGCCCTCCGCCTCATCGAGTCAGTCGGCCTCGACGTCATCCAGGCGCACGTCGAGGCGCTCGCCGGTCGCCTGATCGCGGGTGTCCGGCAGCGAGGGCTCGACCTGCTGACCCCCGTGCAACCTGCCGAGCGGGGCCCCCTGGTGATGGTTGGGGCAACCGACGCGCCCAGGCTGGTGGAGGCGTTGGCCCGGGAGGGCATCTTGTGTTCCACCAGGGATGGCGCCCTGCGGGTATCGCTCCATTACTACAACACGGTCTCGGACGTTGACGCCGTCCTGGAGGCCTTCGATCGTCATCCAGACCTCCTCCCAAGGGCCGGCGATTAGAAACGGTTAATGATGGTTGCTCTCCGTGATGCAACCGTGTATAAAGAGCGAACGATTTAGGTCTTAGACGAAAGAGGGAGAGGAGGTCGACAGCAGGATGGGTAAGCCCAAAATTCTCGTGTTTGCCGCGGTTGCCAGCCTTGGCCTGGCGGCGTGCGGAAACGGCGGAAGTGGTAGTACGCCGGCGCAAAACAAGCCGATCAAGGTCCAGATCGCGGCGGAGGGACCATTCACCGGTGACGAGGCATCGATCGGGGCCGGCGCCCTACAGGCCATCAAGCTCGCGGTCAAGGACTTCAACAACAAGGGTGGGGTCCATGGCACCCCGGTGACGCTCATCCCGTGGGACGACCAGCACAGCGCCCAGACGGCGCAGACCCTGCAGGCCCAGGGCATTTCCGACCCGACCATCCTCGGCATCGTCGGGCCGATGAACTCCGGCGTGGTGCTTGGCTCGGTCCAGGGGCTGCAGAGCGCGAGCCCGCCCCTGCCGTTCGTGAGTGAATCGGCCTCGAACGTCAAGGTGACGGATTCCGGTAACAGCGTGGCGCACCGGGTCAACGCCCGCGACGACGCCCAGGGCCCGGCCGACGGGAAGTTCCTGATCGATCAGGGAGCCAAGAAGGTCGAGGTCATGGATGCCAAATCGGACTACTCGACGGCCCTTGCCGACGCGACCCAGAAGTATCTATCCGATCACAACATCCCGTTCCAGCGGGACGCCGCCAAGGCGGGCCAAACGGACTTCAGCACGATCATCCAAAAGATCAAGTCGTTCGGCGCCGACTGGGTCTACTTCGCGGACGAGGGACCGGAGACGGCTCCATTCGTGACGCAGTTGAAGCAGCAGGGGTTGACCATCGGGCAGAACATCAATTTCCTGGGCACTGACGGCGAGGAGGATCCCTCGATCATTGCCAAGTCGCAAGGCGCCTATGACGGAGCCTACGCGACCAATATCACGGCCGACCCGGCAGGCGTTGCCTCGGCCGCCAGCTACGTGACGGAATTCAAGAACGAGTACGGCGCGGACTCGATCAGCAAGGCCGGCCCGTTCTATGGCTCCGCATACGAGGCGGCGCAAACCTTGCTCCAGGCGATCGCGAATTCGCCAGTCAACAACGGAAAGATCTCGCGTAACGACGTCATCAGTCACCTGGCGAGCGACACCTTCAGTACCATCTTCGGCCAGGTTAAGTTCAATGCCAAAGGTGATGTCCAGGGTGGCGGGATCTACGTGTACCACGCGGAAGGCAGCAACATGGTGGTTAAAAAGCAGGTCTCCGGCTAAGGAGTAAAACGAGGGGGACGGAACGCTCCGTCCCCCTCCAGTTCCAGTGGAGTACTTTCTCCAAAACTTTCCCCAACAGCTCGTCAACGGGCTCGAGACCGGGAGCCTGTACGCGCTCATCGCCCTCGGATACACGCTCATCTACGGCATCCTCGAGATGCTCAACTTCGCCCACGGCGATGTCTTCATGATTGGCGGGTTCCTTGCCGCCGGGGTCACCGCCGTCCTGGTCCATGGCGGGGTCGCGTCCATCCCGGGAGCCCTGATCGTCATCCTGATGATGACGGTCGCGATGGGAGGGACAGGCCTCCTCGGGGTCGGCATTGAGCGAGTCGCCTACCGCCCCCTCCGCAACGCGAACCGGCTGGCGCCATTGATCACCGCCATCGGCGTGTCGCTGTTCCTCGAGAGCGCCGTGCAGGTCTGGATCAGCCCCGCCCCAGTCCTTGTGCCCAACAACGCGATCGTTCCCCAGACGGTGGTACGCCTCGGTAGCGTCGAAACGCCTCTCACCGGCGTGATGCTCTTCGCCGTCTCGGTGGCGCTCATGGTGGCGCTCGACGCCTTCGTATTCCGGACCCGGTTCGGCAGCGCCATGCGTGCCACCGCCCAGGATCGCGAGGCCGCGACCTTCATGGGCATCGACGTGGATCGCGTCATCATGGTGACCTTCTTTGTCGCTTCGGCGCTGGCGGGGATGGGCGGGGTGCTCTTCGGTTTGCGCTTCGCGACGGTCAACTTCTTTATGGGTTACCTGCTTGGCATCAAAGCGTTCACGGCCGCCGTGATCGGGGGAATTGGAAACCTGCGGGGAGCCATGCTCGGCGGACTGCTGCTGGGCGTGCTGGAGAGTCTCGCCGGTGGCTTCATCAGCACGGAGTTCCAGGATGCGTTCGCGTTTCTCGCCTTGATCATCGTTCTCCTGATCCGGCCGCAGGGCCTCTTCGGCCAGCCGCTGGCGGATCGGGCGTGAGCGCGACGCCGGCGGTGATCGAGGTGGAGCCCACCCGGGGGCAGCACCTGTGGCAGTCGGGCCCGGCCGCCTGGAACCAGGCGCTCACCCGTCCCCAGGTGCTGATCCCGTTCTTCGTCGTGGCGGCGGCGGCCCCCCTGGTGCTGCGCTACCTGGAGGACAACTCGAGCTGGATCGGCGCGCAGTTCTGGACCACGATCCTTGCCAATTGCGCCATGTATGCGTGCCTGGCGATCAGCTTGAACCTTGTCGTCGGCTACGCCGGGTTGTTGAACCTCGGCTTCATCGCCTTTTTCGGCATCGGGTCGTACGCCTACGCGCTGGTCGCGAGTGATCAGCTCAACCAGCACTATCCACTCTGGGCGGCGCTGCTGGTCGTGATCCTGGTGACGCTGGCGTTCGCCCTCCTGGTCGGCGTGCCGGCCCTCCGACTTCGCGGCGACTACCTGGCGATCGTCACGCTCGGCTTCGGCCTGATCATGCGGGACTTGATCCTTGATCTCGACCGGCCGCCGACCCTTGCCGGTCACCAGTTCGGCCCCAGCACGCTCAACCTGACGGGAGGGACCAACGGCATTCACCAGGTCGATCCCTTCAAGCTTCCGACGGCCCTCCCACTGATCGGGCCGGTCCCGCATTACCTGATGTACTACTGGCTGTTCGTCGGCTTCCTCGCCGTGCTGGTCTTCTGCATGCTGCGCTGGCGGCAGTCCCGCACCGGCCGGGCGTGGCTGGCGATCCGGGAGGACGAGCTGGCCGCCCGCGCGATGGGGGTCAACACGTTCAAGTACCGGCTGCTCGCCTTCACCATCAGCGCCGTCATGGCCGGCATCGTGGGGATGATCGACGGCGCCTTCATCTTCAATGCCTTCCCGGGCAATTTCGACGTACAGCAGACCGTGACCGTGTTCATCATGGTGATCCTGGGCGGCCTGGGCAGCATCCCGGGCGCGATCCTGGGGGCGATCGCCTTCACGGTCCCTCCGTTTCTGCTGCAGCAATTCGTCTTCATCAAGTACTTGATCATCAGCATTGTGCTGATCGCGGTGATGGTCTTTCGCCCTGAGGGGCTGCTCGGCACCGTCTCGATCCGGCCGCGCCGGGTGATGGGCGGGACCCTCGACCTATTCGCCGCGGACGCCGAGGCCGAAGCCTCGACCGGGCGGCCCGTGACGCTCGGGCAGGCGGCTGACCTGGAGGCCGCCGCCGGCGCCATCGTCCAGGCTCCGGAGCCGAAGCCATGACGACGGGATCGCCGGTGCTCCAGATCCGGAGCCTGCGCCGCCACTTCGGCGGCCTCGCGGCGGTCGACGCCTTCGACCTGGAGGTGGGCGAGGGGGAGATCGTCAGCCTGGTCGGGCCGAACGGGGCCGGGAAGACGACGGTGTTCAACTTGATCTCCGGTGTCCTGAAGCCGACCGAGGGCTCCATCCGGCTTCTGGGTCGGGAGCTGGTCGGGGTGCCTCCGCATCGGATCACGCACTTCGGGATCGCCCGGACGTTCCAGAATATTCGGGTCTTCCCGCAGCTGACTGTCCGCGAGAACATCCTGCTCGGAACTCATCACTGGACCAACAGCGGCATGCTGGGGGCGGTCACCTTCTGGCCCCCCACCCGCCGGGCGGAGCGGGCCGCGCACGCCGAGGTCGACCGCGCGATTGCGCTCTTCCAGGAGCGGCTCGGGCCGCGACTGGACGATCCGGCGTTCAGCCTCTCCTATGCCAACCGGCGTCGCACCGAGATCGCCCGAGCGCTCGCGGCCCGCCCCAAGCTCCTCTTACTGGACGAGCCGGCGGCGGGCATGAACCCGTATGAGCGGGTCGAGATCGCCGGTCTGATCCGGTCGATGCGCGACCAGGGGTTGACCATCCTGCTGATCGAGCATCACATGCCGCTTGTGATGGAGATTTCGGACCGTGTCGTCGTGATGGATCACGGCGTGAAAATCGCGGAAGGCCTGCCCAAGGAGGTCCACAGCAATCCAAGAGTCATCGAAGCCTATCTCGGCCGACGGGCAGCGACCGCCTAGCGTCACGGCGGCACCGGGCGAGGTCGTCCTGCGCTTGCAGGACGTCGAGGTTCGCTATGGCCCGGTCCCCGCGCTGCGCGAGGTCACCATGGAAATTCGCCGTGGGGAGATCGTCTGCCTGCTCGGCGGCAATGCGTCCGGGAAGTCCACCACGATGAAGGCGGTGATCGGCTCGGTCCGATGCAGTCGGGGCTCGATCTGGTACGAGGGGCAGGACATCACCAGCTGGAATACCGCCAGGCGGGTCACGCGCGGAATCGCCATCGTGCCCGAGGCCCGGCGGATCTTTCCGCGGCTCACGGTCCTGGAAAATCTGATGCTGGGAGCCTTTACCAGGCACGAGAAGGACGAGATCGACGCCGACCTTGAACGCGTGCTGGAGATGTTTCCGCGGCTGCGCGAGCGCCGGGGCCAGCGTGGTGGCACCATGTCGGGCGGCGAGCAGCAGATGCTGGCCATGGCCCGGGCCTTGATGTCACGTCCACGCTTTCTCTGCATGGACGAGCCCTCGATGGGGCTGGCGCCGGTCCTGGTCGAGCAGCAGTTCGAGACCATCCAGCGGCTCAACGCGACCGGAATCACGATTTTCGTGGTCGAGCAAAACGCGACGATGGCGCTTGGAATCGCCGACCGGGGCTACGTCCTCCAGAGCGGCCGGGTCGTCCTGGCGGACACGGCGGCGCGGTTGCTGGAGAACCCCCAGATGCAGCGCGCGTACCTTGGTATGTAGCGCCGGGCGTCAGGCCGGGGCCGGCTTAACCTTGGCCTCGGGTGAGCCCGCCGGCGAGAACGCCCCGAGGACTTTCATGTCGGCCGCGCCGGTGTTTTCCAGCGTGTGGCGGACGCCGATGGGGAAGAAGACGACCGATCCCGGCCGCAGGTCACCGGCCGGTTCGTCGCCGATCCAGAGCCTCCCGTCGCCCTGAAGGATGTAGACGGCCTCCTCGTGGGGATGCGCATGCAGCGGCGCGCGGCCCGTGGGGATGATGCCGGTGAACTGCGTCATCTGCCGGCAACCCACATCCGGGCTTGCCAGGACGCGGAAGCTGCGCTCGCCCATCAGGGTCGGGGTCACCCGCTGCTCGTCCATCAGCCTCGCCTGGACACGGCCCTCGTCCAGGGTCACGCCGGCGAGCGCCGCATCCAGGTCGAGCCGGGGCATGACGGGACGAATCGCGGCCGCATCGATCGGCGGGGCCATGGCCCCGACTATGACCAGTGCCATGGGACCGCGGTTTTCGTAGCTATGCTCAGCGCCAGCCGGGATGAAGACGGCCTTTCCCGGGCTCACCTCGTGCACCGCCGCCTCAACCGTCACCCTGCCGGAGCCCTCCAGCACGTAGAGCGCCTCCTCGGTGCCGTCATGCACGTGGCTGGCCGAATCGCCCGGGTCGACCCGGAGCCGGTAGGACATGATGTGCGCGGCGCCGAGCCGCTGGTCGACCAGCCATTGCATCGCGCCTCCCGGAAATGCGCGTGCGGCCACCTGCTCGTGGTGGAGGAGGCGGGCCTCCGTCTGGACCGACATGTTCATGCCGATGATAGCGTTGCGAGGATGGAGTACCGGCTCTTCGGGCGGACCGGGATGCGCGTGTCGGTCCTCGGGCTGGGCTGCGGAGGTTTTGGCGGCGTCGGGTCGGTGCCGGAACTGTTCGGGAAAGGCGAGGACAAGGCCACGGCGTTTGCCTTGATGGACTATGCCCTCGAGGCCGGCATCAACTATTTCGATACCGCCGACAGTTATGGGGGTGGGGTCTCCGAGACGATCATCGGCGCCTGGTTGCGGGAGCGCAAGGTGCGGGACCGACTGGTGCTTTCGACCAAGGTCTTCTACGCGATTGCCGAAGGTCCCACCGATCGGAGCCTTTCACGGCGCCACGTCATGCAGGCCATCGACGGGAGTCTCCGCCGCCTGCAGACGGACTACGTCGACCTGTACGTGATCATGGAGCCCGACCCGGCAACCCCGATCGAGGAGACCTTGCAGACGATGAATGACCTGATGCAGGCTGGCAAGGTGCGGCATATCGGCGCCAGTAACATCACCGCTCCGGAGCTGCGCCAGGCGCTCGCGACCAGCGACCGGATCGGCGTCCACCGCTACCAGTCGGTGCAAAACGGCTACAGCCTGCTGGAACGCGCCATCGAGGCCGACATCTTGCCGCTCGCGTTGAGTGAGAGGATCGCCGTCACGCCCTTCAGTCCGACCTCGGGCGGCCTGCTGACCGGCAAGTATCGCTTCGGTGAGCGACCACCGCCCGGGTCGCGGGTGGACCTCCGACCGCAGCCATACGAGCCGCTCATGAACGCCCGCTCCTTCCGGGCGATTGATGCCCTGCGCACGATCGCCGCCGAACGCGGCGTCAATATGGGTGCGCTCGCCCTGGCGTGGGTTCTCAGTCATCCGGCGGTCACCTCGGCCCTGATCGGCCCACGCTCCGTTCAACAGGTCCAGCCGTGGCTCGAGGCCGTCGATATCCATCTGGGAAACGATGAGCGCGAGAGGATTGTGGCACGGATGGAAGCGGCGGTGGCCTGATGGACGTGCTGGTGCTCAACGGCGATGAGGTGACGCGCCTTTTGCCGATGCGTGATTGCATCCAGGTGATGCGCGACGCGCTGGCCGCACTGGCGCGGGGCGAGGCACTGGTCCCCCTGCGGATGGTCATGCGGGTCCCCGGTGCCAGTGGCTTCCTCGGCTTGATGCCCGGCCACATCTCGCCGCACGCAGGCGGGG
>CAAGKR010365254.1_pt1 | contig 10192 bp, 10 predicted proteins | sample 2556971 | NCBI WGS metagenome assembly CAAGKR01 (sample SAMEA5207829, study PRJEB30636) | soil metagenome | biome: forest; feature: boreal; material: soil | place: USA | collected 2011-09 | depth 1 m
GATCCACGTCGACGTCATGGACGGTCATTTCGTGCCGCCGATCACGATCGGGCCGCTCGTCGCAGCCTCGATCGCCGACCAGGTGCACGATGCGGGTGGCGCGCTCGACGTCCACCTGATGATCGAGGCGCCCGAGCGCCAGATCGAGGCCTTCGCCGAGGCCGGCGCCGACTCGATCACCTTCCACGCCGAGGCGACGCCGCACGTCAACCGCACCCTCGGCGCGATCCGCGAGCTCGGCTGCCTCGCGGGCGTGGCGATCACCCCCGGCACGCCGGTCGAGGCCGTCTCCGAGCTGGAGGGCCTCGCCGACGTCGTCCTCTGCATGACCGTCAACCCCGGCTGGGGCGGCCAGGCCTTCATCGAGTCCTCCCCCGGCAAGGTCACCCGCCTCGTCCCGCTGGTCGGCGACGCGAAGATCGAGGTCGACGGCGGCGTCGACTCCTCGACGGCCGGCCCGATGGCCGCGGCCGGCGCCTCGCTCTTCGTCGCCGGCTCCGCCGTCTTCGGCGCTCCCGACCCGGCTGTGGCATACACCGAGATAGCCGCCGCGGCCGGTGTTGCCTGACAGCCGCCAGCTCCGGCCGTTCCTCGAGCGCCTCGCGATGCTGGTCCTGGCGATCTGCGTCCTGCTCGCGGCCGGGACGATCGGCTACATGGTCACCGAAGGCACGTCGGTCGGCTTCGGCTTCGTCTGGGCGCTCGACACCGTCGCCACCGTGGGCTCGATCCCCGAGCCCGCCGGCACCGGCGGCCAGATCCTCAAGGTCCTGTTGATCGTCTTCGGTGTGGGTACGCTCTTCTACGCGCTGGTAACCGTCACCGAGTTCTTCGTGTCCGGCCACCTTTCCGGCCTGCTCGAGGAGAGAAGGCTGCTGAAGAAGATCGACTCGCTGAGCGACCACATCCTGATCTGCGGCTTCGGCCGGGTGGGGCATCAGGCTGCCCGCGATCTGCAGGCGGCGGGCAGGCGCTTCGTCGTCATCGACAGCAACCCCGAGGAGACGCGCGAGCGCGCCGAGGCGATCGGCGCGCCCTTCATCGAGGGCTCTCCCTCCGACGACGAGACGCTGCGCGCGGCCGGGATCATGCGCGCCGTCGGGGTCATGGCCTGCGTCGACTCCGACCCGGAGAACATCTTCATCACCCTGACCGCACGGGAGCTGCGGTCCGACATCACGATTGTCGCCCGGGCCAGCGTCGAGGACTCCGAGAGCAAGCTGAGGCGGGCCGGCGCCGACCGCATCGTCTCCCCCTATAAGACGAGCGGCTCGGAGATGGTCCGCTACGCCCTCCCCCCCCAGGTGAGCGGCGTCGTCGATGTCGCCCCCGAGTACCGGATGGAGGAGATCGAGGTGACTGCCGGCTGCGAGGCGGCGGGGAAGACGTTGGAGGATGTGCGGGGGTCGTCGGTCATCGTCGCCCTTCGCCGCCCCGACGGCACGGTCCGGCCCCAGCCTCCGGCGGACACCGTGCTCGAGAGCGGCGACGTGCTGATCGCGATGGGGGAGACCGGCGCGCTCGAGCGCCTCGAGGGAATGCTCGCCCCCGTCGCAGTTTGACACTGCGCATACCGGCGTCCTCGGTCGCTCGCGTGCGATGCACGCCACGCTCCCTGCGTCCTTGATCTGCTTGGTCAAACTGCGGCGGCCGGGTTAGACGTTCTCGTCGATCGCGGCGAGGCGTGCCTCCAGCTCCTCGGGCGAGCCCGCCTCCGGGACGTCCTCGGCCCGTTCGTGCGGGCGGCGGTAGATGAGGAAGAGGAGGCCGAAGAGGAGGCCGGCGGTGAGGACGAAGCCGATCTCGACCCGGCGGAACTCGTTTTCGACCAGCGGCAGGAAGTTCCAGCCGACGAAGAACGCGGCGCAGCCGATCCAGCGGGCGGCGGCGCGCCGCACCTGGCCCTGAGCGACGCAGGCCTGGTTGACCGTCACCGAGCAGAGGTAGAGGCCCATCCCGACCGTGATCAGCAGCAACCCCTCGCGGTCGTAGCTGAACTTCTTGCTGAAGGCGATCTGCATCAGTTTGGGCCCGGCGATCGCCATCGCAAGGAAGGCGAGTGCCGTGAAGGCGACGATCCCGAGCAGCACCATCCGCACCGTGCGGTGGAACTCGCGCTCGCTGTCCTCCGCGGTGCTGGTGTGGAGGCTGGTCAGGTGGGGGAGAATGCTGGTCGAGACCGCCTGGAAGAGCTGCAGCGGGGCGCGGGCGATCATCAGCACGTTGAAGATGAACCCCGCGGCCGCGGCGCCCTGAAGGGCGCGGACGATCAGCGGCCCGGCGTTGAGGAAGGCCTGTTCGCTGAGCATGACCACCAGCACCGCCGCGGCGAATCCGCCACCGTGCCGCATCGAGAACTCCTCGTGTTCCGCCTCCCTCTCGAGTTTCGGCTCGGCCTGCGACTTCTGGGCCCGGCGGGCGAAGGCCAGCGGCACGACCATCAGGCTCAGGGAGGGCGCGGCGACGATCCCGATCGCTACCGCCGACTGGCCGCTCAGCAGGCTGGCCGCGACCAGCACCGCGAACAGGGTGCGGAAGATCGACTCGGAGAGGATCAGCGCCGTGAACAGCCCGAAGCGGCGCTGGCCGGCGAGGAAGCCGCGGGCGAAGTAGCTGGCGGCGTAGAAGAGGACCGCCCCGAAGAAGACCCAGTAGAGGGTCTCGTTGCCTTCGAGCAGGTTGTCCTGAATCGGTCCCCGCAGCGCCAGCGACATCACCGCGAAGAGCGCCGCCAGGCCGAGCTGGATCGTCGAGGCGACCCGCATCGGCTGGCCGATCGGTTCGCGTTTGACCAGCCGTTCGGAGATGTGTCGGGAGAGCAGCTGTTCGACCGGCCGGTAGAGGGTCGAGATCGTGATGAACACCGCCGACCAGAGCACGGTGATCTGCCCGTAGTCGGGCTTCGACAGCACGTGGGAGGCGATGAAGAAGTAGGCGTAGGTGATGACGCCGGTGAGGCCGACGCCCACTGCGAGGAAGCTCGCCGTCTTGCCGTACTCGGCCGAGGCCGACGAACCGCTGCTCTGTGGCCCCTTCACTTACCGCGCTCGTAGTGAGAGGGCTCGACCCCGAGCGCCAGCTCGACCCGGCGCACCCGCTCGAAGACCCGCTGCGTCATCACCCGCTGCCCGGCCAGCAGGTCGCCGATCACCCCGAGCGCGAAGAGCTGCACGGCGGCGATGAAGAGGACGGCGCCGAGGATCAGCGACTGGATGTGGCCGGTGCTGTCGCCGTTGAGGATCCAGTCGACCAGGAACGGCATCCAGGCGGCCAGCGCCAGCACGAAGACGATCAGCCCGGCGGTGGCGAACACCCGCAGCGGCTCGTAGCGGGCGTAGATCCGCAGGATCGCCGGCCCGTTGCGCCGCACGTAGGAGCCGGTCGAGTCGAACAGCCGCGACTCTCGGGTCTGCGGGTTGGTGCCGACCTCGACCTGGTCGACCGCGACCAGCATCTTGCCGGCCTGGATCAGGCTCTCCAGCGTGTAGGTGAAGTCGTCGACGACGAGGAGCTGGAGCGCCGCCTCGCGGTTGTAGGCGCGAAAGCCCGACGTGGTGTCGGCGATCTCGGTGCCGGAGAGGTGCCGGACAACCCAGCTTCCGAGCCGCTGCAGCGCCTTCTTGGAGCCGGAGAAGTGCTCGATCTGGGAGACCCGGCGATCGCCGACCACCATGTCGGCGTCGCCGGCGAGGATCGGGCCGAGCAGCTTCGGGATGTCGGCGCCCCGGTACTGGTTGTCGGCGTCGGTGTTGACGACGACGTCGGCGCCCAGCTTCAGACAGGCGTCGAGCCCGGCCTGGAAGCCGGCGGCGAGGCCCTTGTTGTTGGTGAGGCGGACCACATGGTCGACTCCGTTCTCGCGGGCGACCTCGACCGTGCGGTCGGTCGAGCCGTCGTCTATGACCAGCAGCTCGACCTCGTCGATGCCGTCGATCGTGCGAGGAATGTCCGCGATCGTCGCGGGCAGCGTGTCCTGCTCATTCAGACAGGGGATTTGGACAATGAGCTTCATGGGAGCTGGATCAGGGTATCCCTGCGCTCGGCGCGCGGGTCCTGTCACGGGGAGGGGGCCTGCGGGCGGGCCAAACTGGGTCCGTTCTCGGCCCCCCTCCCCGCGCCACCCGCGCGAGGGAGCGTAGAATCCTTGTTGATTGACCAGTCAATCGGTCTGATGAGAGCGGTCCTTACAGACACCGACAGGCACCATCTGAGGCGAGCCTTGGAGTTGGCTGAGGGCGGTCGCGGGCGGGTCAGCCCTAATCCACTGGTCGGGGCTGTGATTGTGCGGGATGGCGGGGTGATCGGTGAGGGGTTTCATGCCGAGTTGGGGGATCTGCATGCTGAGCGGGCGGCGCTGGAGGACTGCCGGCAGCGGGGAGAGGATCCGGCTGGGGCGACTATGTACGTGACGCTGGAGCCCTGTGCTCATCAGGGGCGTCAGCCTCCTTGTACAGAGGCGATTCTGGAGGCCGGGATCGCGCGGGTCGTGATTGCTTCCGAGGACCCCACCGAGAAGGCCTCCGGGCGCGGCCCCGGCATTCTTCGCGATGGCGGGGTCGAGGTCGAGTTCGCCGTGGGCGAGGAGACAGCAACGGCTCGCCTCCTTAACCAGCCCTTCCGCAAGCACGCCCGAACCGGTTTGCCGCTGGTCATCTTGAAGATGGCGATGTCGCTGGACGGTCGCACTTCGACAGCACCCGACGACTCTCCGTGGATCTCCGGCGAGCAGAGCCGCACACTCGTCCATCGCTGGCGCGCCGAATCCGACGCGATCGCGATCGGCATCGGCACCGCCCTCGCCGACGACCCACTCCTCACCGCCCGCGATCCGGCCACGGCTCGTCAGCCGACCCGAGTCGTCTTCGACTCCCAGGCCCGCCTCCCCCTCGACTCCCAGCTCCTCCGCACCCTCGACCAATCCCCGGTGAGCGTCGTCACCTCCCCTGAAGCCGACCCCACCCGCGTCGCTGCCCTACGCGAGGCAGGCGCCGAAATCGTCGTTGCCGAGCGCATCGCCTCCGCTCTCGCCGATCTCGGCCGGCGCAACATCACCAGCCTCTTCCTCGAGGGCGGCCCGACGCTGGCTGCCGGGTTCACCGAAGCAGGTGAGGTCGACGAGGCTCGAACCTTTATCGCCCCGGTTCTTCTGGGTGGCTCCGAGCTAGGGGCTGTGCGCGCTCCTTCCGCGGGTGGCACGGGGAGGGGGCCGAGAACGGACGCCCCGCGCCCGTCCGCAGGCCCCCTCCCCGTGCCAGGCCCCGCGGCCGAGCGCCTTGTCCCTCTGCACTCGACCACCGAGACGATCGGTGACGACGTGCTGATCGCGACCCGCTTCAAGGAGTGGTGATGTTCACCGGCCTCGTCCAGGACATCGGCAGGGTGAAGACCGTCGAGTCCGGTGCCGAGGGCTCACGGCTGCGCATTGCGACCACCCTGGGTGCGGAGATCGAGCCAGGGGATTCGGTCGCCGTCAACGGCGTTTGCCTGACCGCGACGAGCGTCGACAGGGATGGGTTCGACACGGAGGCGATGAACCAGACCTTGACCGTGACCTCGCTCGCCGGAATCGAGACCGGCAGCCGGGTCAACCTGGAGCCGGCGATGCGAGCCTCCGACCGGCTCGGCGGCCACATCCTCCAGGGCCACGTCGACGGCGTCGGCGAGGTCGTCTCGGTGGTCGAGGACGGGTTTGCCCGCTGCCTCCGCGTTGCGTTCGCGCCAGAGCTGATGCGCTACGTGGTCGAGAGGGGATCGATTGCTCTCGACGGTGTAAGCCTCACGGTGGCGGTGCTCGGAGACGACTGGGTCGAGGTCTCGCTGATCTCCGAGACGCTGGAGCGAACCAACCTTGCAGGCGCCTCGGCGGGCGACAGGTTGAACGTCGAGTGCGACATCGTGGCCAAGTACGTGGAGCGGCTGGTGTCACCATTCGCTGGAAAGGAGCGAGCGTGAGCCATATGACGGAGACGCCGAAGACAGAGGACGTGGACGCCGGAACGGGTGAGAGCCCGTTCTCGACGATCGAGGAGGCGATCGAGGAGATCGGCCGCGGGCGGATGGTCGTGGTCTGCGACGGCGAGGACCGCGAGAATGAGGGCGACCTGGTGATGGCCGCTCAGTTCGCCACGCCCGAGGCGGTCAACTTCATGGCCAAAGAGGCCCGTGGACTGATCTGCCTGGCGCTGACCGCCGAACGCTGCGAGCGGCTCGGCCTCAACCTGATGGCGGCCAAGAACGAGGCGCCGCTGCAGACCGCATTCACCGTCACGATCGAGGCCGCCGGCGGGGTCAGCACCGGGATCTCGGCGCACGACCGCGCCCACACGATCCAGGTGGCGATCGACCCCAAGTCCGGCCCCTCCGACATCGTCGTCCCCGGCCACATGTTCCCTTTGCGCGCCAAAGAGGGCGGCGTGCTGGAGCGCACCGGCCACACCGAGGCCAGCGTCGCCCTCGCCGGCCTCGCCGGCCTCATCCCCGCCGGCGTGATCTGCGAGGTGATGAACGACGACGGCACGATGGCTCGCGTCCCCGACCTCGTCCCCTACTGCGAGCGCCACGGCCTCAAGATGGTCACGGTCGCCGACCTGATCGCCTACCGCCGCCGCACCGAGAAGCTGGTCGAGCGGGTCGTCGCCACGGCGCTCCCCACCGAGTTCGGCGACTTCACCGCGGTCGGCTACCGCTCCCTGGTCGACGACAAACACCACGTGGCGATGGTCAAGGGCGAGGTCGACGGCGCCGAGGACGTGCTGGTCCGCGTCCACAGCGAGTGCCTCACCGGCGACGTCTTCCACAGCATGCGCTGCGACTGCGGCGAGCAGCTCGCGGCGGCGCTGACGATGATCGAGTGCGAGGGCCAGGGCGTCCTGCTCTACCTCTCCCAGGAGGGGCGCGGGATCGGCCTGCTCAACAAGTTGCGCGCCTACAAACTGCAGGAGGAGGGAGCCGACACGGTCGAGGCCAACCTCAAACTGGGCCTGCCGGTCGATCTGCGCGACTACGGGATCGGCGCCCAGATCCTCGGCGACCTCGGCCTGACCAGCATCCGCATCCTCACCAACAACCCGAAAAAGATCGTCGGGCTGGAGGGGTACGGGCTCTCGGTCACCGAGCAGGTGCCGATCGAGGCGGCTCCCAACGCCCACAACGAGGACTACCTGCGAGCCAAGCGCGACAAGCTCGGCCACTCCCTGCACCACCAGGGGCTCGCTCTCGACGAGGAGATGATCCACGACGAGGAGGAGCGGGACGCGGGGGACGAGCGTGCGGATGGCTGAGTCGACCGCTTTCCTCGAGGAATTCACCGAGGAGGAGCGCGCGACTCTCGCGCCGTTTCGTTTCGCCGTCTGCGTCGGCCGCTTCTACGAGGACCTTGCCCAGCGACTGCTGAGCGGCGCCAACGAGGGGTTCAAGCTGGCCGGAGTGCCGGCTTCCTCGGTGAGCCAGGTCTCGGTCCCCGGCGCCTACGAGCTTCCCTTCGCCGCCAAGCTGCACGCCGAGAGCGGCGGCTTCGCCGGGGTCGCCTGCCTCGGCGTCGTCATCCGCGGCGAGACCGACCACTACGACTTCGTCTGCGCCGAGGCGGCCCGCGGCATCCAGAACGTGCAGCTGGAGACCGGGGTGCCCTGCGCCTTCGGCGTGATCACCTGCGACACGATGGAGCAGGCCCTGGCTCGGGCCGGCGGCGGCAAGCGCGACCAGGGTCGCAACGCCGCCCTCACCGTCGCCCGCATGGCGCTGCTCAAACGCCAACTGGCCTGACTGGGTACCATCCCGATCCCGATGGCCAAGGTATGCCACAGCTGCGGCAAGGGACCGGCGTTCGGCCAGTCCCGGAGCCACTCGATGGTCGCCACCAAGCGGCGCTTCGACCCGAACCTGCAGAAGGTCCGGATCCAGGAGCACGGCCGCACCCTGCGCGCCTACGTCTGCACCCGCTGCCTGAAGGCCAACAAGGTCATCAAGGCCGCCTAGCAGCCAAGTAGATTCAGCCTCCGAATGGCTGATCCCTCGATAGAGCGCTTCCGGCGGGTCATCGGCTCCGCGTGCGCCTCCCTGGAGGCTCGCCGCCAGGAGGTCAACGACCTCAACGTGTTCCCGGTCGCCGACGGCGACACCGGCGACAACATGGCGATGACGTTGCGCGCCGTGATGGAGGAGCTGGACCGGCTCGACGGGCTCGAGGTCGACGAGGTCGGCCGCACCCGGCTGGTCCAGGCGCTCGCCCGCGCGGCGCTGATGGGGGCGCGCGGCAACTCGGGCGTCATCCTCAGCCAGATCGTCCGCGGCGCGGCCGAGGAGCTGGCCAGCCGGCCCGGCGAGCTGGTCGACCCGGTGCTCGTCGCCTCCGCCTTCGCGCGTGCCGCGGACGCCGCCTACGACTCGGTGCGCGAGCCCGCCGAGGGGACGATGCTGACCGTCTTCCGCGAGATGGCCCACTCGATCGCCCGCCAGCTCGCCCACCTGGAGGCGGGCAAGCAGAGGCTCGACCGCAACGTCACCGAGGAGCAGCAGGACGCGATCCTCGCCGAGGTGCTGGAGAGGGCGATCTCCGACGGCGAGCGCGCGGTGGAGCGGACGCCCGAACAGCTCGACGTGCTGCGCGAGTCCGGCGTCGTCGACGCCGGCGGTTACGGCCTGGTGCTGATCCTCGCCGGGGTCGTCGCCGGGTTGCGCGGGGACGGAGCCGAGCTGCCGGAGGTCCCACGCCACGAGGCGCCGCGCCTCAGCCGTCCCCACCACGAGGGCAGCCGCTTCCGCTACTGCACCAACTTCATCGTCTCCGGGCAGGGCCTCGCCGGGCGCGAGTTCGTGCCCCCGCTGGAGGGCCTCGGCGACTCGGTGCTGGTGGTCGGCGACGAGGTGACGCTCAAGGTCCACGTCCACACCGACGAGCCGGAGGCGGCCGTCGCCCTCTTCGAGGGCTCCGGCGAGGTCACCAACCTCGACGTGGGGGACATGCACAAGCAGATGGCCGAACGGCGCGCGCGCCTGGAGACGGGGCGGACCGGGGTCCTCGCGGTCGCCGCCGGAGAGGGCCTGGAGCGCCTCTTCGCCGAGCTGGGCGCCCACGTCGTTCCCTGTGGTGAGACCCTCAACCCCTCCACCTACGAGCTGCTTGCCGGGATCCACGAGGTACCCGCCGAGGAGGTCCTGGTGCTGCCCAGCTCCTCCAACGTGGTGATGGCCGCCGAGCGCGCCTGCGAGCTGTCGGAGAAGCCGGCTCGGGTCGTCCCTGCCCACTCGCAACAGGCGAGCCTGCTCGCCATGGTCGAGCTCGATCCCGCCGCTTCGGCTGAGGAGAACGCCGAGCGCCTCGACGCGGTGCTGGCCGGGATCGTGACGGGGGGGGTGGCGCCGGCGGCCCGCGACGACGCCCAGGGTCGCTTCCGCCGGGGCGACGCGGTCGGGTTCGCCGGCGGCGAGATCGTCGCCTGGGGAGGCGCCGGCTCGACCCTGGCGACGACGATCCAGGCGCTTGCCGAGGGTGCCGAGATCGTCACCGTGATCGCCGGCGACGACGCCCCGATCCCGCTGGCCGAGATTGATATCCACGTTCCCGGCGGGGTTGAGGTCGAGACCCACGAGGGGGGCCAGCCAAGCTGGTGGTGGCTGCTCGCCGCCCAGTAGTGCGCTCCTTCGCCGGCGCCTCCCGGCTCGACGAGGCGCAGCTGCGCGACGCTCCGGTCCACTGGCCGCGGCCGAGCGTCTTGGACGTGTCGCTGAAGGCACTCGACGGGGTCGGCCCGAAACTGGCCGAGGCGGCGGCGGAAGCGGGCATCGCGACCGTGGGCGACCTGCTGTTGCGCTTTCCCCACAGCCACCGCGATCGCAGGATCGAGCTGCTGGGAGATATCGAGCCGGGGCAGAGGGCGACGGTCTTGGTCGAGGTGCTCGGCCAGAAGCCGCGTCCGTTCAGGCGTGGCAAGCTGACGATCGTCGGGGTCGAGGTCGGCGACGAGAGCGGGGCTGCCAAGGCGACCTGGTTCAACCAGCCTTGGGTCGCCGAGAAGCTGACTCCGGGCGTCTCGCTGATGCTGACCGGGTCTTTAGACAAGCGGGGGTTCAGGGTGGCGGAGCACGAGTTCGTGCCGGGGAGTGGGTCCACCGAGCGCTCGGCCGCGGGTCCTGTCACGGGGAGGGGGGCCTGCGGGCGGGCCAAACTGGGTCCGTTCTCGGCCCCCCTCCC
>CAAGKR010120760.1_pt1 | contig 10191 bp, 10 predicted proteins | sample 2556971 | NCBI WGS metagenome assembly CAAGKR01 (sample SAMEA5207829, study PRJEB30636) | soil metagenome | biome: forest; feature: boreal; material: soil | place: USA | collected 2011-09 | depth 1 m
CGAGTTCGTCGAGGCCGCGTCGGCGGCGCCATTGCTGCCCAGGTCGGGTACGCCGGCGCACCGTAAGGCACAGGAGCTAAGAGCCATTACAGGCGGCAGGTAGTGCCGCCGCCTGTTCAAATACGCCACCCGCTGTTAGACTGCGGGTGACTTTCTAGGTTCACGTCACTCTCATGTCAACTACACGTCGCAGCAATCGTCGCCGCCCACCGTTCGCCGCTCCCGCAAAGAGAAGGCGAGCCCCAACGCGCCGCAAACCATCTCCGCGCGGCCGTGGCGCCAGCACCGCCGCCAGGAAAGCCGCCAGCCAGGTCACGCTTCCGCACCTGGAGCTGACGGACCACCAGCGTCGAGAGGGCTTCGGCCTGATGCTGCTGATCGTGGCCGCGCTGTTCGCGCTGGCGGTGATCTTCTCGCCGGGCGCGGGCCTCAGCCGCCTGCGCGCCTTCCTGCTCGACGCCGTCGGCCTGGGCTGGCTCGCGGTCGTCATCATCCTGGTCGCTGGCGGCCTGTCGATGATCGGCGGGCGCAAGCGCCAGGAGGGCGAGGTCTCGGTGCGGGCCAGCCGCAACCAGGCCGCCGTTTTGGTCGGGCTGGGGCTGCTCTCGCTGGCGGTGCTGGGGCTGCTCCAGCTGGTCCTGCTCAAACCGGCGCAGTTCGTCAGCGAGCACCAGCAGGCGGGCGGGCTGATCGGCGCCTTTGTCGCCGGCCGGCTCAACGACGTGCTGACGGCATGGGGGGCCGCGATTGTGCTCCTCGGCGCCGCACTCTTCGGCTCGATGTTGAGCTTCGACCTGTCGCTGGCGGCCCTGGCCGAGAAGATCCGCCCCGTGGAAGGCGAGGAGCCCGAGGACGAAGCCGACGATGAGGAGCCACGGGTCAAGCTCGGCGGCCGGCTGGCCGAATCCACAAAGCCCGAACCGGCGCCTCGTGCGCCCGCGCGCCCCGCCCCGGCCCTTCCCCCGGAGCCGGTATTCCCCTCGTTGCTGGAGCCGGCGGCAGCCGAAGCCGGCGCCGAGCCCGAGCTGGAGGGCACCCTTCCGCTCGACCCGACCGAGGCTGAGAAGGCGCGGGCCGCGGCGCAGGCGGAATGGGACGCGGCGGCGGCCGCCGCCCACGAGGCCGGCGACGACGAGCGCAAGGTCTGGGTTCTGCCACCGCAGACACTGCTCGACCCGATGGCGTCCAAGGCGGAGAAGCTGCAGGAGGAGGTCAAGCACAACATCGAGGTGCTGGAGGGAACGCTGGGGAGCTTTGGCGTCGCCGCCCGCGTCAAGGGCGTGAACTCGGGAGCGAGCGTCACCCAGTACGAGCTGGAGCCGGCCAAGGGTGTGCCGGTGCGCAAGATCACGGCGCTGCAGAACGACCTGGCGCTGGCCCTGGCGGCGCCGCTCCGGATCCAGGCGCCGATCCCGGGCAAGTCGGCGGTGGGCATCGAGGTGCCCAACAAGTCCGCGGCCCTGGTCACCCTGCGCGAGATCATCCAGAGCCCCGGTTTCCAGAGCTCGGGCAACCTGCTGGCGATGCCGATCGGGTCCGACGTGTCGGGCCAGCCGATCGTCGGCGACCTGGCCCGGATGCCCCACGTGCTGATCGCCGGCGCCACCGGCAGCGGCAAAAGCGTCTGTGTCAACGCGCTGCTTGCCGGGTTCATGCTGCGCAACACTCCCGACCAGCTGCGGCTGGTCCTGATCGACCCCAAGCGGGTCGAGATGTCGATGTACAAGGACGTGCCCCACCTGCTGGTGCCGGTGGTGACCGAGGCCGACCACGCCGTGGCGGCGCTCCGCTGGGCGGTGACCGAGATGGAGAACCGCTACAAGCTCTTCGCCAGCCACTCCGTGCGCAACATCGCCGGCTTCAACGCCCGGGCACCGGAGATTGGGCTCGAGCCGGTGCCCTACATCATCATCGTCATCGACGAGCTGGCCGATCTGATGATGGTCGCCGGCAACGAGGTGGAGGAGCTGATCTGCCGCGTGGCCCAGCTGGCCCGGGCCGTCGGGATCCACCTGGTGGTGGCGACCCAGCGCCCCTCGGCCGACATCATCACGGGCCTGATCAAGGCCAACATCCCCAGCCGCATCGCCTTCGCTGTCAGCTCCGGGATCGACTCCCGCGTTGTCCTCGACGAGACCGGCGCCGAGAAGCTCCTCGGTCGCGGCGACATGCTCTACCTGCCGGTCGACGCCGGCAAGGCCACCCGGATCCAGGGGGTGATGGTCTCCGACAAGGAGCTGGACAGCATCATCGACCACTGGAAGGGCCAGGGCGCGCCCAGCTACCAGGAGGAGATCTTCACCATGGTCTCGAACGTCTCCTGGGCCAAGGACGGCGTCAAGCGCGACCCGATGTTCGAGCGGGCGGCGCGGATCGTGTCCTCGGAGGGCCGGGCGGCGACCAGCCTGCTGCAGCGCAAGCTCTCAATCGGCTACACGCGGGCAGCGCGAATCATCGACCAGCTGGCGGAGCACGGGGTGGTCGGTCCCTACGAGGGCAGCAAGTCGCGCGAGGTGCTGATGAGCCTGATGGAGCTGGACGAGCTCTTCGACCGGCTGAACTCGGGCCCCGAGGCGGCAGAGGAGCGCGAGCAGAACTACGCCCCGTTCTAACGGTGCCCGGCGAGGGCGCCCGTAGAATTGACGGTCGCATCCCCCCACATCTGTTCGGTGCGCCTATTGTGTTTGGTGCGCCCGTCGCGAAGGAATGTTAGGCAACACCCTCAAGCAGGCCCGCGAGTCACGAGAGCTACCGCTCCGCGAGATCGAGTGGGCGACCAAGATCAAGGCGAGCTATCTCGAGGCTCTCGAGGCCGAGGATTTCGATCGCCTGCCCGCGCCCGTCTATGCCCGGGGGTTCCTGCGCACCTACGCCAGGTTCCTGGACCTCGACCCGGAGCCCCTCGTGGCCGAGTACAACCAGAACGCCACCTCCGCCACGGAGATCGTCTCCACCCGCCCGGCGGTGAAACCCGACCCGCGACCGTTCGCGATCACGCCCGGGATGATCGTGGCCGGCGTGATGATTGTGATCGCCGCGGTATTCCTGCTCTACGTCAAAGGCCAGTTCGACCGCTACCAGGCCAGCCGCGCCTCCGCTGCCCCAAGTGCTCCGAGCGTCCATATCACGCCCGCCCCGACGCCCACCCCGAGTGGCGGCGGGGCGGGAGCGGTGGTGAGCCCTACGCCATCGCCGGCCAAGGGCATCCAGCTGGCGCTCCGCCTCGACGCGCGTACCTGGGTAAAGGTGCTGGTGGACGGCAAGCCCTCGGACCAGACCACGATTAACGGCACCGTCCTTCCCGCGGGAACAACGCTCAACTTCAGCGGCGATAAGAACGTGCGCGTGATCACCGGGCGTGCCAGCAACACCTTCGTCAACGTGAACGGGCGCGACCTGGGCCCGGTGTCGGGGGCGAACCAGGGGGTGGCCGACCAGACGTACACGCCGACATCCGTCGCGCCCGCACCGGGCCCGTCGCCGACGCGGTAGGCTCGGGGCAGTCAGGGAGGAGTCATGGCTGAAGCGAGCTTCGACGTCGTGTCCGAATACAATCAGCAGGAGTTGCTCAACGCCCTCGACCAGGCGCGCCGGGAGATCGGCACCCGCTATGACTTCAAGGGCACCAACTCGACCATCGAGCTCAAGGAGAAGGCGCTGGAGCTCGACGCCGACAGCGACTACAAGCTGACCGCGATGCTGGACATCCTGAAGTCGAAGATGGTCAAGCGCCAGGTCGATCTCAAGGTGCTCGACCCAGAGAAGCCGGAGCCCGCCGCCAAGGGGCGGGTTCGGCAGAAGGTGAACCTGCAGGCGGGGATCTCCGACGACATCGCCCGCGACATCGTCAAACGCATCAAGGGTCAGCTGCCCAAGGTCCAGTCTCGGATCGAGGGAGACAAGGTCCGGGTCAGCAGCAAGTCAAGGGACGATCTGCAGGCCGCGATCAAGCTAATCAAGGAATCCGAGATCGCCATCCCGCTGCAGTTCACGAACTATCGATGACCCAATCGGATCAGGAAACCGATTAGGCTAGGGCCGATGACCCAGAGCGCGGCCAAGGCGGGGGAGAAAGCGGGGGAAAAAGCGCGACCCCGTGGTCGCAGCGCCAACCTCAACCTGCCCAACGGGCTGACCGTGATCCGCCTCCTGATGATCCCGGCGATACTGTGGTCCTTCGAAGCTCGGATCGGGAACCAGCTGGTCGCACCCCTGCTGTTCATGGCCGCCTCTATCACCGACTCGCTCGACGGCCGCATCGCGCGACGCTACGGCAAGGTCACCACCCTGGGCAAGTTCCTCGACCCCCTGGCGGACAAGATGCTGATCCTCGCCGTGCTGGCGGTCCTGGTCCAGGACGAGCTGCTGCCGGCCTGGGTGGTGGTGGTGATCGTCGGGCGGGAGCTGCTGATCACGGGTCTGCGGGCCATCGGCGTGACCCAGGGGCTGATCATCGCGGCGACCCCCTTTGGGAAGACCAAGACGGTGAGCCAGATGGCGGCGGTGGGCCTCCTGATGCTGGAGCGGCCCTATCCGCAGCTCACGCCGATCGCCTTCGGCGTCGTGGCTTTGGCCGTGGTCTTCACGGTGTTCTCGGGGCTGGACTACCTCTGGCGTTACCGGCGGCTCCTCTACCGCTGAGCCGATAAGCTGGACACCCTGCAGAGCATCCTCCGTGTCCGCAAGCTCACGATCGCGACGGCGGAATCCTGCACCGGCGGGCTGGTGGCGGCGGCCCTGACGGAGCAGCCCGGCTCCTCGGACTACTTCCTCGGTGGGGTGGTGTCATACGCGAACGACGCCAAGATGCAGGTGCTGGGCGTCGACCAGGCCACCCTGGAGGCCCATGGCGCCGTCAGCCCGGAGGTGGCCAGGCAGATGGCCGAGGGCGCCCGTGGGCTTTTCGGCGCCGACGTCGCCGTCAGCGTCACCGGCATCGCCGGGCCGGATGCGCAAGGCTCAAAGCCGGTCGGCCTCACCTACATCGCCGCCAGCCGCCCCGACCAGACCGTGGTTCGGGAGTTCAATTGGGATGGCGACCGCGCCGCCAACCGGGTGGCCAGCGTGGAGGCGGCACTCAACCTCGCCACCGAGATTTTGTCATAGCAAAATGGCGCAACCGTGTAGACTAGGCATGGTCAGGGGGCTGTGCTAGTATCGAACAAACGTTCGACTATGCATCCAAGTAACGAGAGGGAGCAATACATGAGCGGCAAAGACGACCACAAGGGGAGCGAGAAGGACCAGACCCTGAATTCCGCGCTGGCCCAGATCGAGAAGTCATATGGAAAGGGCGCGATCATGCGGCTTGGCGACGCCCCGGCCACGCGCAATATCGAGGTCATCCCGACCGGCGCCCTGACGCTCGACCTGGCGTTGGGAGTCGGCGGTGTGCCACGCGGGCGGGTGATCGAGATCTTCGGCCCCGAGTCCAGCGGCAAGACCACGCTGGCGCTACATGTCGTAGCTCAAGCCCAAAGGCTTGGCGGCGTTGCCGCGTTCATCGATGCCGAGCATGCCCTCGACCCGCTCTACGCCGCGCGCCTCGGCGTAAACACCGACGACCTGCTGGTCTCACAACCGGACACCGGCGAGCAGGCGCTGGAGATCGTTGACGTGCTGGTTCGGAGCCAGGCGGTCGACATCGTGGTGGTCGACTCCGTGGCGGCGCTGGTACCCAAGGCCGAGATCGAGGGGGAGATGGGCGACAGCCACGTCGGCCTCCAGGCACGGCTCATGAGCCAGGCGTTGCGCAAGCTCACCGGCGCGATCTCCAAGTCCAGCACCTCGGTCGTCTTCATCAACCAGCTGCGCGAGAAGATCGGCGTCATGTTCGGCAACCCCGAGGTGACGACCGGCGGTCGCGCCCTTAAGTTCTACGCGTCGGTCCGGCTGGACGTCCGCAAGATCGACACTATCAAAAGCGGCCTCGACGTCATCGGCTCGCGAGTCAAGGTCAAGGTGGTCAAGAACAAGGTCGCGCCGCCGTTCAAGGCGGCCGAGTTTGACATCCTTTACAACGAGGGGATCTCATACCTCGGCAGCGTTCTCGACGCGGGCATCGACGCCGGCGTCATCGACAAGCAGGGAGCCTGGTTCTCGTATGGCGAGGAGCGCCTCGGCCAGGGGCGCGAGAACGTTCGCGAGCACCTGAGGAGCAACCCCGACCTGGCCGAGAAGATCGTGGCCGACCTCAGGAAGCGTCACGCTCCGCCGCCGCAACCGGCGCCACAACAGCAGCCGATACCTTCGCGAGAGGAGCAGACGGCAGCAACCAAGCCGCAAATGCCGATCGCGAATGCCGCGGACGGAGACGGAACCTCGGCGACCGACCCGGCCGCGCCGACCGAGGCGACCGAGGCGACCGAGGCGGAGGCGACGACCAGCAGAGCCGCAACCTCACGAGCGTAATGCCCGCGGAGCAGCGGCAAGCCGCAGGCCCGACCGGCAGCGCCTACGACAAGGGGATACGGATTCTCAATGCCGCCGGGCAGACCCGAGCAGGCCTGGTCCGGCGGCTTAGCCGCGCCGGCTATGAGGAGGCCGAGGTGCGCCAGGCGTGCGACCAGCTCGAAGCGCGCGGCTACCTCGACGACCGCAACTTCGCCGCCTCGCGTTTACGGCGACGCCAGCAGCAGGGGAGGGGGGCCCGGCTGATTGCGGCGGAGCTGCGCCAGAAGGGCGTCAGCCCGGAGGTGATCGACGAAGTCCTGTCCGAGCGCGACGAGGATGCCGAGGTCGCACGGGCCATGGAGCTGGCGGCCAAGCTGGTCGCCCGCCGAGCGGACGAGCCGCCGGCACGACGCCGCGACCATGTGATGGCGGCGCTGGTGCGCCGTGGGTACCCGGCGGGGCTTGCGCGGCGCGCTCTCCAACAAGCCAACGAGGAGCTCACCGGCGGCTGAGTCCCGATCTCAAGGTTAGAGAGAACAAACATCGCCGTCATGCGGGGTCCCTTGACTCAGCAGCTGGCGTCCCTCCCCTGAAGTCAGCAGCGCGGGCCTCGCTTCGCGATCGTTGTTCTGGCGCCAGCCGTTGCGGTCGCTCCGTTTGGGTCGCTCAGCACTTCGCAAGGGACCCCGCATGACGGTGCCGATGGCTGTCTCACCCGGGACCGATGATCCGGCGTGGCGCCGAGGCAACATAATGCGTAACCGATATGGCCACGCAATCATCCTCGAAGACGCCGCAGCAGATGTACGTCGACTGGGAGCACGCGCATTGGTCGGCGCACGACATCGACCTCAGCCAGGACATCAAGGATTGGGCGTCAACCGGAGAGACAGAACGCGCTTTGCTGCAATTCGCGCTGGCCTCATTGATGGTCGCCGAGGAGCGGATCTCGACGCAGTTCTGCGGCCTGGTTCTCGCCCAGGACGATGAAGAGGAAGGCAGCTTCCTGTCGAGCCAGCTGGTGGACGAAGTACGGCATATGCAGTTCTACGCACGATTCCAGAGCGATGTGATCGCCGATCCAGGCACAATCGCGACCCACGTCACCAGGGCGCGAGAGCTGCTGCAAGCCCCGTTTCGCGAGATCTTCGACGGCGCCCTGGTCAGTGCCCATGAGCGACTTTGCCGGGAGCCTCGCAATCGCGAGGCGAAGGTCGATTTCGTGACCATCTATCACCTTATTCTCGAGGGCACCCTCGGAGTCACGACCTCGCACTTCCTGCTTGGTTTCCTCCGGCAGCACGGCCTTTTGCCGGGGTTCGCCAGGGGCTACGGGCTGATTGCCGCGGACGAGGGGCGGCATATCGCATATGGCACCGAGTTCTTGCGCCGTGCCGTTGATGCGCAGCCGGAGATGGCCGCTGTCATCCGCTTGCGACTGCAAGGCCTCCGACCCGCCGTCGAAGAATCGCTGTCGCCCGCGGGCGCGGAGGAGATCCTGGGCGTGAAACCAGGTGCCCTTCGCGAGCACGGCTTCGCGGCGCTCAGTCGCCGTCTCCAGGTGATCGGAGTCGAACTCTAGGACTGTCACCCGGCGCCCTGGTACCGTGCGGGCATGGCGCCGCGGCCCTGGAAGAGTTGAACGTTGAACAAGGAGGAAGGTCATGGCTGAGTCATTCGTTGCCCAGACCAGCGTTGTCATCGATGCGCGTGCCGCCACGGTGTGGAAGGGCTTGACCGACCCGGCGCTCGTCAAGCAGTACATGCACGGTACCAACGTCTCGACCGACTGGAAGGTCGGCAGCCCGATCACGTGGGCCGGGGAGTGGAAGGGCCAGGCCTACGAGGACAAGGGCGAGGTCCTTGAGGTCGAGCCCGAGAAGCGATTGACGACCACGCACTGGAGCCCGATGGGTGGCTCCGAAGACAAGCCCGAGAACTACCACACGGTCACATACGAGCTTTCTGAGAACGATGGACGGACAACACTCACGCTGAAGCAGGACAACAACCCGTCCCAGGAGGAGGCGGACCAGATGGCCGAGAACAACTGGCTTCCGATCCTTCAGAAGCTGAAAGAGGTCGTCGAGCAATAGCTCAGCGATTCGCACCCGGGGCTTAAACTAAGAACCCTCGAACTAACCCCTGACCGGCTCCGGGACGGCGTGCCCATCCTGGACCGAAATGAAATCGAGGCACGTTGAAAAGTGAATATGAAAGCGAGGTGATACATGCTGCTATGGGTCCTGTTAGGGCTTGTGGCTGCTGCGGTGCTGGGCGGCGTTGTCGCCCTCTTCCTCGTTCGCACCAAAGGGCAGGTCGATTTGCGCCGAGCGCAGGTATCGGCAGAGCGTGCCCGCGCGGACGCTGAGACCGGGGCCAAGGAGATCCTTCTGGCCTCTAGAGAGGAAGCGCACCACATCAGAACGAGCGCAGAAAACGAAGCACGTGAACGCCAAAGCGAGGTGATAGACCTCGAGCGAAAGGTCCAGGAACATGAGGAGAGCTTTCTCCGCCGCCTGGAGGAGCTCGAGCAACGACAGGTAGCGCTGAAAGGCGCCGAGGAGCGGATAGCGCATCAGCAGGCGTCGCTGGCAGAAAGCGATGCCCGACTCCGAGGGGAGCTGGAGCGCATTTCGGGCATGAGCCGAGAACAGGCTCGAGGCCAGCTCCTGGCCAACCTGGAGCGTGACCTGTCCCAGGAAGCCGCCTCCCGAATCCGGGTAGCCGACGTCTACGCGCGACAGGAAGCTGAAGCGCGAGCTCGCGAAATCGTGGTGACCGCGATCCAGCGGTACGCCGCGGAGCAGACGACCGAAAGCACGGTTGCCGCCGTGCACCTACCCAACGAGGAGATGAAGGGACGCATCATCGGCCGCGAGGGGCGCAATATTCGCGCCCTGGAGCTGGCCACCGGTGTAGACCTGATCATCGACGACACCCCGGAAACGGTGATGATCTCAGCCTTCGACCCGGTTCGCCGGGAGATCGCTCGAAGCGCGCTCAGCCAGCTGCTGAGCGACGGCCGCATCCACCCGTCCCGTATCGAGGAGGTGGTGGACAAGGCGAAGCGATCGGTCCAAGCCGAGATCAAGGCGGCCGGCGAGGAAGCCCTCCATGAGGTCGGGGTCCCGGGAGCCCACCCTGAGTTGGTGAGGCTGATGGGATCCCTCCGCTTCCGCAACAGCTTTGGCCAGAACGTCCTCAGTCACTCGAAAGAGGTGGCAGCCCTCTGTGGGATCATTTCCGCGGAACTGGGCTGCTCGCCGGACGAGCAGGCGATTGCCAAGGAGGCCGGCCTGCTGCACGACATCGGCAAGGCCGTCGACCACGAGGTCGAGGGCCCCCACGCCATCATCGGTGGCGAGATGCTGCTCCGGCTTGGCCGGCCTGCGGCCGTCGTCCATGCGGTGAAGGCTCACCACTACGACGAAGAGCCCGCCACCCTGGTGGCCATGCTGGTGATTGCCAGCGACGCCATCTCCGCCGCCCGGCCCGGCGCGCGTCGAGAGACTCTGAGCAACTACATCAAGCGGCTTGAGAAGCTTGAGACGATCGCCAACTCCTTCCCGGGAGTCGAGCGATCATTTGCGGTTCAAGCCGGTCGAGAAATTCGCATCATCGTCAAACCCAATGAGATCGATGACCCAACCGCCCAGGTCATGGCGCGAGACATCGTCAAGCGCATCGAGGGCGAGCTGACCTATCCCGGTCAGATCAAGGTGACCGTTATCCGCGAAACCCGGGTTGTCGATTACGCCAAGTAGTTATCAACCGGGGCGGCGGGCCGTTTGGCCC
>CAAGKR010283873.1_pt1 | contig 10189 bp, 5 predicted proteins | sample 2556971 | NCBI WGS metagenome assembly CAAGKR01 (sample SAMEA5207829, study PRJEB30636) | soil metagenome | biome: forest; feature: boreal; material: soil | place: USA | collected 2011-09 | depth 1 m
AACCGGGTCGGTACGGGGTTCGGCGGGCTACCCTAGGCCAGAATGGGTGACCACGGAGGGGGAGCCTCCGGTTCGATGAGTACCGTGGTCCGAAGTCCAGCTCAGAGTAGGACACGTTCAGCTTGTCTCAAGCGCAGCGGCACCTGAAGCTTGGTCCGGACGTGGCAGTGAGCGCGCTACCGACGAACGGACGCGCCCGAGATGTCCGCACCAGGGTCCGCTGCAGTTGCGGTGAAGACGCGCGGTTCCTGCGATCACGGCGCCCGACGTACGAGGCTCTGCCAGACCCGGTACGCGTCGTCGACTTGTTCGCCGGCTGCGGTGGCCTTAGTCTCGGGGTTGCGGAAGCCGCCCGGCGCCTCGGCCGTGGTATCGACATCCGGCTCGCTATCGACTGCGACACCGACGCGGTCAATGTGTTCAGAGCCAACTTCCCAGTAGCGGTCGTGGAAACCGGTCGAGTGGAAGATTGGTTCGATGGGGCGCTGGGAAGCTCTCGGACCAAGAGTGAAAGCGCGATCGCGCGGCGCGTCGGTCGGGTGGACGTGCTCGTCGGCGGGCCGCCCTGCCAGGGCCATTCCGACCTGAACAACCACACCCGGCGCGACGACGAAAGAAACGCGCTGTACGCCCGAATGGCGCGCGCGGCCGAGATCCTGCAGCCGGCAATCGTTCTTGTGGAGAACGTCCCCACGGTGCGGCACGACGTCGAGGGCGTGGTGGAAATCACGGTGCAGGCGTTGCGTGACGGCGCGTATCGCGTCGAGGAGAGGGTAGTCGACCTGCTAACACTAGGAGTGCCCCAGCGACGACGGCGGCACGTGATTCTCGCCGTGAAGGATCCCAGTGTCGACCCTGCCCAAGTGCTGAGCTTGCTAGGGCCCCGGTGTGAGCGCCATCCTCAGCGATGCGTCTGTTGGGCGATTGCCGACCTCGTTGACGTAGCGGCCACTTCCCCGTTCGACACAGCGAGCGTGCCAAGTCCGGAGAACGAGCGGAGGATGCGCTGGCTGTTCAGAGGCAAGGACAGATACGACCTGCCTAACCATCTTCGGCCGGAATGTCATCAGTCCGAGCACAGCTACGTCTCCATGTATGGCAGGTTGCAGTGGGAAGAGCCCGCGCAAACGGTGACGACCGGGTTTGGCTCAATGGGGCAGGGGCGGTATGTCCATCCGGCGGCTCGTCGCACCATCACGCCGCACGAAGCGGCACGGCTCCAGATGATCCCCGACTTCATGGACTTCAGATTGGCTCGCACGCGCGGCGCGCTGGCCCGGTTAATCGGGAACGCCGTCCCACCCTCTCTCTCGATGGCAGTGACAGAGCTGGCGTTGCCGCTGCTCGACGGGCTCACAGCGAAGGGCGAGGCTGCGGAGGAGCATGGGCGCAGACGGCGAGGGGTTCCCAAGGCGTCCACCGAGGTGGTGGCCCGTCGAATGCGATCCACGAGGCAGCGCGATACGGCGGCCGAGCGGCGACTACAACAAGCGCTGGACGAGGAGGGGCTGCACTATGAACTAGATCGCGCGCCCATCAGCAGTGTGCGCACGCGAGCCGATGTTGTGTTCGCGGACGCACATGTCGCCGTCTACCTGGACGGTTGTTTCTGGCACGGCTGCCCAGAACACGGCACCTGGCCGAAGGCGAATGCGGAGTGGTGGAGAGAGAAGCTCGATGCCAACCGACGGCGAGATGCAGTTGCCAGCAAGATTCTCGCGGAAGCCGGTTGGCGGGTGCTTAGATTTTGGGCACACGAACCGGCCGCAGCTGCCGCGCGAACGATCGCGCAGGAAGTTCGGAGACGGTCGGCGTCGAACCGAACGCGAGCGCCGCGGTGATCGCACCGGACCCACGTTCGTGGGACGCCGTATTGCTGGATCGCCCAGCGGTGACAAGCCTTGTGGGGATCGCTCGCCAAGGACGACTGGTCCGCCGTACCGCAGGCGCTGGATTGCACGTTCATCTGACTCGCGTCGACGAAGAAGCCCTCGGATTGTTGGATGCGGCGCTTGCGAAACGGAAGAGCATCGTCTTCCTGTACCCGGCGCCGGCTGGCGAAGTCTCTGCCCTTTTGGCGGCACAAGTGCTGTTGCAGCGGTTCCAACGGGGCGATGAGTCACCTTCGATCGGTATCGTGACAGCGGACACCGTTGGGGCGGCCCGCGCATGGGAGTCGCTGTTCATCTCTACCCGCGGGGATCGCACACCATTGACGGAGGTTTTCCCGTGCTGGCGTGCGACGCCGGAGGGGCTTAGCCCGTTTGGTCGACACCGCTTCCGTGGCGTGCTCGTAGGCCCTCGGTTCGTTGACTGGCCGGTGGACATGGTCATCGTCGACGGTCTGGCCGGGTCGACTCCCGACGACATCCCTCTGCCGACCGTGCGCGTGATGGCCGACCCACTGGATCCTGTGCTGGCCGTTGCCGCCGGTCGCGGCGAGCTGATTTGGGCATGGTCGCCGATGGACATCGTCGCGAGCGTCGACGGCCGCGAGGGGAGTTCGCCGATGGCGCCGTTCTCGGTCGCCCGGGACCGGCTCGGGGCGATTGCGCGTGGTATTGACACCACGATTCACATCGCCGGCAACATCGAGGCCAGCAGGCTAGCGGGGCGGATCCGCGACGATCTCAGGAGTTTGGCCGAGCTCGTTGGCCCAGCACGTACCTCGTCGATCCTCAGAGGGATACGGATCGCGTGGTCGCACTTGGCGACCCTGGCAAGCCTTCCGTGTCGGCCTTCAGATTTCGACCGATTTGGTGGACTGCCACCCTTCGCAGCCCGGGCCACATCGACGTTCGAGAGGGAGATTGCGGCGTGGGCGCGGACCCTGCCGGACGATCCAGCGGACCTGGCCACGATTGTCGCCAGCGACCTCGCGGACTTGCGAGCAGCGTTGGAAGGCGATCCGCCGTTCCTCAAGGAGCTGCAGACAGCGAGCTCTGCTGATGTCGAGACCCTAGTTGTGGTGCGCACCCATACCGCGGCCCGTGGCTTGACCCACGCCCTTGCCGGGCGCGACGACGGGGAGCGGTTCGGGCGCCTCGTGATCCGGTCGGTGCGCAGGCTCCACACCGAGGGAAGTTGGCCGCGGGCGATGGTCGTCGGCATGCCGGCGCGATGGGAGTGGCATCGTTTCGATTCGGGCTTGAGCGGGGATCTGCACGTGCTCGTACTCGGCGATACGGAAGCCGAGAGGTGTCGCGCGACGCTGGAGGCACTGCGCACAGCTCGCGCAGGGTGGGCGGATCGTGGGCGCCGATCTGAGACGTGGCGAGTGCTCCTGGGTGGTGACGTACCGCCTGAACCTGTAGGTGAGGCACCGAGCGGATCCACCACCGTGGTAGGGTCCACCGCTGGCCAGGCCGCCCCTGATCCCTTCGAGCCATTCGAGTCGCTGCTTCTATCGGTGCCTCTTGCCGTCGGTGATGAGGGGGTCGAGGACGCGCTTGCGGAGGAGATGGAGGACGGTACTTGGGCTGCCGAGGTGCCGGCTGTGCAGGTCGAGACGGACGCCGGTCATATCAAGCTCGAGTCCGCGAGCTCACTTGAGATCCGCGCGGGAGAAAAGATCGTCGATCGCCGTGCAGATGAACTGCAACCCGGCGATGTTCTGCTCATCGGGAGACGCGAGGGCCGCATCGGACTGCTCGACGTCGTCGCCGATCGCCTGAAGCGCTATCGCCCTGACCTATACGCCGCGGGCCTGGTCATAAGCGATCTACACGTGTCCGTGCGCCGAGCTTTCCGGGCATCTGGGATGACGCGGGCCCGTTTGCATAGAGAGCTCGTCGCGCTGGGCTTCCGGAAGAGCTACCAGGCAACGCGGGGGTATGTTGGGGAAGGCGGTCCGATGGCGCCGCGAGATCTCTCGGATCTACAGCGGCTCAATGGAGCGCTCGGACTCGACCTCAGCGAGCGGCGGCTCCAAGAGATGTTCGCCGCCGTCCAGCGACGGCGGATCTTTCGCCGGGCGGCGGGCAAGGCGCTGGCTGCAGCCGCCAGGGGTTCCACAGTAGCCGCGGACCTCGGACGCATCGATCCGGAGACAGGTCTGTCGCTCGCAGACCTGCGAGAGGTGGTATTGCAGGCCACCGTTCTGTCCGTGCGCCGCTGCCCAGAGCCGGTCCCGCTGAGTGAGTTGGGACGGCTGGAGCGCGAGGAATAGATGGACGATCGCGAGCGATTCGTCGGCTGGCTGTTAGGAGAGGCGATTGCCTCAGCACGTGGTGACCACTTCGACACGTTGCCGGTCAGGCCGGACGGGCGTCTCTGGCTGGGGCGTCTGGCGCCACAAGAGAAGGTTGAGCACCAGCGAGACCGCCTCGGAGACAGAGGAGAGCGGTTGGACCCGTGCGAGGTGGGCGTTCGTGTCCGCTTGTCGAACATCGACGGCCGATCGGTTCGCTGTCGCGTGCGTGGCGTCGCGTGGAGGGAGGCTGCGGGCGGGACCTGGGAAAAGACGCGACCTATCGACGTGCTGGTCGATGTGACGACGCCAACTCAGCCTGGCGACGTTCGCCTCGGTGGTCGCGATGCGATCGCGGCTGCGCTACGGAGTGTCGGAGTGGACGGCCTCAGAGCTGAGGTCCACGCCGAGATCGAGCCCGGGAAAGATGGCCTCGACCTTGTCGTCACGGTCGTCAACGTTTCACCCATTGAAGTGCCACACATCGATACCAATCTGTACGAGGTCGAACTCAAGGCCGAGGTTGGAGAGACAAACGACTTCGTTCTCGAGGGCTTGACCGACAGTTTCCGTTATGACCGGCGCGTTCCCGCGTACGGCGTGAACGGTGGAGTGGTGGCACCTCGGCCCGGGACCTTCGTGACGACCGACTTCGCATTGCATGACCGGAAGCGGCCTGTGTACTGGGACGAGGAGATCGTCGGGCCACAGCCTGACATCTCGTTCGGACGCATCGCCCGTGAGCCAGTGGCCCCGCTGCGAGATCTAGTGGAGAGCCTGCAGACGTGGACCGCCCGAATGTGGTCGGAAGAGGAGTTGCGAGTAAGGGAGCGGGCAGAGCAATGGGACGCCGCGACCGCCCGGTTCGCGCGTGATGAGGCTGACAAAGCAAGGTCGGAGGTGGAGCGTGCACGTCGCGGCTGTGAGCTCCTTGAGCGAGACCCGGTGCTGTGCCGTGCGTTCGCGCTGGCAAATCGGGCCTTCGAACGGGCGCACCAAGCCGGCGCCGTGCCGCACAAAGCATGGAGACCGTTCCAGCTGGGTTTCGTGTTGGCCAACCTGGCGGCGCTGGCAGGCGAAGACGTGGCCGGCGACAGGAACGTCGTAGACATCATCTGGTTCCAGACAGGGGGCGGCAAGACCGAGACCTACCTGCTGTTGGTCGTGACTGCCGCGTTCTACGACCGACTGACGGGAAAAGGCCAGGGCGTCACCTCATGGGCGCGCTTTCCGCTGCGGATGCTTTCCCTGGACCAGACTCAACGGTTCGCCGACGTCTTCGCGGCGGCCGAGCTGGTGCGGAGAGAGGAACCGACCGAGGGCGACCCGTTCACGGTCGGGTTCCTCGTCGGTGAAAACGGCACGCCGAACAGGATGCGGAGGGCGCCTCGCCCGGGGCAAGGCGCTGCGGACGTCGACGATCCTGACCTCCCACGCAAATACCGTGTGCTACTGAGGTGTCCGTTCTGTCAATCCGAAGACAACCTGGTGGTTCGCTTCGACGAGACACGATGGGCCCTCGACCATGTTTGTGGTGGGCCCAACTGCCCCTGGGGCGGGCGCCCGCTCCCGTTCCGGATCGTCGACGAAGAGATCTATCGATGGCTGCCGACAGTCGTTCTGGGCACGCTGGACAAGGCTGCAAGTGTCTCAATGCAGGCTGGCATGCGTGGGCTCTACGCAGCGCCGTTGGGCTCCTGCCCACAGAGGGATCATGGGTTCACGTATGCGCCACGTTCGTCGAGCAGGGGAGGATGTCTGTTCCCCGGATGCACTGCTGTAGCGCGGCCTCTGGCGCAGCTGCCGGAACGCTACGGACCCACGATCCGGATGCAAGACGAGCTGCACCTCCTGCGCGACAGCCTCGGCTCGGTCGATGCGCACTACGAAGCCCTGCTGGATCAACTCCAGCGGCTGGCGGGCAGCTCGCCGAAGGTCATCGCGTCGTCCGCCACACTGGCTGGACACGAGGATCAGGTTCGGGCCCTGTACCGGCGTGAAGGCCGTACGTTCCCGCTGCCAGGCCCTCGCGCGTCGCGCTCCTTCTGGTCTCGTGATTCCGAGGCGCTGGCTAGGAGATACGTAGGGCTGGCACCACGTGGCGTCACGATCGAGTACGCGAACGACCAACTCGTGGAGACGATGCAGCGGCTCGTGCGAGATGCCCGTGACGATCCTGCGGAGGTGGCGCGCGCGGCCGGTGTCCCCGTCGACGCGATCGGGGAGCTGGTCTCTTTGTACGGCGTCGACGTCGTCTACGGATCGACGTTGAAGGACGTCGAGGCGGCAGCCAGGTCGTTCGAATCACAGATCCCGATCCCCGGCCTGAACTCGATCACGCTGACAGGCCGGACGCCCTTGGAGGATGTGCGTTCGGCGCTGCGGCGATTGAAGAGGCCGGAGCCAGACTTCGACGACCGCATCCACGTCATCGCAGCCTCGTCGATGCTGTCTCACGGCGTGGACATCGATCGGTTGAACGTGATGATCATGTGGGGGGTGCCACTCTCCACTGCGGAGTTCATCCAGACGACGGCCAGAGTCGGGCGGTTATCTCCGGGACTTGTGTTCGTGCTGCACAAGATCGCGCGTGAGCGCGATGCCGGTGTCTTCCGCGTCTTCCCATCCTTCGTGGAACACGCGGATCGCCTTATCGATCCCGTCCCGATCACGTCCAAGAGTCGCCGCATCCTTGAGCTCACCTTCGCGGGCCTGGAACAGGGTCGCATCTACGGCGTGCATGAACCGCAAGCGGTCGCCCGTGGGCTACGACCTTTGACGCTACCCGATCGTGTGCGGCGCGCCTTCGATCAGATGCGGGTGACCGAGGCAGGCGAGCTGCAGGCCCTAATCGACATGCTCGCGGTCACGGGCCCGCTGGACGAGAACCTCCGCCGTGATCTGGAGGAGTACGTCCGACAGTTTTTCCGAGCGCTCAGGGATCCATCCACCACGGCACATTGGGTGAGCGATCTCTTCCCAACCGGCGCTCCCATGCGCTCTCTGCGCGATGTCGAAGCGCAGGTCCCCGTCTACTCGCGCGGAGGAACGCCATGAGAGTCGAGCGTGGTGCATCTCAGGTCTTGTTCGGCATGCTGCCAACGCAAACGGTCGACTTGCAGGGTCGGGTATGGCGCGTCGCCCACTGGACCGATCCGCTGCCCCTGCCGCTGGACCCGAACACTGTGCGTGGGGCTCTCATCGATGCAATCGCGCCATGGGTCGCCTCGGGCGAGGATGCGGGACTCGGAGGAGAGCTTCGCGGAAGGGCCGCAGTGGAGGTGGTGGAGGTCAACCGAGACCGCGGTGTCCTCATCGAGTCCTTTCCATCACAATGGCGTTGTCGCACGTGCGGCCGACTCACTCTTCGGCGGGCTGAACGGTGCCGGTGTGGGTCGAACAGCATCGCGCAGATGCACTTCGTGGCATATCACTCCTGTGGCCGGATGCGCGAGCCAAACCTCCCGCCACGGTGTCGGACGCACGACGCGATCGCGGTCAGGTTGCCCGGTACAACCACTGCAAGAGAGTTGTCGTTCTTCTGCCCCGTATGCCGGGCCCACCTGTCACAGGGATTCCCGTACCAGCGATGCGATTGCGGGGAAGCGATGAGCATCAGCGTTCATCGAGCGGGAGCGGTCTTCTCACCCCAGTACACAGTGCTCGTGAACCCGCCCGATGTCGGCGCGGCAGAGCGGCTCCGAGCCTTGGGCGGAGCTGCCCGGGCGCTCCAGTGGGTGGTGGACGGTATGGGTCAGGACGGTGCCGGCGACGGGAGACAAACGGTCGAGGGACTGATCGAGTCGTTGGTGCAGCAGAACATCTCGCGGGAGTACGCGCGGACGATCGCTGAGCAGGCACTCGAGCGGGGTGAGGTGGAGCGCGGCTCCAAACAAGGTGAGATCGAGCTGCCCGAAGAGGTCCGCGAAAGGGCCCAAGAGGAAGCGTTGGCGCTCCGCGCGGCAGTCGATGGCGGTCGCGTACGCATTGCCGACATGGTCGCGGGAACCACGCCCCCGCAGCAGCTGCTCTACCGGGAGAACTACCCGCGTGCGCTTGACGCGGCTCGACTGTCAGGGGTCGAGCTACTGACCAACTTCCCGGTGGCCACGCTCGCATTCGGATACACGCGCGGTGGACTCGGTCCAGGTCAATCGCAGCTCGTTCCCTTCCGAGAGCGAGGAGGCCTCCGGGCCTACGGGGCCCTCAGCCGCACTGAAGCGCTGCTGTTCCAACTCGATCCTCGCGCTGTGTACGGGTACCTCGTCGGCCGGGGCTTCGAGCTAGCGCCGGCCCGGAGTGTTCGAGAAGCGCGACTTGCAATCTTGCGCGCGGCCCGGGTCCCTGCTGCCGGAGAACAACATCCTCAGGCGTTGGGTGAGCAGCTGCTAACGGTGCTGCACTCCTACACGCACCGTTTGATCCGGAACTTGGCAGCGTTTGCCGGCATCGAACGCGACGCGCTCGCCGAGTACCTGGTCCCGCACCACCTCTGTGCGATCGTTTACTCCGCAGCTCGTGGCGAGTTTGTCCTAGGCGGCCTCCAGGCGGTATTCGAAACGGCGCTCGACGGGTTCCTGACGGCCTTCGTCACGGGGGAGGCGAGATGTCCGCTGGACCCCGGCTGCCGGAGCGGTGGCGGTGCCTGCATGGCGTGTCTGCATCTCGGGGAGCCGTCGTGCCGCTTCTACAACCGCTATCTGGATCGCCTGGCACTATTCGGTCCGGATGGGTTCTTGCGAGGAGCCCCGCGTGCGTGAAGCGGAAATGGTCGGGGCGGTCCTGTATGGCGCTGCCGATCCGGCCGCGGCGGGCACGCGGCTAGCCGAGTTGCTCACCGCATCCGTCGACTCGCCGCAACGCATTAGGGAGGCCGGCTTCGAGCCGGCCTTGGTAGACGCATTGCGACATGCCCTCGCCCACGATGGTCGATCGATCGAGCTCGCGTGTGTGGCGGGGGCTGCCTGGGTGCTCGGTCGCCGGTCGGTCCCGCCCGGCGACACTTGGGAACTCGTGGCGAGTCTGCCGCCCTCGTTTCAGTTACCGGCCGGTCTGCGGCGCACCACTGGAGAGACATTGGTGGGCCTCGTTTCCGAGGCGGAGCGCTCCGTGCGGATCGTCGTCCCCTACGTGGACGCAACCGGGTTGGGAGTCGTGGCCGAGGTCGTTGCGGCGGCCACCGCGAGGTCCGTGCACGTCGAGCTCTTCCAACAGACCCGGTGGGGTCAGGGTGAGCTAAATGCGCTCTCGCACCTGCGACGGCTCGTAAGTCAACAGGGCGATAGCACCAAGGTTACCGTCGTGGCTCTGAGTCCAGAGGCTCCCTTCGGTCATCTGAAAGTCGTTGCTGCTGACGGCGCGGTGGCGTACGTTGGCAGCGCGAACATGACGGCGGCTGCACTCATGGGAAGAAATATCGAGCTCGGCGTCCTGCTACGAGGCTCCGACGTAGCTGTGATCGACCGCTTGCTCGACCTTTACCGAACGGCGTAGCCCGAGATGCCAACAACACATTAGAGGAGGTGTGGGGGGGCAAAAGTCAATCTGCAGGGCCTGGTCGGACTTTTGCCCTCCTACAGCGCCGCCGCCGCGATGACCATCACATTGGATGCCAGGCGGCGGCGGCGAAGATGATCTCGCGGCTGCCCCCGACGACCCTGCGCATGTCGATCGGGCACCGAGGAGCCCTAGCTCTTCGTTGATGGCGTGCGCCAGCGACCACCCCGGATCTCATCCGCACGCGGGGCCTTGGCCAGGCGGCTGGCGAGCCGCTCCATTACGAGGTCCGCCGCGGCTGCGAGCTCGTGGCCGGCGGGCGGCGTCCTTACCAAGTCATTCAGGTCGGCTGCGAAGCCAGGGTCCCCGATCTTATCTACGAGATTGGCGGCGAGATCGGAATACGTAAACGCGCCGTCTTGCATGTAGTGATTGAACGCTTGGATGATTCGCTCGTCGTTAGCGTCCGTGTCGATGAGGACGTGCCAGAGATCGAAAAGGTCG
>CAAGKR010340363.1_pt1 | contig 10187 bp, 11 predicted proteins | sample 2556971 | NCBI WGS metagenome assembly CAAGKR01 (sample SAMEA5207829, study PRJEB30636) | soil metagenome | biome: forest; feature: boreal; material: soil | place: USA | collected 2011-09 | depth 1 m
CAGTTCGTCCGACGCCGAGGTCGCGCGACGAGCGCTTTCGACGCGGACTCGGTCTAACCAGCGGGCCCGCCCGTCGCGCAGCCACGCCGCGACGAGCTCATCCTTGGATCGAAAATGCCGATAGAAGCTCGCCTTGGCCACGGCTGCGGCCGCGATGATCGCGTCGACGCCGACGGCTCGGATTCCATGGCGGGCGAACAACTCCGAAGCGGCGGTGAGGATCCGATCCCGGGGCGGTTGCGGGCGAGACGTCGCGTTCGCCGCCTTGGGTCCCGGCTGGGCGCCGCGACCCGGCTCGGCACTCCCCATGGGACCAGCCTACGCAACGTCCGCGATGCTGTCGCGATACGCGGCGATGGTGGCCGCGAGTCCTTCACGCAGTGGGACGTGGGGCGCGAACTCGAACTGTTCCCGTGCTCGACTCGTGTCGAGCTGGCGGCGCGGTTGACCGTTCGGCTTGCTTGCATCCCAGGCGATCGTACCGGCATAACCCGTGAGCTCTGCGATGAGCGCGGCGAGATCGTTTATGGAGACCTCTTCTCCAGAGCCGAGATTCACGGGGTCGGCGCCGTCGTACTTCTCGAGCGCGAGGCGAAAGCCACGCGCCGCGTCGTGCGCGTGCAGAAACTCGCGCGTCGGACTCCCGTCGCCCCACAGCTTGACCTCGTCGACCCCTGCTGCCCGCGCCTCGAGGAAGCGTCGGATCAGCGCGGGGATCACGTGACCCGATTCCAGGTCATAGTTGTCGCCCGGTCCGTACAGGTTCGTCGGCAGGAGGTAAATGAAGTTCGTGCCGTACTGCGCTCGATACGCCTGGGTCTGCACCAGGAGGATCTTCTTCGCGAGTCCGTAGGGCGCGTTGGTCTCTTCAGGGTAGCCGTCCCAGAGATCCTCCTCGCGGAACGGGACGGCGGTGAACTTCGGGTACGCGCACACCGTGCCGGCGACGAGAACCTTCGGCACTCCGTGCAGTCGGCAGGCTTCAAGGACCTCGATGCCCATCAGGGCGTTTTCGTAAAAGAAGCGACCCGGCTCTGCGCGGTTGGCTCCGATCCCACCCACGACGGCAGCGAGGTGCACGAGTGCGTCCGGATCGATGTCGGCGAGCATTCGCTCGACCTCGGTGCGATCTCTTAGGTCGTAGTCGCCGCTTCCCACGGCTGTGACTTGGGCGCCGGCGCCGCGCAGCTCGGCAGCCACATGTGCCCCGAGAAAGCCTGTTCCGCCGGTGACGACAACCTTCGACCGTTCTACGCGCACGAACCAGCGTCTTCCACGGCATTCCCAATCATTCTGGTGTATCTCGCAGCCGTGCAAGGCTATCTCGCGCTACTCATGGTCCACCAGCAGCGCCTTCTGTTCGTCGTTCCTCACCACTACGCGCCGCGTGCCGACGCCTGTCCTCGGTTCGAAGCGCGACGCGGCCCGGATCCGGTCTGCGATAGTCGCGCGAACCCTCGCGGGCCTGCACGAGACGTTCGGCGGTGCGCTGAGCGTGCAGGTGGGTCGCCGCGACGAGAAACGTCGTCGAGGTGGTCGCTATGACTACGGGTAACGATGATCTCATGGCCGAACCTGGCGACGCCGCGCGGCTTGCGACCCACGTCGAGATCCGTGTCGCGCCGATGGGGCTCGGCTTCGCCACGCATCGCGTGCTCGCGGACGCCGCGGACGCTCATGACGGCTCGGGTCCGTAGGTGATCGTTACCTGCTCGTTGAGCGGTCCGGGACATCACGTTCGTTGCCCCGGTGGCGACGACTGAGGAGCCGCCGACGGATCAATCAACTCCTCCGGCCGCGCAGCGCATAAAAATAGTCCAATGCCCGGCGGAGAGGTGCCGTCGCGCGCCAGAACTCTGACCTCCGGATCTCCATCAACGCTTCGTGGGCGTCGGCGGCAGCGCAACGGCTTGGCTCCAACGCGACTTCGAGTTGCGCCACCTTCTCGCGCAAGATTTGGACTTCGACGAAGCCATAGCGAGCACGAATGCGATCGGCCTCCATCAACTGCCGATCGATATTCCGCTGGGACAAGGTGCCCTTGTGCTGTGTGTTTTGTGCCAATACTTGGTCAATGATCTTGGGTGGCCACCGGTCGCCGAGGCGAATCCAATAGTCGTAGTCGCAGGCGAGCGGCACCGACTCGTCCATGAGTCCGACTGCCATCGCTGCTTCGGATCGCCAGAAGACACTAGGCGTCCATAAAGGCGCTTGGAGCTTGAGGCGCTGGATGTCCCAGGGTTCTGTTGCCTCGATCCGCACTCCGCTGCGAATGCGGTCGACAACCTTCACTCGTCCCCGCAGCCACATAGCAGTGCCAATGTTCGCGTCGACGTAGCTAAGCGCTCCCGGGAGGAGCGGATCGTCATCGTTCGACCAGTTGAAGATCTGGCCCGACGCGCGTGTCATCGCGATGTTTAGAGCGTGGGCGAGGTTGCGTTCTGGACCACGGAGATACGTGATTCGCTCGTCGCGTGGAATTACTCCCCTTGCATCACCCGCGTCTTTGATTACGAGCTCCCACGACTCGAAATCCTGCGTACGGATTGCCTCGATCGCCTCGGCCAGTTCGTCAGGCCTGTCCTTAGTTGGCATGAGCAGACTAAACCGAGGTCGCGAGTCCTCCGCGTTCGTATCGCCAAACGTCGGGCCCATTCCTTCAAATACGGTTGACGATGTAGCCATAGGTCACGCGCACCGCCTTGCCCGGCTCCTCGTCCATCAGCATCACCACTACGGTCCGAGCACACAAGCCCGACCGCAGAGTAGACGCCTAAAGACACAAAGCGGAGAGACTGATTGTTGACTCGCGCGCCATCTAGCCCGCTGGATCGGCTCCTCCTCATTGCGGCTGATCGGGCGTTGCACTACGCCTCTTGTGCCATCCCCTCTTCCAGCGCGTAGGCCGAAACCCCGTCGCCAAAGGGTACGCGGGGTTCGAAATCTATCTCGGTAGCGGCTCGTGAGAGGTCTGCCCAAGTCCGAGTCTGATAGTCGAAGGGTGCTGGCACGTAGTCGACTTGAGGATCATCGACCTTCATCGCCCGTGCGATCGTTGCGAGGAGCTGATCGAAGGAGTGCTCGGTGCCACTTCCCACGTTAACGATGCCAGTGACATCCGAATCTAAGGCGTCAACGGTTGCCCTCACGACATCTTCGATGTGAACGAAGTCCCGTCGTTGGTGGCCATGTTCGAATAGGCGCACCCGGCCTTGATTTCGCAGTTGAATGCTCAGCTGCCTAACCATCGACGAGGTCGCGCCCTTGTGCTGCTCGCCGCGGCCGTAGACGTTGAAGTATCGGAGGCCGAGTACCGAAGCGCCCTGGTGGATGAGTGTGGCAGCGAAACGGTCCATCCCGAGCTTCGCCCAGCCATACGCGTTATGGGGAGACGAGGGCTGGGACTCCTTCATCGGAACTGGCCCATTTCCGTACACCGCAGCCGATGATGCATAGACGAGGCGGATCTTCCAGTGTTGGGCCCAGGTCGCAACAGCTCGAAACGGATCGATCGTCTCACGCTCCATCCACGCTCGGTCGCGGATGCGTGTGTCGGTGACACCGGCCACAAAGAGAATAACATCGGGCCGGTAATCAGCCACCATCCCCGCCACCTGCGCTTCGCGGGGATCACCGACAACCAATTGGGCTGCAACGGACTCGAGCGCATCCCTTCGCCCAGTCACGAATGTATCGACGACAGAGAGGGCGCAACCGCTCGCTTCGAGCGCCGCCGCGCATCGGGCACCGATGTACCCCGCCCCACCGACAATCAGCACGCGCATGAGTCTCTCCGGATGTGCCGGCTCGCAGGGCTATGTAGACTCTGCGAGCGCACATCAGTAGCGTACGGACCGTACCGCTAGCGTGCTGATGCGAGGTTCCAGTGCCGGAGTCAACGGGTGGAGACGACTGGGCCCAGTCTCTTTTCATCCGAGACCGCGCGCGCGCTGTCACCCGTCTGGAACGCGTCGGCGAAGATCTCGCGGAAGCGGGAGCACTCATCGCGAATTGCCTCCGCGCGGGGGGGAAGTTCCTCGCGTTCGGCAATGGGGGTAGCGCGGCACAGGCACAACACTTAGCGGCCGAATTCGTTGGTCGGTTTCGACACGAACGCGAGGCGCTGCCCGCCATTGCGCTGGGAGCAGATGGCGTGATGGTGACCGCGCTCGCCAACGACTTCGGTGTCACCTCTGTGTTTGCCCGACAGATCGAGGCCTTGGGTCAGCCTGGCGACCTTGCCCTCGTGATCAGCACGAGTGGCTCGTCGCCGAACGCTGTCGCGGGGGCGGCAGCGGCTCGGGCTCGGGGGCTCGCGACCATCGGGCTCATCGGACGTCCGGGGAGCGAGCTGCACGGGATCGTTGACCTTCCGATCATCACGCCAGGACCAACCGCCAGTCGTATTCAGGAGCTGCAACTCATCGCCGGACATATCATGTGTGAATTGGTGGAAGATGCGCTCGTGCCCGGCAGCACGGTCAACGCTTGGCCGGTCGAGCACAAGCTTCTCTCCCTTGGTCAGCTCCTTCGTGCCCGAGATCGATGGCGAGATGCCGGCCTCGTGGTCGTTTGGACCAATGGTTGCTTCGATTTGCTGCATGCTGGTCACGTTCGAATGCTCAACTCGGCCCGGACGCTTGGCGACATATTGGTTGTCGGGGTCAACGACGACGCGAGTGTCAAGAGGCTCAAGGGATCGATGCGACCGGTGATCGCACTCGAGGATCGCCTTGAGGTCCTCATGGCACTCGAGGCGGTTGACCATGCCATCGTGCTGGCTCATGATGAACCGACCGCGCTGCTTGCCGCCCTCGAGCCAGATATCCACTGCAAGGGCGGAGACTTCGCAAACGAGGCACGATCGGTACCCGAGCGCGGAACCGTTGAACGGGCAGGTGGAATGTTCCAGACCCTCGACTATTGGCAGGGGCGATCGACGACCGGCATCGTCGACCGCATCCGACAGGGCGCTACGCGGCGATAGGCGCCGGTGCCCCGGGACCGCACGGCATGGCTGCACCCGGGGTCGCCAGGGCCCTCGCCGAGTCTGACCATCGGTCCGTCCTGGTCGTTGGTGACGTCATGCTTGACGAGTACCAATGGGGCTCCAGCGAGCGCCTGTTGCCCGACAGCGCTGCTCCGGTGATCGAGCTTGAGCGCTGTGACTCCGCTCTCGGCGGGGCGGGAAACGCGGCGGCGAACGCCGCGGGACTCGGTGCCGATACGCACCTCGTGGGCGTCACCGGTGCGGATGACGCGGCGGCAGTGACTCGCGACATGGCGAACAGGATCGGTGTGACGTGCCGATTCGTGGAGCTGGCTGATCGGCCGACATCGCGAAAGGCCCGAATTTACGCGAACGGCCGCCCGGTCGCGCGCCTTGATCGTGAGGTTCGGCGTCCGGTTAGGGCTGAGACGGTGACGCGACTGCTCGATGCGAGCCGGGAGGTTCTCGGCGCGGTCGATGTACTCCTCGTGTCTGACTACGCCAAGGGCACGGTGACCGCGCCCTTCGCTGCCGCGCTCCTGGCGGAGGCTCGTAACCATCAGCTGCTCGCCGTTGTCGACACGAAGCGTCAAAGCCCCAACTGCTACCGAGGGTGCGACGCCGTGACGCCGAACGTGAACGAGTTGGAGCGGTGGGTCGGCCGCGCTCTGCCGACCCCACCCGAGCGGTCGGTCGCGGCGGTCGAGTTCATCAGAAGACTCGATTGTCGATTTATGCTGCTCACGGAGGGATCTGAAGGGATGACGCTGTACTCTCGGGACGGTTCGTCTCATTTCCCGGCCCGGACAGAGCATGTGGTGGACAGCTCGGGTGCAGGCGACACCATGGCGGTGACGTTCGCGCTCGGCCTGTCCGCGGGTCTCAAGCCGCGAGAGGCCGCGGAGCTGGCGAACGATGCGGCCGGCGTCGTCGTCCAGCGCCAAGGCACGTCACCCATTTCCCTGACGGCTCTCCTCAATGCCCGATGGGGTCAAGGAACGGACTGAAACGCCGACGAGTGAGCACGAGATCCGCGGTCGGCACCGGCAGCCCCCAACCCGCGGGAAGGACTCAGCCCCGCCCTCCAGCCAGGCGCGCTCCGGCAGCGATCGCAGCACGAAGTTCATTCGCCACGGCTGCTGGCGCGATCTCCTCGACGCATCGGAAGGTCGGGTATCGGCAGTGCCAGTCGCACCAATAGCAGTCCATGGGACGATTGACCACCCGGTTGATCTCGGGATCTCCCCACGGGTAGAAACGTCCGAAGTGTCCACCCCCCATGATCCCAACCGTTGGTCGGCCCAGAGCCGTCGCTACGTGCAGGGGAGCAGCGTCAGCGGAAAGCACGACGTCTGCACGCCTCAGACCCTCGATCATCTGTCTGACGGTCGTCTTGCCCGCTAGGTCGATGACGGATCTGATGCCGGCGCAGTACTTGAGCCGGCCGGCGACATCGGAACAGACGACGCGATCATCCGACCCGCCGAAGATGACGGCGTCCACCGGTGCGGGAGCGCTCCAGACCTGGGCGAGGGCAAGGGGATACCGGTCCGGCGGATAGATCTTGCCCTTCGGATTCGTCACGCCTGGTGCGATGGCCAAGGTGATCCCATCGGCGCTGCGAGGGACGTGGGCCTCTGCCCACCGACGGTCGGCAGGCGTGGTCCAGGCCTCTGGTAAGACGTCGGCAAGCTCGACATTGATCCCGAGATGACGAAGGAAGTCCCGGGTCACGACCAACTCGTGATCACTCCTCCGAGTCTGATCGAGCGGGAGACGCGAGGTGTACAGGAGGTGAGCGGCCTCGTCCGATTCAACGCTTTGGTTCGAGAAGTCGCCCGCGATTCCATACTTCTCGGTCGCCGGGAAACAGCCCATGAGCTCATGGTGCTCGGGCGACGGTGACCTGACGGGAAGCAGCACGATGGATCGCCGGGCAAGAGGCCGACGTGGGGCGGTCGGCGGCCAGGCAATCAACCTGTCGACATGCGGGCAGTGCTGCAGGTACTCGAGGCCGGCCGGCGACCCGTACACCGTGATCTCGTCGCTCGGATAATGAGCACGTAGGTGATGGAGGGCGCCTGAGAAAAGGACCACATCCCCCAAGTGGTCTGGGCGCAGGATAAGAACTTGGCGTCCACGACGAAGGCGCCGAATCAGGTTACGGGCTGATCTCAAGTAACCAGAGGCTAACTGCCCTGCAAGGGGAATGGGCCTGAACGTGCGGGCTGGTGTCCACACCGGCGAAGTCGAGTTCCGACCCGACGATGTGGTCGGCCTGGCGGTCAGCATCGCCAAGCGCATCTGTGATCTCGCCGGCCCGGGAGAGGTGCTCGTCTCAGAGACCGTGAAGGGCCTCATCGTCGGCTCGGGCATCGCCATGTCCGAGCAGGGGACTCATGTCCTCAAGGGAGTGCCCGAGACGTGGAGACTGTTCGCCGTCGAGAGTTGACAGGGCATCCTCAAAGTGCTGTGTCCTCAAGCGGTCGTCAGAGCCCTTCCCTCACGGCACCGGATCACCGCATATCCGCAGGTCACGGTATGGAGGCGGCGGTGGGAATCGAACCCACGTCCAGGGTTTTGCAGACCCTTGCCGGACGTCCAGGTGATGTCAACGAGTGGCGTTGAGGCTGCTCACGTTCGGTATTCGTGTCGTTTGGTTATATCCCGTGTCGTTCAGTATCGCCAGGTTTGATGGGCAAATGATGGGCAAGCCGCTGCCCGTCGTGAGGCGCCGCCCGACACAACCTGGAGCCTCACGTGACGGGCAACGCGAGCCGTTAGGCGTCGGCGTCGTCGGGCTCGAGCCCGTCGGCGATCGAGCGGAGCGTCTCGGCCACGAGGATGAGCACGAGCCCGGGGTCGCCGCCGGTCCAGGTGATCCATTCCGCGACTGGGGTCACATGGTCGTGGACGAAGCGGATCACGCATTCAGTCAGGTCCCGAGCCAGGGGAATCTCCCGGTCGTCGGGAGGGCTGGAGCCCGAAGGGGTGGCGCTGGTGGGACGCGTAGCGTCTGGCATTGCTGGTACCTCCTAGTCAGGTGCTGGCCACGCCCCCGGGCCGGTTGCTGCCGGCGCCGGGGGCATTGATTGGGGTCGGCACGATACCGTTGGGCTGCGCTCGAATCGTGGATGCCATGGCTGGTTCGTGCGAGGGCGTATCCGGCCGCCGGCCACCCGACCACGCCGAGGCAATGAGGGCTTAACAAGTCTGCGGACCCGTCCGCGTTGGCACGCGGTGGGTCCTTGACGGCGAGCTTCCGAAGGGCCAGGCAGGCACGGTTGGGTCCCAGCTCGATCTGGCGATCGTCGGCGCGGACCTCAACGCACTGTTGTGCTCGGGGGTCACCACCCAGAACCTCGACCTCGGTCGACGCTCCAGCTCCTAACTGCACCCGAACGCCTCCCCGGCATCTCACTCAGCGTCCATCCATACCGAACGCTGGCCCGACCGGCAGAGCGAGCGTGATCACTCATGCCAGGCCTCTCACGACGAGATGGCGAGGATCTGATCTCGGACGAGGATGGCCCTTAGCACACGTGCGAACTACACTGGTGTCATTCGAGCCGAGGATGCCGACATGCCCTATGCGACAAAGATCCTTGACGACCTCCGGGTCGCCATCGCCCCCGAGGATCTCACCCTCAAGACGGCAAGGGAGCGACGGGACGACGCGCTCGACGCCGCGACCGCTTTCGATGGTGTCGCCAACAGGTACAACTCAGGCTCCATCGCCCACGGCACCGCGAACGACGACACCGACGCCGACGGGGGCGTCGTTCTCGATCGCCGGACCTGGCGGGAGCTCGGGCCGGACGCTGACGACGTCGGGCCATGTGACGTGGTCGAGCAGGTGCGCAGCCTGGTCCGAGAGACCCTCCAGGACAGTTACTCCAGCATCAAGACGAGGCTCACCAAACGTGCGATCACCCTGAAGTTTCAGGAGGAGTTGGCCAACGGCACCGACCCGAGCGTGGACATGATCGTTGGCCTCCAGCGTGCCGATGGTGGCCTGTGGATCCCAAACCTTGACACGAACTCGTGGGATGCGTCCGACCCGATCCGCCACACCAAGTTGCTGACCGCCGATCCCAAGTCGCTGCGCGTGATCCGGGCACGGATCGTCCGTCTCGCCAAGTGCTGGAACGCCCAGTACAGCAGGCCCGGCATGTGCTCGTTCAACATCGAGGCTCTCGCTCTCGCATGCATCACCGAAGGCATGTCCGTTGGCGAGGGGCTAGCCGACTTCTTCGCGTACTCGGCGGCCGACATTGCGAAACACAACACCTCGGATCCGGCCGAGGTGTCGAAACCCATCAAGCTGAAGGTGGACCGCGACGTCATGGTCGACCGCTTGGACCAGGCGGCTGGGCTGATGAGGACGGCGCTGGATAACGACAACGACGAGCCTGTAGTCCGTACCGCCCTCGCTGATCTGTTCTGGAAGTACCTCGAGCCGCCTCCCGGGTCCACCTCCAAGTCGTCGGTGGCCGCGTCCCTGCGGGGAGGCAACGCTGGCGTCAGCATGGGCTCAGGCTTGGCTCTCGGTACCGCCGTTGGCACGCGCCTCAAGAGTGGGAGGGCCTTCGGCGGTGAGAAGGGCTAATCGGGCCGGGAAGCGACGGGGCGGTCCCTGGTATGGCGAAGATCGTCAGCGGCTTGTCTTCGAGCGCAACGCGCGCCGCCATTTGCCCGGTCTGCGGGCTCGCACCATCGCTGCGGGCTCCAAGTCCGGTCGGCTGTACGAGGTCATCCTCGGCGTACCGCACTATGAGGCACGATCGGTCGAGGTCTTCTTCCCGAAGAACTCACCGCGTCATGCCACGGTGACGGCTGATGGCCCGACTGACTCGCCACATCGGTACGGGGAACACCGGCTCTGCATGTGGGATCCATCGGACTCACCTGAGCGCCGCTGGGTGTTCGAGGACGGCCTGTTGACTCTGCTCGGTATGACGACAGCTCACCTCTTCCGAGAAGCGTGGTGGCGAGAGACAGGCGAATGGCTCGGTCCCGAAGCTCCCCACGCCAGACTTAAGGACGCCGATTCATTGGGACAGGCATGAGCTTCGCCTCGGCTGCAGCGAAGGTTGCAAGCGACACTCAGGCCATCCATCTGCCGCCGGAGGTAATCGCCGCCATCATCGGTGGGGCCGTGTCCCTCATCGTCCTGGCGTTCAGCACGTGGGTGGCC
>CAAGKR010306963.1_pt1 | contig 10185 bp, 9 predicted proteins | sample 2556971 | NCBI WGS metagenome assembly CAAGKR01 (sample SAMEA5207829, study PRJEB30636) | soil metagenome | biome: forest; feature: boreal; material: soil | place: USA | collected 2011-09 | depth 1 m
AATAATAAAATATTCTATGAAGTAATATATGAATATTTTTTTTACTAATTTCCTAAAAAATGTGAGGTAAAAGTAAATTCGGTGAAAATATGCTTGCAAAAATGCCACAAAAGACTGCAAAATCACCTTTTAAAAATAAATTAACTATTCTCAGTTTGATATTATTAATGGGTCTAGGTTTATCGGCTGCTTATTTTACGGTACCATTCTTACAAGTCCCTATTCCCGCACCAGATAATTTGATTGGTAACACAACTAATAATACTCTATCTGCTCCAGTTACACACACAGGTGCATCATCAATTAAAATACAAAAACCAGTAAATAATGCCTCAACAACTAACAGCACTTCAACTAATGTAAACACCCAAAATACTACGAGTAAACAGAATAAAAATATCTCTAAAAGATCTACAACAAATAATTCTAAGACATCATCTTCTAAAACAACCACGAATTTTAAAACAACCCATCATCTACAAATACTAAAAAAACAACTCACACTACTGGATAATTATTAATTTAAAATTTTTTTATAAATTATTTAATTTTTTTCTTTTTAAATATATTATTTGGACTGATTTTAGATTATAACAATAGGCATATCATTATATTATATGTAGGTTATAATCTAAAATAATTTCTTGAATTTAATTAAATTAAATTGTTCTATTCTAATAATAATTATTATAACTGGGAGATAAATTGATGGATCAAGACTCAAAATGTTACATTCCTTCCCTTGATCTTCCTGAAGACTGGTCATGTCTAAAAACAGTTGGTCCAGGACCCTTTGTAACCAAGGCGATCATGAGACATCCTAAAGGTTCACGCGTTCAATGGAATTCTCGGGACCAACGTAAACATCATAACCTCCTTGAGGGCAATCCCACTTCTACATGGTATTCCCCATCTTCGATTGGATGGTGGGTAGGTATATTATTTGCTATTGGTGCTGCTTGTTTTGTTTTTGGCACCGTTCCATTTTATCTTAATTATGTGGGTGTGCAAAATGATAGTTTAACATTTTTTATGGGATCGATTTTTTTCACTTCAGCCGCATTATCTCAATATATAGAGACTATTAATGCACGTCAAACTCCTATAGGTTCGTTAATAAAAGAAGAAATACGGTTTATAACATGGGAACCTAGGAGAATTGATTGGCTTGCAAGTGTTGTTCAGTTGATTGGTACTGTATTATTTAATATTAGTACATTTTACGCCCTTAATTTCGCAATGACAACACAAGAGATAAACCATTTAGTATGGGGACCAGATGTCTTTGGTTCCATATGTTTTTTAATTGCTAGTGGACTGGTATGGTTGGAAGTTGGACATTCATTACTATCATGGCAAACAGGAAATCTTTCATGGAGAATTGCATTCTTGAACCTTTTAGGTTCGGTAGCATTTGGAATTTCTGCTGTTGCAGCATTTATTCCACCAATGAAAGGACAACCTTTAAATATTGTATTAGTAAATCTTGGAACATTTGTTGGAGCACTGTGCTTCTTTTTAGGTGCGGTATTATTACTACCAGAAAGAACCAATCCAGATGTTATTTTAACAAATAGTAGTGCTGTTTTAGGTAAATGATATCATAAAAAAAATAAAGAAATAGAATTTAATCATTTCTATTTAGTAAAGGAGTGTAGGATTACCCCTTTCTTCTATAATTTTTCTCCTTTCTTCAAGGGATCTGTTCAGATTATCAATGGAATCCATTATATCTTTGAAAAGCATTTCAACCATATCTTTACTGAAACTTTCCTTTATAACCATTCTTAAAACGGATATGTCCTCTGCGTTAGCAGGGAGTGTGTATGCTGGTACAATCCATCCTTTTTGCCTGAGCTTTTCAGAAAGGTGGAGTGCATTAAATTCACAGTTTTGAAGTTTCACAGCTACCAATGGATACATGACATTTTTGTTAATTATTTCAAATTTATCGGTCTCTTGCAATTTTGAGGCAAGGTAACGTGCATTTTTTTGCATGTTTTCCATAATACTCCTGTATCCATCCATTCCAAGTCTTATAAAGTTGTAATATTGTGCTATTATGGTACTGCTGCCCTTTGAGAAGTTAAGCGAATAGTTGGGCATGAGTCCTCCAAGATAATTTATATTGAAAATAAGCTCTTCTGGAAGATCTATTTTATCTTTAAATATTAACCATCCAATGCCGGGATATACTAGTCCATATTTATGGCCAGATACATTGATTGATCTTACCTGTTCCAATCTAAAATCCCACAGTAAATCTGGATAAAGGAATGGTAAAATGAAACCTCCACTTGCGCCATCAACATGCATGGGTATGTCCCATCCTTTGGTTTTTTTAAGTTCTAATAAAGCATTGTTTATGTCTTCAATCGGATCCATCTGTCCCGTAAATGTTGTTCCAACAACAGCACCCACTGCAATGGTATTTTCATCTATTTCTTCCATCACATCCTGGGCAGTTATGGTGTAAATATCTTCTCTTAGAGGTATCAATTTGAGTTCGACATCAAAATATCGTGCAAATTTTTCCCAAACCGTATGAACATCTGCCCCCATTACAATGTTTGGCTTATCAACTGGTTTGCCTTCAGCTTCTCTTCTTAACTTCCATGTCCATTTATGAGCTAAAAGACCCAGCATAATTGACTCTGAAGAACCTATTGTGGCACTTCCAACTGAATGACAATCTTCTGGCGCGTTGAACAGTCTTGCAAGCATGTTAACAACTCTATCTTGAATAACTTCTGTTTGAGGATATTCATCGTTGTCAACGTAGTTCTTTCCAATACTCTCCATTATGAGCTTATCAGCTTCAGGTTCCATCCAAGTCGTAACAAAACTTGCCAGGTTTAGGGCAGGATTGCCATCTAAGTTAAGTTCATCGTGTATTATCTGGTAAGCTGCCCTTGCAGGCATACCTTCATCTGGCATTTCATATTTAGGAACACTTTTTGCGAAGTAACGACTGCCGTAGGTAGTTGTATATTCCCTTTCAGATTTTTCCATTTCACCTAAATTTTTCTTGTTAGATAACATTTTTTCTCCCCTTTTTTTTATTAAATAAAATTATATAATCCACAGATAATCGAATCTTTAAATTTTCTAAATTGGTTTGTCAATTTTTATCAATTCTTATCAAATTATTTATTCTTTATATATTCCTTTAAATCATCAAGTTCTGATCTTAGTTCATCTATATTTTTATTAACTTCATTAATCCTGTCCAGTTCATCTAAACGTGAGGTGATTGTGTCCAATTTTTCATCCACAGATTTTACCTTGGCGCTGGTTTTTTCAGCTAAAGCTTCTGTACCCTTTCTAAACTTTTCAATTAAAGAGAAAGTAGCAACTGATGTTACTATACTGGTGAGTAATAATGCACTGAACATGGAAATTACACCCATAAGCCTGCCTATACCAGTTACAGGAATTATATCTCCATAACCTACAGTGGTTATGGTTTGAAGAATATACCATATGGAATCATCATAGGATGTTACTTCCGGATTTACACCATGTTCCACCATGTAAAAAACATAGGAACAGAAAAAGAAAATTGTCAAGAAGAATGCTAGGGCATAAACCAGCCTGGTTTTTTCATGATACTTTATAACCTCTAAACCAACTTTTCCTGCAAACAAGTAGAGGGCAAAAATTTTGATTAATATTAAGATTTTAATGATGAGCGTGGGATACAAAACACCAAAAAAATGGAATGAAATAAAATAAATTGGTATTAAAACAATAATATCGGACCAGTTATCATTAATAAATGTTTTTAGACTGGATTTACTAGTACTAACTCTCCATAGAAATACAAATAATAGGATAAAAGACACTATTAAATCGAAGGTACCCATATTTTCAAGTGTTACTGATTTTAAATTGGGAGAAATTACTGTTAAGAAAAGTAAAATTCCATCCATTACTATTAGGAAGACCAATACAGCTTGCCATAATATGCCTGGTCTGTTACTCATCACTTTCATGATAGCTATTATTTCCTTTTGAGCATAAATCAGTTTATGTTCATGTTTTCAAAAATAGCTTAAACTTATACTAAATTATTTATAAAAAAAAATGGAAAAAAGGATAATTCATTTATTATTTCTTACCCTTATTATCCCCAACAATATTTGTTTGTGAGATCATTTCAGGTGCAATTAACTCAATTATTCCGGCTATAATAAGGAATGCACCAATTAATGCGGCTAATACCAATGGATTGGCTGCAAATGTGCCTATTATTGCAAAAATAATACCAATAATAATACCTAAAGCACCGACACCCTTGCCTTTAAGTCCTTTACCTGATATAATAGATTCTAATCCGGCTAAAACTAAGAAAAATGCAACAATATACAATGCTATAAATGAAAAGAATTCAAAGGCTTTAATATCCCCAATAAATACAATTCCCATCATTATAGCAAAAACTGCTACTATTAATCCAGCAACAGCTGCGGCTATACTTTTATTTTTTAAACTCTTTAATAAAATCCATATACCAACAAATACTAATCCAATACCCGCAATGGCATTAACAGTAAAAACACTGATTAAAGGGAACACAATAACAATTAAACCCAATAAAATCCCTAAAATGCCAATCATAACATTTCGTCCTTCGTCCATATTGCTCCTCCACCATATTTTTATTATAAAAACTATTCCTAATAGATATAATCATCTAAATAATATTATCCTGACTATACATAATTAAGTTTGTAATGCCATAATATTTTAATTGTTCTGTTTAATCGTTAAACCAACTAATCATGCCATCTTCAAAATCTTTTTAGAGAATTATCTGATTTTAATTAATAATCTTCAATGTTTAGTTAAATAGATATAACATATATTCCATATCTTCTTTGTAATATTTTTAGAATTTTAAATGATCAGTTTCTAAAAATATTTTGGGTTAAATAAAATTTATCAAATTATCTACGGATTAATTGGTTTTTAAATGAAAAAATCTTTAATTTAAGAAAATTTATTATTCATTTAAACACAATATAGTATAGTACAAAATTTAAAAAATAAGGAGATGATTATTGATGGCAGATGAAAATCCTTTAGGTGAATTAATCATACCAGCAGAAGGTCTTTTAAAAGAGGAATTACAGGATGAAATTGAGGAGAGAATCTCATTTACAGTTGAAAATCTTTACCACCTTGACAATGAACTTGATGTATTTGTTCAACTAGTTCGAGATAATGTTGAAGCTAATAAGGACTCTCCTGACAATCTTATAACTCTTTACAACTATTTAGACGAGATGTGGAGTGTACTTATTACAAACGACCTTCGTGATGTTCTACTAGACACACTTTCCATTGTACAGGAACGTAAACATGAACTTGAAGAAATATTAGAAGATATAGAAGAAACTTTAGAAGCCCAAGAACAATCAAAGGATTAAATTATATTAACAGGATCTAATTAAGCATTATATTATTTAAAATACTGAGAGGGGGGATGGAATTAACTAATTCTATTTTCAAATATTCTTTCAAAACAAGTCTAAATCTTAATATAAAAATTTGGAGTTGATGGTTTATGGAATTTAAAGAATTGTTAATGTCTAGATATGCAACTAAAAAGTTTGATGGTAATGTAATTGATGATGGTAAAATAGACCAGTTATTTGAGATGATCCGTTATGCACCATCTGCTTTAAACTTACAGCCATGGAAGGTTAAGGTTGTTACAGATGTGGAAACTAAAAAGAAGTTATCTGCAGCATCAATGGAACAGGCTCAAATTAATAGTTGCTCTCATCTACTTGTATTTTGCGCAGACACAGATCTAAGTGATAAAGCTCAAAAGATCACACAGCTAATGAAAAAAGTTGGTGTTCCAGAAGAAAATCTCAAACAATTCCAAGATGTCATGAATATATTCCTTAGTAACTACGACAACAAGATAGGAATAACTGAAGCACAGTACAATGTATTTATAGCAGCAATAACAGCTATTTATGCAGCCAAATCACTTGGAATTGATTCATGTCCAATGCAAGGATTCAACGCTGAAGCTTATTCAGAAATACTGGATATTCCTCAGAGTATTGTACCGACCATTTTGGTTCCTATTGGATATCCTGCAGATAACCAAATGCCCAAATTAAGATTTGAGAAAGAAGAAATATTCTTTTAAATAGAATATTATTCATTTCCTTTTTTTTGTTTAATAATTATTTTTCAGTATATTTTTGATGATATCCCCTCTAGTTATAAGACCAATTAATTTATCCTCTAAATCTAGAACTGGGAGTTGTTTAAAATGGTGATGGGATAATATCCGAATGGCATTTTCAAATGTATCATTTTCTTTTACTGTATACAAATGTTTTTGATGCATCATATTGGCAACTGTTTTGTTGATCTTTTCAGTAACCACACTTTGTTCTGTTTCTCCTTCATCAACAAGTATGGTGTATACAAAGTCTAGAAAGAACTCTTCTTTAGGGGAGAGGTAGCGAATTATATCTCCATCACTAACTATTCCAATCAATTTATTGCAATTATCCACTACTGGAACGCCATCGATACGATTTTCAACCAATAACGTTAGTATATCCTTAATTGAAGTGTTTTGGTTGACTGAAATGACATCTTGAACCATAAAATCTTTAACTTTCAATACAAAGCCTCCTGGAATTTTTTCTGTTTCTTCTTCAGATTTATCAATATGATAGACATGATGACGATTAATGTATACAAAAATCACCGAACCGAAAACAAAGACAGCACCAACAACGAATGGGACGTGTGGTGAATACAAACCCGCTAATATTCCAGCTAAAGCCGGTGCAATTGCTGCACCTATGAATCTCAAGAAGCTGTATGATGCCGAAGCAGTTGATGTTTCAATAGATGTTGCTTTCATAACTGCGGTTGTAATTAATGTATTAGTAGTTCCAGATACTGCACCTGAAAGGATGATGGAAACAATTATTACCCATTGTATTGATGTCCAGATACCCATAACTAGAAGGATAACTGCGTAAATAGTTAACATGGCACATATGGATTGAATAGTACCAAATCTTTCTATAAGTTTTGGTGCAATGAATACTGATGTAATGGCTAATGAACTACCCCATCCCACAAATACCAATCCTATACCTAATGCATTCAATCCCATTACAAATGGTGCGTAGGCCAATATTGTGAAGAAACCAAAGTTATAAAGGAGTGCAGTGATCCCAAATATTCGTATGGAGCGATGTTTTAATGCCCTTATAGGATCAAGTATGGATGTGTGCGTTTTTACAATATTCTCTATTTTTTCCTCCTTTGAATTAGTCATTGAAATAATTAGTAAAATAAAAGCAGAGGTCATAAGTAAACCAACACCAATAAAAGGATATCTCCAAGATATGTCACCTAATAATCCGCCAAGAAGGGGCCCTATAGCTAATCCTAGTCCTATAGTTGCTTCATATAAAATTACAGCTTTAGCTATACTGGTTTTTGATAGGGTAACAATAGCTGTTAATGCTGTAGCAACAAAAAGTGCATTCCCTAATCCCCAACCACCTCGCAGTCCTATAATTGTCCAAACATTATTTGAAAGACCTCCAAGTGTTGAAAATACAGCTATGATAAACATACCTATGATTAATGTATTTTTAATTCCTAATCTGGAAGAAATAGCACCTGTGACTAGCATAGCTACTGCCATTACAGCGTTGTAACTTGTAAATAGTAGAGTGACTTCACTCGGACTTGCTTTTAATTGAGATGCAATTGCAGGTAAAATTGGATCTACAAGTCCAAGTCCCATAAAAGCGATAATAGACGCAAAAAATACAGCCCATACAGCTTTGGATCTACTTTCCCTTTTTATAGTATTTGTTTTTGAATTAATTGATGATAATGGCATATTTCCTCCTTTAAACTTTTATGTGATTATAAATTTGTAGATGACTAATCAATTATTGATATGTCAATTATATTTTTTTAAAAAAATTAATTTATTTTAAACTTAAAACTAATTTGTTTAGTAAATAATGTAATTCTTTGAGCTCACTATCACTGAATATTGAATCTGTCTCTTTTGTATTTTGTACAACGACTGGTAAAGCTTTATTATACAAATTAATACCATATTCAGTTAGGTATATTAGATACTCCCTTTTATCATGGGTTGATTTCTCCCTTCTTACGAGCTTTTTATTTTCTAGTATATTCAAAATTCTGGTAATGGTGGCCCCATCTTTAAGTAATATTTCAGCTAACGTTATTTGATTACATCCTTTTTTCATGTAAACAGTATTTAAAACACTCCACTGTTCAGATGAAATATCATAATCTTTAAGTTTATTTTGAATTCTTTTTTTAAGCAAGTGTCTTGCTTTATAAACTAACCATGGGGTGCTTTCATCACGGGTATATTTCATACGATTACCTTTGAATTTTTAATTTATTTTATAAAATAAATAGTTGATATAACAACTATATTATAAATTAAAATTACTTGCTCATAAGTTATATAGTTAATTATTTTAATAAAATTGGTAACAAATTAAATAGAATCCTTATATTATCTTTAATAGTTTATCTTAAATTATTTAAGGATTTTCCCATGTTTTAAAGGGGTTTTGTTAATTTCCAACCGTTAGAAGACCTTATTTCGTTAATAATTTTTTCTTTAGTTTCTAGCTGTTTTATGATTTTGATTGTCTAATATTACTAAGTGTAGAAATAATGAAATTTCAGTTTATTCAATAAATCATTTTTTAGATAATCATAAAAATATTTCAAATGAAACTCCATATTTTATATTTGCAGACAATTAAGGAAAAACTTTAATGAAAAAACTATTTTACACTCCAGTGGATTGAAACAAAATTTGGAATTGCTTAGGAGAAAAAAGTCATATTTAAAGAAGAAATGAATGTAAAAAATATATTACTAACCAATAAAAACTTCATGAAGCTATTAACAGTATTTTTAGAAATAAAACAATTAACATTCATGTATACACCGGCCAAATCTAATGTAAAAACCAATTAATCGGGTTATTTTTATCATGGAAGATTATATGGTCTTAGTTGCTTTAAATGAATTCATTTATAAACACATTTAGTACTGATACTATGGGAAAAATCCGAATAAATAATCTATTTTTTCCTGGTATATAATTTTGTCTGATTGTTTATAACAAATATTTTTTTTGCATTAAACTCTAAAAAAAATGAGTATATATGGTAAGAAGTATATACTATATCTAATCTCTACTAAAACAAGTTTTTGAGAGGGATTTTAAGCTTCTTTCGGTACTCAAATAGAAAAGATCATGCTAAATATTGATAGAGGGGTTTTGATCATTTGTAAAATGTCCCCCACATAGTATATAAGCCATGAAAATAAATATTAAAAGATGGAAAGAAAGCGTTTATCAATTTTCGTTCCGGCTTCAATATTATCTGAAACGAAAGATTTAAGAATAAAAACATATAAAATTGGTTTGATTGGAAGAGCTGCAGCCATTTTCAAGGCTGACAGAATAGTTGTTTACAGCGATAATTCTGACAAAGAAGAGGTAAAGTTTATTAGTGATGTACTCACTTATATGAATACGCCTCAATACCTCAGAAAAAAGGTATTTCCTATAACACGGGAGCTCCGAAATGTCGGCATTCTTCCGCCACTTAGAACTCCCCATCACCCAACCGGAGAACTCATCGAAGGTGATTACAGGCAGGGATTGACATTAAAACGGACAAAAAAAGGTACCGTAGTTGACATCGGTGCTGATAGGCTTGCGCTCTGCAAAGAAAAACTAAGCGTAAACAAGGTTTTAAGTTTTAAGGTTGTAAAGTTTGGTAAAGAATTAATAATAGATCCTGATGTACCAGACTATTATTGGGGTTACAAAGTATTATCTACCAATAAAAATCTGTACGATAGCATACTCACATTGAAACCAGGACCAGATTTGGTTATTGGAACTTCAAGGTATGCGCAATCTATCACTTCTGTTTTAGAGGAAGTAAAAAATAAATTAAAGGGTTCCAAACACACGGCAATTCTGTTTGGTGGTCCTTATTCTGGCCTAGATGAACTTATTTCTGGCCCGAATGAAAAAGAAATTATAGATCTTGAAGTTAACACAGTCCCTTCACAGGGAACTAAAACTGTACGGACTGAAGAAGCAGTTTTAGC
>CAAGKR010169542.1_pt1 | contig 10184 bp, 4 predicted proteins | sample 2556971 | NCBI WGS metagenome assembly CAAGKR01 (sample SAMEA5207829, study PRJEB30636) | soil metagenome | biome: forest; feature: boreal; material: soil | place: USA | collected 2011-09 | depth 1 m
CGATCGCAAACAACCGCGCATTTCATAGTCAACTGAATCTATTCGAGTTTTAACCGGACACTACTGGTGCGTCCCTAACATTTTGCTTGAGCATCATCTTTTCCGAAAACCGGTCCCACTTTTCGGGATCGTGCGCTAAATACAGCCTACAGCGATGCGACGGGAATAACGTCGACCTCGACTTCGAGCTCATTTGCGCCCGAGCCAACAAAAACGCCGTAGACCGGTGAGACATCTGAGAAATCTCGCCCAACAGCAAGCGCGATATGATCGGTTGCAACATCTATTGCATTCGTGGGGTCGAACCCCACCCATCCGTTATTGCTGCCGCACCAGACCGACACCCATGCATGCGTCGCGTCAGCGCCCTCAAGCCGTTTTTTACCCGGGGGTGGAACCGTGCGGATGTAGCCGCTCACGTAAGCAGCCGGAAGGCCCAGCCCACGCATCCCTGCGATCATAATATGGGCGAAGTCCTGACATACTCCGCGCCGCTCTGAAAAAGCCCGAGCCAGCGGCGTTGAAATTTCGGTCGCTTCAGGCTCATAAGCGAAATCGTTTTTAATTCGGCGTATCAGTTCGCGCGATGCATCAAAAATTCCCCGGCCTTGCCGAAAGCTGTCGCGCGCATATCGCGTGACATCGGCTGTAATTTCAACACGCGGGCTGGAAAACAAAAAATGAGCTGGAGCCGCCGCGGACAGATCGCGCCGAGACAACGCCTCGTTCGCAACGGTTTCCCACTTCAGACCGGAAATTGATGGGGTTTTTTCATGAGTCACCTCAACAAGCGATGTCGCTTCGATGCTTAGTTCCGTGTGCGGCGTGTCTATGATCACGACGTTTGCGACGTTACCGTAAAAGTCGTGTTCCACGGCAACGGAAACTGGAAACGGCAAGATATTCAATCCGTGCTCGATGCAATGTTGTCCGAGTTCTTCGCGTGGGGTGACCCGCAATACCAATTTGGCGGACACAACAGGCGAGGCATAGGAATAAGCTGTCAGATGCCGAGTTTTATAAATCACGCAAGCCCGCTCACGCTAATTCCGATCGATATCTCCGGACGTTGCAAGAAATAACGTGCGGCAACGGCATCTGCAAAATTTAAGATTTTTTGTTCGAGAGCCAGGATAATTGATGTTTCAAGCTTCGCTGCCACCGACGTGGCAATTTCGGTCGTCAGTCTCGCAATAATCTGCCGCGGTTCTTCCAGCAGACCATCCTGTTGCAAGGTTGGGAGCGTCGCGATGTGCTGGTTGATCGACTCTATTTGAAAACCAACAGAACGTGGATTGAAAGGGTCCAGCAGAACCATGTCACGCACGGGGGCCAAAGCAATGCCTGTCACATAACGCGAGCGGTAAGTAATCTGGGAATCTATAAGATCAAGCAGCACGTCGAGATCATCAGCGGTGGTAGCTTCCGAAGCAAAAGTTCGGGCCAAACGGCAGGTATTGATCGCGCGTTCAGTCCGCCGCCCCATATCGAGGAAACGCCAGCCAGCGCTCCTGTTCATGTTTTCCTGTTCGAGACCGGCCAATGCCGCAAGCGTTTGCAAAGCGCGATCCGCCGCCTCGAACACATCGGCCTCACTCATCAACTCACCCAAATTTGTAAGTTGACTATCGAGCATGCGTAAAAGTTTAGAGGCATCGATCGATATGCGCTCGCGAATGATAGAGCCAGCGTTGCGCGCCAAACGGACGCCCGAAAGACCGGAGCCGGAAGCATCTTCATCGCACAACGCCTGCCGGGCAATTGTAAAAATCTGAGCGCTCTCGTTCTCCGCAGAAACCGCGCCCCATGCGACAAGTTGATGGCCTAGATGTGCAAGCGACTTTGATACGCCGCCGGACGACAAATCCAGCTCAACACTGCGCGCACATAGGCACCGCACAACGCGAAGCGTTGCCTCTGCGCGTTCAAGATAGCGCCCGTACCAGAACAGATTATCGGCGGCACGGCTCGGAAGGTTTCCGAGAATCCTTCGGATCTTAACGTCGTCGGTTGCCGGCAGCAGTGTTTCCATAACAACAGGTTTGGAAGACAAAACCCATACGTCGGCCGATTGCACACCTTCACCCATGTTGACGGCACGCGCGTCAGGGCGAGCCGAAATTCTACAAAATCCGCCGGGCATGACGTGCCACCCGTCGGGCGTCACTGCGGCGAAAACACGTAAGACAAATGGGCGCGGAACGAGTTGGCCATCATTCCAAACCGGCGCAGTGGACAGACGCACAACTTCCTGCCCGACATAGTCAAGGCCACGGGTCTCAACCGCATCAAACAAACGCGTTCTCTCGGCGGAAGAAAGATTGGCTGGCAGCACCTGCTGATCGGCTTCGAAGCCTGGAATATTATTAGCAAACGCACCCGCGATTGCCATCGAATCGAAATTGGCAAGCACTTTGCTTTGCGCCTCGCGGTCCCCGCACCACCATGTCGCGATATTTGGCATGAGCAGATCCTCACCCAAAAGATGTTTGGCGATCGCAGGCATGAAACTCATCAGTGCTCGAGATTCCGCAAATCCGGAACCCGGCACATTGGAAACCGCGGTATGGCCGTTCCGCATTGCGGAAATTAGACCTGGTACGCCGAGACGCGACTGTCCGTTTAGCTCAAGCGGATCGATAAAATCGGAATCCACGCGCCGCCAGATCACATCCGCGCGTTTAAGCCCGGCGATGGTACGAACATGCGTGAGACCTTGATGCACGACGAGATCGTCGCCCTCAACCAAAAGAAATCCGAGGTAGCGCGCGAGGTAGGCCTGTTCGAAATAGGTCTCGCTGTAGGGACCGGGCGTCAAAAGACAGATGCGTGGTTGCGATCGTTCGGCCGCCTCCGCAAGCGATGAACGTAACGCGCGAAAGAACGGAGCGAGGCGCTCGACGTTCATGCTGCGATACTTCGCCGGCCAGGCGCGCGCCATGACAAGTCGATTTTCCAGCGCATATCCGGCACCGGATGGCGCTTGCGCGCGGTCACCGAGCACCCACCACCGGCCATCAGGCCCCCGACCGAGATCGGCCGCGTAGAGATGCATCCAACGCCCGCCCGGCGGCTTGAGTTCGACGAGCGGACGAAGATAGTCTCGACTTCCAGCGACAACAGCCGCCGGCAGAATGCCGTCGGCGACAAGACGGCCAGCGCCGTAAACATCCGCAAGCAACGCTTCAATCACGGAAGCGCGTTGCGCAACACCGGCTACGATCTCTTGCCAGTCGCTTTCCTCGATAAGCAGCGGCAGCCGACTCATTGGCCATGCGCGTTCTCTGGCCTCGCCGTGGACGCGATATGAAACTTCGATATCGCGGATACGCCGGTCAGCCGCGGCAAGCGATCGCTCGCTGTCGTCTGACTCAATCGACTCGAGGAAATTGCGCCAAGACGAACGCGGCTTGCCATCACGGCCGATGAATTCGTCGGGAATGCCGGGCAATGGCGCGTAGTTTGTGTACCAGGCGCTGGTCGTTTTGGGAGCCGGCACAGGAGCGCTCATAGTATCTCCAAATTGGTCAGTTCTATTACCGGCCAATGCTCCTCCGCAGATCGAGTGTCAGCGGAAATTCTCCCGCAACCTCCTCCGGAGGCGGATCGACGAGCCCGGCAGTATGCCCGTGATCCTGGAATCGCGCCAGCCGACGTGCCTCAGCTTCGTAGGAATTCACTGGAAAGGTGTCGTAGTTGCGCCCGCCAGGATGGGCGACATGATAAACGCAACCGCCAAGTGAACGGCCATTCCACAAATCGACGAGATCGAAAGTCAGCGGCGCGTGAACGGGTATCGTCGGATGCAAGCCTGACGCGGGCTGCCAGGCCTTGAAACGAACGCCGGCGACGGCTTCTTCTGATTCGCCGGTAGAGGTCATCGGCATACGGCGGCCGTTGCAGGTGACGACGTGACGGCCGGCGACAAAGCCGTCAGCCTTGACCTGAAGACGTTCAACGGAGGCGTCGACGAAACGGACCGTTCCGCCACCGGCGCTTTCCTCGGCAAGCACATGCCAGGGCTCGAGCGCCTGACGCAGCTCCAGCTTCACGCCGCCATATTCAACCTCGCCGCAGAACGGGAAACGGAATTCGCGCTGCGCCGTGAACCATTCGGGATCGAAGTGGTAACCGGCTCCGGCGAGATCGGCGAGCACGTCGGAAAAATCCTCCCAGACGTAATGCGGCAGCATGAACCGGTCATGCAGCGCGGTGCCCCAGCGAATCAGTTTGCCGTATTGCGGTTCGCGCCAGAAAAAAGCCACCAGCGCGCGGATGAGAAGCTGCTGCGCCAGACTCATGCGCGGATCGGGTGGCATTTCGAACGAACGGAATTCGATCAAGCCGAGCCGGCCAGTGGCGCTGTCGGGCGAATATAATTTATCGATGCAGATTTCCGCACGGTGGGTATTGCCGGTGACGTCGGCCAGAATATTCCGGAACAGACGATCGACCAGCCACGGCGGAACAGCGCCAGCCTCGTGTGACTTCGGCATCAGATCGAGGGCGATCTCAAGCTCGTAAAGCCCGTCGTGACGCGCCTCGTCCATGCGCGGCGCCTGGCTTGTCGGCCCGACAAACAGCCCCGAAAAGAGGTACGACAACGACGGATGACGCTGCCAATAGAGCACCAGGCTGCGCAGCAGATCGGGCCGCCGTAGAAACGGCGAGTCAGCCGTCGTAGCGCCGCCGAGTACGACGTGATTTCCGCCGCCGGTACCGATATGGCGGCCGTCGAGCATGAATTTGTCGGTGCCGAGCCGGCACTGGCGGGCCTCTTCATAAAGAATCGTGGTCGTCGCAACGGCCTGCCGCCAGTTGGTGGCGGGATGGATGTTGACTTCGATCACCCCAGGATCGGGCGTCACTCGGATCATGTTGAGGCGCGGATCGGCCGGCGGCGGGTAGCCCTCGATGTGAACCGGACATCCGATTTTACGCGCGGCCAGTTCGATGGCCGCGATAAGTTCAAGATAGGCTTCCAGTTTCTCGACCGGCGGCATGAAGACGCAAATCACACCGTCGCGCGGCTCGATCGACAGCGCGGTGCGTACCGCGCCCTCGGCAGCGATCTGCTCAATGCGCGTCTGGCGATTGGCGCTGGCCTCCTCCGAGCTGCCGCCCTCGTTGTAAACCTGCGTCAGCCGCTCGTGCGTCGGAAGCGGGCCGCGCGGCTCGCTCGGATCTTGCGGGGTAATGAACGGGAAATCCTCCTTGGGCACCCACGGCAGTGCGCCGAGCGGCAGCCGGAACCCCAACGGGGAATCGCCCGGCACCAGAAAGAGTTTGCCGCGCCGCAGCCGCCACTTTTCGCTCTTCCAGCGGTGGTCCTTCGACTCCGCGTTCCACCATTGAACCGGCAACACAAAGCCGGATGGATTCGACAAGCCACGCTCGAAGGTCCGCACCATGCGCGCGCGCGTTTCGGGGTCGTCGATCTTGGGATCGGACGGATCGACATTGGGCGGCAGTTCGGACTCTTTCAGAACCCAGTAAGCCGAATCCTCGTAGGCCGGCAGCGCAAATTCTGCGTCGATGCCGAGACGCGAGGCTATATCGACGGTGAAGCGTTCCGCCTGCTCGATAGTCGCATCGCGTGGGCCATCTTCCTTCGCGATCAGCGCCGGATCGGTCCAGATCAACTCGCCGTCCTTGCGCCAGTACAGCGCGAAGGCCCAGCGCGGCAGACTTTCGCCGGGATACCATTTGCCCTGCCCGTAATGCAGAAAGCCATGCGGCGCGAAACGCTCGCGCAACCGGCGGATCAATTTGTCCGCCAACGCGCGCTTGGTCGGTCCGACCGCGGATGTATTCCATTCAGCGGATTCAAAATCATCGACCGAAACGAATGTCGGCTCTCCGCCCATGGTGAGGCGGACATCTTGAGAAGCGAGATCGCGGTCAACGGCGTCGCCCAGCATATCGAGCTTCGCCCAGGTCTCATCTGAAAACGGCTTGGTGACGCGCGGCGCCTCGTGGATACGATCGACCCGCATGTCAAAAGAAAATTGACAATTTCCGCCACTCACTTTTCCGACGATGGGAGCGGCGGAGCGATAATGCGGTGTGGCGGAGAGCGGGATATGACCCTCGCCGCAGAGCAGACCGGACGTCACGTCGAGTCCGATCCAGCCCGCTCCCGGGATATAGATTTCGGCCCAGGCGTGCAGATCGCAAAAATCTTTATCCGTGCCCTTCGGACCCTCAATCGGATCGACATCGGCCTTGAGCTGAATCAGATAACCGGAGACGAACCGCGCTGCTAACCCCAGATTCCGCACAATCTGAACCAGCAGCCACGCAGAGTCGCGACAAGAACCGGACGCTAATGCGAGCGTATCGTCCGGGGACTGAACGCCCGGCTCCATTCGGATCACATAACGGACTTTGCTTTGCAATTGCGCATTGAGCGCGATCATAAATGGAATGGTGCGCTGCTTCTCTTTTGAGAGGCCCGCGATGAAATCCGACACGAACCGGCCGATCGGCTCCGGCGTGAGGTAAGCGGCAAGGTCGGCGCGCAAGTCGTCCGGGTAAGCGAAGGGGAATTCCTCAGCATAGGGCTCGACGAAGAAATCAAACGGGTTGATCACCGACATATTGGCGGTGAGATCGACCTCGACGCGGAATTCGTCGGTCGGCTCCGGAAAGACGAAGCGCGCGAGCCAATTGCCGTGCGGATCCTGCTGCCAGTTGATGAAGTGCTTGGCCGGAAAAACCTTCAGCGAATAGCTTGCTATCGCGGTACGGCTATGCGGCGCAGGCCGGAGCCTGACAATCTGGGGTCCCAGTGATACCGGCCGGTCGTATTTGTAAGACGTGACGTGATGAAGCGCGACGATTACGGACACGAATACTAACCCCCGCCGAGCACAAGCGACATCCGCACAAGAAGTCTCCTATTCTTCGGGAGACTGTCACGTAAGGTCAGATATTCAAAGTCGGTTAGCCGCCCACTTTTGCCGCAACGCTGCCTAATTAACAATCAACCTTGTGTAGCGAAAGCCCAAAACTGGACGAAATAATGAAGATGTTCGCCGCGGACTGCGTGCCACCGAATGCTTCCATTCTGCCGAACCGCTTGAGAAACCGGCGTATCTTTGGGCAACGATCGCTGCGCTTAACCTGCCTTGGCTTTCTTTTAAACCGTGCGTGGCGAGAGAATGGCTTGGACCGGCCAAGACTGAAATCATCGTCGGATAAGGTTTCCGGCACACATAGCCATCGGCCTTATGCGAACGCTGTGGGAACGAGCGGACGGACCGCGTGCTCATTTGTTGAATTCACACAGGAACTTGGCGCGCCAGTCAGAATAAAACTGCGAACCCGCATGTTATTGAAATCGCGATATAATTGCCATTGCCTCAATCGCACCGTCGCCCTACAATCTAAAGTGACCCTCAGCAGCGTTGGGTTCACCGTTATCGGACAGTTCACGCGGGCTGCGCGCCTGGGCGAGCAATCTCACCCGGCGGGCTGGCGCGCGACGCAGTCGAGAAAATCTTCCAGCGCGGTGATACAGGCGCGGTCGCGATAAACGCGCTGCTTGTTCTCGGCGATGCGGCGGCTGAGCGCCTGTCGCTCGTGCGGAACATTGGCGAGGCGCGCGGCTATCGCCACATAATCGTCCACAGTGTTCGCGATCGTTTCGGTGATGCCCATCATCTGCAGGATGGCCGTGCTGTGGCGGCCGCGCATAAGGGTGCCGGGCACAGTCACGATCGGCAGATTGTGCGGCAAACTCTCCAGTGCCGAATTGCATCCCGACCAGTCAATGCTGTCGAGGAACACGTCGCAGAGCCCCATGGCGGCGACGAATTCGCTCTGGCCCAGGCGGCCAAGGAACACGCAGTGATCCGACGCCGTGAGGCCGTGGACGGCAAACGCCCGCTCGAGCCGCGCCTGGAAGATCTCGGTGACGCGCGCGCTGCCGTTATAGCGTAGGAACACGAACTGGCTATTGGGCGCCTGCTTGGCGATGCGCGGAAACACGTCATCAAACTGCGGCAGATATTTATAAAGCGACTGCCCGCACCAGAACGCGGGCGCATCGGCGCGTAAGCCGAGCTCTTGGCGCGTCAGCGCCACCGCCGCGGTCGCCACCGGCTCATAGTAGACTGACAGGTTCGGCAGCCGCACCAGCCGCTCGGTATAGTGTTCGGTCGCGTCGGGTGGCTCCATCAGATCGCTGCTGAGGAAGTAATCGAGCGTTGGCAGCCCGCTCGTCTCCGGATGGCCCCACGAATTGCACTGCACCGGCGCCAGCCGCTGCGCGGCAAGCTGAAACGAGATCGTATCCATCAAGATGCCGGGGTAGATCAGCACATGCGGTGCATCGGCGAGGATCTCGCGGCGCCAGCCGGCGACGTCAAGCGTGCGATGGACAAAACGGTCGCAAAGTGCGGCGGCGGCGTCCGTTTCGGCATCGCGTGCTGCGGCCAAGTGATAGCCGAAAACCTTGAAGCGGGTGCGATCGAGTTGGCTGAGCCAGCCCTTGATAGGGATTTTCCAGTTTGAGTGAAGGAGGAAGAAACCGCTGACAATCCCCACCCGTAGCTGCTCGCCGGGCGCTGGTGGAGGCGGCAGCGGCGGCGCCGGATATTGCCGCTCGACGATGCGCGATATCAGGCCGCCATAGAGCGCCTGCAGGTCGCGATCGTTGCGCCCCTGATAGGCGAGAAAGAATGGCTGCTTGCCCGTGATCGCTTTCGCGACACCGTCCAGTATTCCAGCTTCGACGTCGGCGCGCAGCGCACGCAGCTTCTGCTCGTAGCCGACGCGCCGGCGGCCGATTTCGTCTTCATTACCATAGACGATCGGCAGCTCGGCAAAACAGGCGCCGAAGCGGGCGTCGGCATAGGCCGGCTGGAGCGCCAGCGCGCGTTCGAAATCCGCCGCTGCCTCCTCGTTGCGGTTGAGCTCGAGCAGCACGCGGCCACGAACGTAATAGGCCTCGGCACCGTCGGGCCATCGCGCCAGCGCTGTTTCCAAATGCGCCAGCGCTTCGTCAAATCGGTTAAGCAGGTACAATACCCGGCAGCAGTTGGTGCAGGCTTCCGCGAAGTTTGGATCGACGGCAAGGGCGCGCTCGTAGCTCGCCAGCGCTTCCTCATACCTGCTAAATTTTACCAGCAAGCCGCCGCGGTTGTTGTGTGCCTTGGCGTATGCCGGTTTCAGCGCCAGCGCGCGGTCGGTGGCTTTCAGCGCTTCGTCGTATGAGCCGAGCGCAAGCAGCGAGATGCCCCGGTTGTAATGCGCCTCGGCAAAATCAGGCTTGATGGCGACGGCCTTGTGATAGGCGTCGACCGCCTCCTCGTGGCGGCCGAGCGTCGCCAACTCGACACCGCGGTCGTTGTGTGCCTCGGCGAATTTCGATTTCAGCTTGATCGCCTGGTCGAAGCTCGCGAGCGCCTCTTCGGGGCGTACAAGGGCCCTGAGGATAAGGCCTTGGTTGAACAGAATCTTCGGCGTCGGCTTTCGCACCTGCATGGCGGCGGAGACGTACTGCAGCGCCTCGGCCGGCTGGCCCTTGGCGAGCTTGATCACCCCCACCATGTGCAAGGCGTCGACGTGATCGGGCCGGGCCAGAAGCACCTGCCCGGTGCGCGTTTCCCGAGATCCGCAGCGTCTTCTGGTCGCATATTTCGGGTGTCTGCAAACCGCTGATTCCGCCCGGACTGATGGAAGAGGCCATGCGCTTCGTCTTTACGACGAAAGCTTCGCTCGACATTGCTTCGGTAGCCCTCTTTTCCGAAGCCGCACAAAGTAAGATCGCGGTCATCAATAGCGGCTTTGGATTCCCGGGCGCTGAGCGACGAGTGCACGTGCGCGACAGGAAACCCGCTATCGCTTATCTCGGGACTGTCGACTTCGTGAAAATGCATCCGGGATTTTTCGACGCAATTGACAGACTGACCGGTGGCGATATCCGTGTTTCGGTATGGGGTGCCATCGATCCGTCAGGTTCTGTGGCTGCCCGTGCGCGGGCGATGCGGCATCCGGAGCGCGTCACGTTTCTTGGGGAGACAGCAGAGCAACCGGTCGCGCTTTCCGATGCGGATATCTTTTTCTACCCTCTGCAGCCCGATCATTACGGTACGGCCGAGAATGCGCTCATCGAGGCGATGTCTCTTGGGCTTGTTTCAGTCGTCTTAAATAATCCGGCGGAAATGGCTATCATTCGC
>CAAGKR010439856.1_pt1 | contig 10184 bp, 13 predicted proteins | sample 2556971 | NCBI WGS metagenome assembly CAAGKR01 (sample SAMEA5207829, study PRJEB30636) | soil metagenome | biome: forest; feature: boreal; material: soil | place: USA | collected 2011-09 | depth 1 m
ATTACTCTAGGGGACGACGCTGTCGTCCCTGGGAAGCCAACGGCTTCCCCCTACAAAGGTTTGTTGGCTCGACGGAGTCTCGCCCTACCATTTTGCGCAGATGCGCGGGACTCAAAACGGAATCTCGTCGTCGTCTGGCTCGGCCGCCGCGCCTGATTTCGGCGGCGGTGCGGCGGATTTTGCGGCGGGAGGAGATTGTCGATCTTGCTCACCGGATTCCGAAGCTGCGCCGGTTCCGGGCGGGCGGCTGCCGAGCAATTGCATCGTTTCGCCAATCACGCGCAGTTTGCTCCGTTTCTGCCCGCTTTGTTTGTCGTCCCAAGTGTCGAGTTGCAGACGGCCTTCGATGAAAACCGGCCGGCCCTTTTTTAAATATTCGCCGGCGATCTCCGCCAGCCGTGCCCATAATACAACATCGACATAGGTGACCTCTTCGCGTTTCTCGCCGCTGTCGAGCGTGTATTGGCGATTTACCGCCAGACCGAGATCGCAAACCGCGCTGCCTTTCGGCGTGTAACGCACCTCCGGGTCGCGCGTGAGATTTCCGAGCAGGATGACTTTGTTGAAGCTGGCCATGCGCCGGTTATAGCGAATCTATTTGTCTCTCGCCAACTTTTTCGGCGCGCGCTCCTTTTTCTCCGCTTTCGCGCGCAGCCGCTGGTAATGCTGGCGGTAGACTTCGGGATCGAGCTCAAATTTCGAGCGCAGCTTCGTGATCAGTTGTGGATCGGCGTGGAAGACAAAATTGACGTAAAACCCGGAGTCGAGCGGCCCGGCGACGTAGGAAAACTGGCGCTTGTCCATTTTTTGCACCTGCTCAACCTCGGCGCCTTCCTTTTGAAACTCGGATTCGAGCCGGTCGACAATTTCTTTGACGTTGTCTTCCCTGCCCTGCGTGTTGAGAATGAGCAACGCTTCGTAACGGTTCTTCATGATTCTTCGGTTTTGTTGAAGGTGTTCATCGCGGAAACGAGACCGTTGTCAATCGCGCATTTCACCGCTTCCGCCGCGCGATCGATTGTCGATCTAACGAGCGGCTTTTCCTCTTCAAAAAATCGGCTTAGCACATAATCGATCGAGCCTGCGCTCGGTGCGGCACCGATACCGATGCGCAATCGCGGTATTTCTTCTGTGCCGAATTGCGCAATGATCGATTCGAGACCGTTGTGACCGCCCGGGCTTCCACCAGCCCGTAAACGAAGGCGGCCGAGCGGCAAGGCTAAATCATCGAGCACGACAAGAATTTCCGCGGGATCGATTTTGTAGAATTGCGCGATCGCGAAAAGAGGATGACCGCTTCGATTCATGAAGCTCATCGGCTTGAGCAAAAACACCTCGCCGTATTTCGTTACGACAGCGTCCCACTTTGTCGATCTTTCCCATGTCGATCCAAATTGTTCGGCCAGACGATCGACCACGAGAAATCCGACGTTGTGGCGCGTGTTTGCGTATTCCGGGCCGGGATTTCCCAAACCGGCGACAAGACGGATGCGCTCGGCCGCGGCCTGCACCATTCAATCAGCGGAGAAAAGCCCGCTCACTTCTTCTGTTCTTTTTCTTTCGAAGCCGCTTCTTTCGCCGTTGGCGCAGTTGGAGCGGCGGCCTCGCCTTCTTCCTTCTTCTCCTTGATCACTTCAGGCCCCACCGCAGCTTCGGCCTCAGCGACAACCGGTTCTTCTTCCACCACCGGAGCGAGAACAGAAAAGGCCGTGAGATCCACCTGCACCTTTGCGGCGACTCCTGACGGAAGTTGAATGTCGCGAACGTGAATCGAATCGCCGATGTTAAGCTTGGATACATCGACAGTTATCCGGTCCGGCAAATCGCGCGGCAAACATTCAATCGCCAGCGAGCGCAAATTTTGCTCGAGCAAGCCGCCGAAAGTTTTCACGCCTTCGGGGACGCCGATCGGCTCCAGAGGCACATCGGCTTGAATGGTTTCGTCCATCGACACAGCGTGAAAATCGATGTGCAGAACATCGCCGCCCACGGGTGAATGTTGAATTTCCTGAACGAGCGCCGTGCGATTCGATTTTTCGCCGGCGATTTCGAGCTCGACGAGAATGTTCTCACCGGAGGCGTGGCTCAACATCGCGTTGATGTCGCGCGCCGAAACTTGCAATGGCTGCGGTTTGTCCTTTGCCCCGTAAATGATTGCGGGGACGATGCCGCGCGCTTTCAATTTACGCACCGCGGACCGGCCCGTGACGCTTCGCCGCTCGGCTTTCAGTTTAACTTGTTTTGCCATTGGTTTCGTTGTCGATCTTAAACAGCGATGAGACGGACTCATCATTATGAATCCGCTTCATGCCCTCGCCAAGAAGCTCGGAGACGCAGAGCACAGTGGTTTTAAATCCGTCCACCGAACGCACCGGCGTGCTGTTGGTCGTTATTAATTCCTCGATTTTCGATTTTTGCAAACGCGATATCGCAACATCGGCAAGGACGGCATGCGAAACGCCGGCATAAATCCTCAGTGCGCCACGTTTTTTCAAAAGCTCCGCCGCCGAAAAGAGCGTGCCGGCGGTCTCGGTAAGATCGTCCACCAGCAACACATCGCGATCTTCCACTTCGCCGATCAGGTAGAGCGCTTCGGTTTGGGTGGCGCTGCGACGTTCCTTGGCGACAATCGCGAGATTCGCGCCCAGGGCCTGGGCATAAGCGGATGCCATTTTGAGTCCGCCAAGATCCGGCGAAACCACCACCGTTTTTCCGGTCAGGCGCTGCCGCAAATATTTGATCAAGACCGGCAGCGAGTAGAGGTGATCGACCGGGATGTCGAAAAAGCCCTGCACTTGTTGGGCATGCAGATCCATTGTCAGGACGCGGTTCACACCGCTGGCGACCAGTAAATTCGCGACGAGCTTGGCCGTAATTGGCACGCGCGGCTGGTCTTTGCGGTCCTGGCGCGCGTAACCAAAAAACGGAATCACCGCCGTTATCCGATCGGCGCTCGCGCGTCGAGCGGCGTCCACCATGATCAGCAGCTCCATCAAATGCTGGTTGGTCGGCGGGCAGGTCGGTTGAATAATGAAAACGTCGTGGCCCCGAATATTTTCCTCGATTCTGACGTAAGTCTCGGTATCCGGAAACGCGCTGATTGTCGCCTGGCCAAGCGGGACGCCGATGTATTTGCAGATGCGCTCCGCCAGCTCGCGATTGGCCGAGCCGCTAAAGACCTTCAGTTCTGGCTGGAGGGCAAACATCGTGAGAGTGCTACCTTAGGTGCTCTGGATGAAAATTGGCAAACGAAGAATGTGCCAGGACTTCTAAATTCAACGAACAAATTGCGGCGCACGCTTGCCAAGTAATGAAAATTCTTCGAAAGGTAACGTTGGCCGACAAATCTTCCATCGACAATCCCCTCATGACAAACACCGACGCCATCCGGGTAGAACGTCCCACGACGGATTCAAAATTATTCGCGCACACGCGTTGGGACGCGATTCCAGTTCTGGCGAGCCTGCTTCATCTCGCTTATTTCATCGCGCTTTTTTTCCTTTACCCGCATATGCCCCTGTGGGTGATGCTCATTCTCGGTTTCGTGTACTCACTGATGGTCAACGCGAATATCAATGGCGTCGGACACAACTTCATCCACAATCCATTCTTTCGCTCGCCACTGCTCAATCGGCTTTTTGGAATCGTGCAGTCGGTCGCTTGTTGTTTTTCGCAGACCTACTACGACGCCGTGCATATGCAGCATCACAAAGGCAACGCCGACCGGCCGGATGAGAATGGCGACACGGTCGATTGGATTTCCATTTACAAGCACGGGCACGAGGGCGAACCGGAAAACCCGTGGAGCTACGTGTTCTTAAGTTTCTTCCGCGATGATGTTGGAGCGATCCGGAAGGAATTGCGCAAGCGCGGAGCGCGCGAATTGATTTGGGGAAATATTGAGCTGGCGGCGTTCGCGACGACGCTCTTCGTGATGTTTCTCTTTAACTGGCGTTACATCATTTTTTATTTCCTGCCGTTTTTCTATCTCGGCCACTGCTTCAGTTACCTGAATGGTTATTACCGGCATTACGGCGCTAATCCTGACAAACCGGTCGCGTGGGGCGTCAGCAGCTACGGCAAGATCTACAACTGGCTCTTTTTCTACAATGGTTACCACGCCGAGCATCATTTCCGTCCCAAGGTGCACTGGACAAAGATGGAAGATTTCCACCGGCAGATCGCCGACCTGCAAAAACAGGAAGGCGTCCGCGTGATTAGTCACGCGCACATGCTCGGCTTCCTCGATCAGGATTTGCCGAAGCGCGGCGAACGCTCAGTCGTGCCGATGGAGGGCGCCGCACCCTCGGCGCCTGTGTGATTAGGCGCCACAGCGCGCCGCTCGATTGTCAATGTTGTAGCGGCGGTTGTGCCAACCGCCGAACTAAAGGATCAGGCGCTCGCCGCGGCGAGCGCCTCTACACTATTTGGCAAAGCTCGCGCGCAGCTTTTCCTTCTTCGCCTCGCAATCTTGCCGCAGACGCGCGATTTCAGAAGAAAGTTGTTTCTCCAATTTCTCGACTTCATCGAAATTTCCCGCTGCTTGCGCTTTGCGGATCTCGTCGCGAAAAAACAATTCTTTCTCAGCAATCTTCGCCTTGTAAGTTGAATCGATGTCCGCGAGCTGCTTTTTCTGCTCATCTGTGAGCACAACCGTGGGCGACGCCTTTGCCAGTCGCTCCATCGCAAGTTCGTAAGCCGATTTCATTTCCCCGTTCTCTTACTCTTGCTCCTGCTCGTAATCGAATCAATCGTAAGATCGACAAGTTACAAGATCGACATGGACGTTAAACTCCTCAGCACCGATTTCGACGGCACGATCGTCTCGCGCGTGAGCGAGCCCGCGTTAGATCGACAATGCATGGAATTGATCCGCGAATTGCAAAACGCCGGCGCGCTCTGGGCCATCAACACAGGCCGTTCGGTCGATCTTTTGGAATCCGGTCTCACCGATTTCGAATTTCCGATGCGGCCCGACTTCATCCTCACGAGCGAGCGCGACATCTTTCATCCGAGTGAAAACGGTGGCGCGTGGGAAGCTTACGGTGATTGGAATGACCGTTGCGCCCGCGATCATCGCGAGCTTTTCTCTGCATCGCAATCCGTCCTCGCCGAAGTGATCGACTTCGTGAATCAGAAAACCAAAGCGCGCGTGATTTACGAACCGGACGGCCCCGCCGGCTTGATCGCCGCGAGCGAGGAAGAGATGAATCGCGTGACCGAGTTCATCGAGCAGGCGCGCACGAAACAACCAAAGTTCAATTACCAGCGCAACACCGTTTATCTGCGCTTTTGTCATGCCGATTATCACAAAGGCGCGGCGCTGGCCGAGCTCGCTCGTTTGATCGACATCTCGCGCGACAACATTTTCGCCGCCGGCGATCATCACAACGACATCTCGATGTTAGACGGAAAAGTCGCCGCCATGCCGGCGTGTCCAGCAAATGCAATCGATGAAGTTAAAGACGCCGTGCGCAATGCTGGCGGCTACGTCGCAAAATCAGAACACGGTGCCGGCGTCCACGAAGCGCTGCGCTATTTCACTCTTCTGTAGCGGCGCTCTATGAGCGTCGCATTAATTCTTCCGACGGTCATAGACCGCCGCTACAACGATTTTTCGTGTGCGGCTTCTCCTCTGTTCGGAGCTTTTCGTCGGGCCGCACTCGTAAGCGGCTTACGATGCATGAAAGAAATCGTGAACGCGCAACTCAAGCCCCGCTGTAGGGGACGACGCTGTCGTCCCGTGGGAAGCCAACGGCTTCCCCTACAAATCAATGGTTCCGTTGTGTCCTTGTGTTCGTCGTGCGAAATCAATTATCGCTCGCAACTGACAACGCGAGCGGCGCGTCGGCTTCGATTTTTCCGGCAAAGCGGTTGGTCATGTAAGTCATGAGCAGGACCCAAAACGTGAGCGCGAGCGCAAAGAGTGGGAATTGCAGCGCGAGCGGCAAGGAATAGATGATTGCCATGAGTGGAATCCAGACTGCCCACGTCGCGATGAGCACGGGGATGGCGTGTTCCCGATAATAATTCCACGTCAGCAACGGCCGAAGTTTGCTCCACGAATAGCCGCCATGTTTCCACGCGTAACCCCAAATGCCGTAGGGCGCAGCGAAAAATGGATTGTAGCCAAATTGATCGACGCAAATTTTCGCGACGACGACCGGCACGCTGACTTTCATTCCGAACCAAATCGCCAGCGTTCGGTACATAAGATCGACAAGGACGCCGTCAATCGCCCAGAACGGCGCGGTAAAACGCAAATCGCGAAAATTTTGCGCGCGCACCCGGCCGCGCTGAAAAAAACAAACGACAAATAATTCCGGCAAGAGCGCGCCGGCGCACACGGACGCGATAATTACGAACGCGACTTCATGATTGCTTTTGTAATCCGCCAGTCGATTCAGCAGCGCGGCGCTCCTCGGCGAAAAATAATACGCCAGCAAGATCGACAGCATCGTCGCTTGCAGGACGAATCCCGGGAGCACGTTCGCCTTGACCGCTTGCCAGCCGATCGTGAGCGGTGTCCGCGATTTCTGCGCAATCATCTGTAGTCGTCGCCCTCAGGGCGACGCAGCACGCGTGAGATTATTATGGCCGCATGAGATTGGCACGGCCCGCGCCGCGCTTCGCCGAGCGAAGCGTCTACAGAAATTACCAATGCACACTTGCGTTCGACCCCGGGCCCGCGCCGGGCACGACACGGCCTTCATCGGAAACTTTTTCTCCGGGAACCGCCGTCTCGGTTGCGGATGTGTCGGTAAGCGTACCCTGCTGCGATGCGCAGCCGGCAGTGAAAAACAGAAGCAATGAAATCGCGCAAAAACCAAATTGCCTCACAGCGACCAGACCTTAGCCACCTTTGCGTTTATCTCTAGCGCAAATCTTGTAGAATGACATGTGAAGCGCGCCGGTAAGATCGACATAAAGTCTCTGCGGCTCGAAGAGCTCCAGGAAAAGCTTCACGAACTGGGCGAGCCAAAATATCGCGCTGATCAAATCGCCGATTGGTTTTACAAAAAGCGAGTCATCTCCTTCGACGAGATGACAGACTTGCCGCAATCTTTGCGCGCAGAACTCGCGCAACAATTTTCGTTCGACAAGATCGACATCGTTCGCGTGCTCGGGTCGAAAGACTCCACGCAGAAGTTTTTGTTTCGACTGCCGGATGGAAATCTTATTGAGTCGGTTTTGATTCCGGCCTCACCGGCGCTTTACGGAACGAAATCGGACCGGCGCACGATTTGCATTTCGACGCAAGTGGGCTGCGCATACGGCTGCAAATTTTGCGCGAGCGGCTTGGACGGATTTTCGCGCAACCTCGCTGCAAACGAAATTGTCGATCAAATCATCGCTGTCGAACGCGCGAGCGGGGAAAAGATCGACAACATCGTTTTCATGGGAATGGGCGAACCGCTCGCCAATTTCGACAATTTGATGCACGCGATTCGCATCATCAACGCGCCATGGGGCCTCGGCATCGGCGCGCGGCACATCACTGTTTCGACCAGCGGACTGGCGCCGCAAATTCGCAAGCTGGCCGATGAACCACTGCAAATTCGCCTCGCTATTTCGTTGCACGGCGCGACTGACGAAGTGCGCGACCGGATCATGCCAATCAATCGCCGTTACAACATCGACATGTTGCTTTCAGCTTGCGATTACTACACTTCGCGCAAAAAGCAGCGGCTCACGTTCGAATATATTCTGATCGCCGGTGTGGACGATTCGGATGAGCAAGCGCATCATCTTGCAAAACACGCGCGAAGACTCTCGGCGAAAGTGAATCTCATTCCCTACAATACGGTAGAGGGCCTGCCGTGGTCGCGACCATCGCGTAATCGCCAGGAAAACTTCTTGTCGATCTTACGCACGGCTGGAATTCCGACCACTCTGCGCCGCGAAAAGGGCCACGATATTGAGGCCGCCTGCGGCCAACTGCGTTTGCAAACCAAGCGCGAATTGCAACTTCTGTAGGGGACGACGTTGTCGTCCGAGGGAAGCCAGCGGCTTCCCCTACAATCATTCGTCGGCTCGACAGAGTCTCGCCCTACCGAAAAATTTTGCGCGACAGCGGAAGCTGGCGTTTAGTCAACTTCATGCCCAGCTACGATCGCGAGCCGGAACGAGCCTGGGATGAGTACGACTGGGAACGTTTTCTCCAGCAGCAGGACCAGAAGACGGAGAAATACATGGAGCTATTGGAAAAGTATATTGATGATCCGCAGCGGGACGAGATCATCGCGCGGGAAATGGGCTGGTCGCAGTTGCTCGATGATAAGGGCTGGGGCGCAGAAGTCGACGCGCTCGTGAACGAGGATTGGCGTTCGAGCGACGAATCATCGAGTGACGAGGAGCAAAGACGGACTCCGCCGCCGGAAACCTTTGAGTACCATAATCTGTATCGCGCAGCTTTCGCGCTCACAATTTGGATCGATCAACTTTTCGATGAAGACTCGATGCTTCAAAACGAACCTGCCGCCGTTAAACTGGCCACTCATTCCGCACTGGCCAGCGCGAAACTCGCCGCCGCCCTGAGCGATGACGATGTCGATGAAATCGGAATGACCATTGCTTATCTGAAGCGAGCGTTGAAAGCGATCACGGTATCGATGGACGCGGCCGCGCAGCTCCTTTGCGAGAAACTCATCACTGCGGCTCAGCATTCCGTTTTGCAAAAACGACTCTTCCAGGTCCGCGACGGCATCATCAGTCTGATGGGTGAATATCGCGGCGAGTGGCGAAGCCGTTTCGGCAGCCGTTAAAGGCTGTTGAATGAAATAGCTCCGGCTCCCGTCGAATTATGGAAACGGAAGCGACTCTGGCTCAAGTCGATGTATCGGACTTGGAACTGGTCAAGCGATGTCAGGCCGGCCAGACCGAAGCCTTTGACGAGCTCGTGAGCCGCTATCGAACACGCGTATTTGCCATGATTTATAATATGGTCCATAACGAACAGGACGCCTGGGACCTGGCACAGGAGAGCTTTCTCAAAGCTTGGAAATCGATCAAGCGCTTCCGTCGCCACTCCTCTTTTTACACCTGGGTTTATCGCATCGTCATGAACGTGACGATCGACTGGCTGCGCAAAAAACAAATTAAAGGCGCGGGCGCGGAGTTTGACGATTCCATTCAGTTGAAAGACATCGATCCCGCGTCCAGGACGGTGCCGAAAGCGGAGCCGTTACCGCACGAACGAATGGAGCAACGCGAAATCCGCGCGAAGATCGACCATGCGCTAGGGCAACTTTCACCCGAGCATCGCGCCGTCATTCTGATGAAGGAAACTGAAGACATGCAATACCACGAAATCGCCGAAACGCTGGGCTGCTCCATCGGCACGGTGATGTCGCGCCTTTTTTATGCGCGCAAGAAACTGCAAAATTTATTGCGAGATGTTTATGAAAACATTTGAGGAAAAGTGGACTGCCTGGCTCGACGGCCAGTTGAGCGGCAAAGAGCTGGCTGAATTTGAAGCGTCGCTGCCCAACAAAGCTGAAGCCGAAGCGGAAAAGCGCGATGCGAAAAAGCTCGGCGCCTTTTTGAAGGCACAGCTTGGCGCGCACTCCTTCGGCAATGAAGAATTTTTTAGTCATCAATTGCGCGAGCGGATCGGACGAGAGACCGCGTCGCAAGATCGACATGGTGAAAGATCGACATGGTGGACGGTGCGGCGGCTGGTTTGGTCCGGCGCGGCCTCACTCGCGGTTTTTGTAATTTGCGCCGTCTTCGTCCTGCGCGACAAAAATCCGGGTGAACAATCGCAGTATCTCACGCAGATCCTGAATGCGCGCGTCGATCCCGCGGTCAGCCCGAATGCCACGATCTCCATGTTCGAGACGAAAGAAGACAAGGTCACCGTGCTGTGGGTCGAGGGATTGCAGTCTTTGCCTGCCGATTACGCAGCAAAATAATGGTTCATGCGAAATTGCACTTTCTTCGTCACCGCCTTGCTCGCGCTGGCGATCAGCCCGGTTGATTTGACAAACGCCGCCGAAACCGTTTGGAGCGGCCTGGTCATGGCCGAGAACGTTCCTCAGCCGGCGCCCATTCCGGCCGAACTGACTCGCATCGAACAAACGTTGAAAGAACTTTTCGGCTACAATCAATTCCAGGTCATCGGCCAGTCACGCAAGACCCTTAAAACCGGCGAGGAAGACTGGCTCGCTTCCAGCAAATATTTC
>CAAGKR010130712.1_pt1 | contig 10182 bp, 9 predicted proteins | sample 2556971 | NCBI WGS metagenome assembly CAAGKR01 (sample SAMEA5207829, study PRJEB30636) | soil metagenome | biome: forest; feature: boreal; material: soil | place: USA | collected 2011-09 | depth 1 m
AGGGGGGGTGGTCGTGCATTTGTGCGCGGCAGGCTGCGGTAGGGACGTTGGACAGCAGGCAACGCTGATCAAGCTCGCGTCACTCGCCTCGGCGCTCGCCGACGCATTGCGCCGGCGCGGCGCCAGAGAGCCGGCCGCGAGCCTCGCTGCCGAGGCAGGGATCACCGTCTTCAGAATTGCGTTCGAACGCTGGATCAACGAGACCAGCCTGCGAGACTTGCCGCAGCTCATCCGAGAGTCGCTAGACGAGCTGAAAGCCGTGACCGCAGGCAGATGACCCGGGCTCTGTAGGTTCGAAGGCTGGCGCGGCGACCCCGCGCCAAATTCACCTCCCCGCTTGCCGGCGAGGTGGCGCGCGCAGCGGCCATGGGGAGCGTTTGTAGGGATATGAGTGGACCGCTCGCCTTGCTCGACGCCGGGAACGACGACCGCCCCAAGCCCTGCCACCCTTCGACGACCGTCTATACGAGTAACTCCGCCAGCGTTTACCGCTTCTACCTATCCCAGGGCGGCGACCGTGATTACCTTCAACACGACACCCTTGTCGAGTACGCCACCTCTACGAGCGGGCAGCGTGACTCGGATTTACGTTTGCCGCCCACAGCTTCTCAGCGGTTTGGAGAAGAACACGGCGACCTTAGCAGGGATCAGTCCGCATGTGGTCGGGATCGAGGTGAGCATCGATCTCAAGCACGGCGAGCACGTCGCCCCGAGCCTGGGCTCGAAAGCCAATGCCTGGCGGCGCAACAACCACATCCCAGGGGCAGAGTGGGCCGCCAGCGGTCCCGGGTGACGCAAGGTCGGCGGTCCCCCCAAGCACCAGCCATGCCCTTGTGAATGGGACGGCGTCTCTGAACATCGTGTCCTTAGGTGCCAGCCGCATCAAGCGCAGACTTGTGTGGGGTGAGAGGCTCCTATCCTCCACGACGGCCTGGATACTTGGGCGGCCGAGAGCTACGCGAGCCGCGGGGTCAGCCCGTCGGTACATGTGGCCCACTGAGGCAATCTTTCCCGAGGGCTCCAAGCGAGGCGGGCGATCCGGGTAGCTACCAGGGATTGCCGCTGGGCAAAAGGCGCCCACAAGCACCATCTCGGTGTCCAGGTCGTTCTCCACGTGGTGTTCGATGCAGGGTGGCGTAAAGGCCCCGATGCCCCCTTCTAGCGGGAACGGAAGTCCCTCCACTCGCAGGCGCCCCTTTCCGCTAACGACGTACAGGGCTTCACCCCCGGGCCAATGGACGTGGCCCTGCGCCAGGCCCGGGGCAAATCGCGCGATAACGACGCTAAGGGGACCCGAGCCATCCTCGGGCGCCGTTAGGATCTGCACGGTCCGATGCGGAAGCTGGCGTATCTCCACTTCCGACGCCGATCGACGGGTCACTTGTGCTGGCCCAGGACTAGTCATCTGAGAACATCCTGCGCCCGCGGCGCCGGGTAGACGAAGTGAGGCGGTCGCCGTGCTTGAGGAGGCTCGATGCACTCGATGTAGATGCCGAGTGCGGCGCTCGCATCGAAATATCCGAACGCTCCGTCGCCTCCGAGGCCATGGCCCCCGCCGCTCTGCACCAGGGGAAAACCCAGCTTCGAGAGCCGGGCCTCTGCCGCGTTAAACGAGGGGACGAAGTAGGCGACGTGATGAAGCCCTGGGCCGCGAGCATCCAGGAATTCGTGGAAGATACTCGGTCCGTCAATGGGCTCCAGCAGTTCTATCTGCGGATTGGCACCGTGGACCGCGAGCCGCATCGTGTACCGACCTTCTTTTCCTCGAAGGGATCGCCGGGCCAGCAGGTGTTGGTCGTACATCCAGCCGACCCATGGCTCGATGCCCAGGCCGTGCGTGTACGCCTCGAGTGCCTGGTTGAGGTTTGTCACGACGATACCAATCTGATCGAACGTTCGCGCAAAGCCGAGTTCGGCAAGTTGCAGCGGCGTGGGCGCATTCACCAAGCCGTCTCCAGAAGGCCGACGATGATCTCCTTATTGATGGGAACCGGGGATTCCCGAGCGACGACATCGGCCATCGTCGCGTCGGCGATCAAGGTCATTTTGTCCCGCGATACGTTGAACTGGCTGATCCGGCGCGGAACTCCGAGTTGATTGAACAGCCCATCAATCAGGTCGGCCGCCGAGCCTTCCCGGACACCCAAACCCTTCCTCAAGACGGTGGCGATGCGTTCCTGCTCCTCTCTTGTCGCTGGAGCAAGAAAGCGCATCACGTGAGGCAACATGATGCACGACGTGACGCCATGAGGAACTCCGAGGGCGCCCAGTTGGTGTCCGATAGCGTGCGAGAGACCAAGCGAGACGTTATGAACGCCGACAATTGACATCCATTCCGCTACCTGGCATTGCATAGCCGCATGAAAGTCCTGGGCGTTGCCGACGGACGACGGCAGGTATCGCGCAAGGAGTTCGAGTGCCCCGAGGGAAAGGTAGGTCGTAACAGGATGCGCGTTGCGTGCATAGATCGTCTCGACGGCATGGTCGACCGCGCGGACCCCGGTCGTTGCCCATAGCTCGCGAGGGGTGACGGCGCACAGCTCTGGATCCAGAAATACAATCGCCGGCGTCAGCTCGAGGTAGCGGGCAACGTCCTTGACTCCTCGCTCCGAGTCGACACTTCCGGCGAAGCCGTCCCACTCGGCAGCCGACAACGTTGTCGGGATGGCGACGACCGGTGCCGGTGAGCCGCGGAGCGGCTTTACATATTCCTTGTCGGGGTACTCGAACTGTACGGCGTAGGCCGCCAGCTCCTTTGGATTGGTGACACCCTCGACAATGCCCAGCGAGGCCAGTTTCGCGGCATCGATCGGCGAACCGCCACCCACGCCGACGAAGATGTCAGCCTTGAGCTCACGTGCCTGATGGATCAACGCAGCGACGATCTCGACCGGGTTGTGAGCCTTGACTTGCGTGAACACGCCAACCGCGAGCGGGCCGAGTTCAGCGACCAGTTCGCGAAAGATTGTCGTTGATCCAAGAGAGTGTCCAGTGACAAGCATCGCTCTGGAGCCGCCCGCAGATCGAATTTCCTCGGCCAGCCGGTGGCGGGACCCAACTCCCTGAAGCACGCGCTTCACCCGAGGCATTTCGAATACCTTCACCGTCTCAACTTGCAGCGCAGCCATTTCCCAACCTCCTAATGCACTCTCCCCGAACCGCGTCTAACCGCCAAGCCGACCGCAATGAGTAGGGCCGTCCCGTTGAATACAGGCGATACCCAGAAGGGAGCCCCGAGTTGTTGGAATCCACCGATTCCGACAGCGAGAAGGAACAGAGCCACGACAGTGCCCAGAACGTTGAATCTTCCCGGCTGGATCGTCGTGGCGCCGAGGAACGCGGCGGCAAAGGCGGGGAGGAGAAACTGCGGACCAACGTCCGGGTGAGCGGCCCCAACTGTCGCGGTCTCGAGTACCCCGGCGATTCCCGCCATGAAGCCGGACAGCGTAAACGCCAAGATTGTTAGCAGATCCGTGTTGATTCCCGCGAGCCTGGCAACTTCGCGTCCCCCGCCGACCGCATAGATGTACCGGCCGAATGGGGTGTGGCCCATGATGTACGAAAAAACGATGATCACGATGATCATGTAGAAGACGGGCAAGGGCAGGAGAAGAAGCTGCGTCCGGCCAATCGCGAGCAGAAGATCAGGGATTCCTTGATAAACGACCGTGCCGTTCGACATCCAGATCGTAAGGCCGGAGAGTACGGTCCCCACCCCAAGCGTGGCAATAAAGGCGTTGATGCCAACCCTGACAACCAGCAGTCCATTGATGAGCCCGATGAGCACGGCTGTCGCGAGTGTCAGGACGATAGCCGGAACGGGGTGCCAATGGAGCACCCCGGTCAACACGGCGACTTCCATTCCCGTAAACCCGAGAACGAAACCAATCGACAGGTCGAACTCCCCCGCGGCGAGGGGTACCAGCAACCCGATGGCCAGGATCGCCAGCACGTCCTGGGTGGTGAGGATCGTGGTCAGGTTCTCGTAGGTGGGAAAGGTCGCTGGCAGCAGGAGCGAGAAGAAGACGATCAAGCCTACGAGGACAAATAGGGCCCCGAACCGCTCCAGCAATTGCCGCGGGCGGATCGCCGCCGGCAACTTGCGCGGCACTTTTGCCGCCTCCGGAGCGGGCAAGTCGCTCACGGTGCCGTCACCTCATGCGGACCGGGCGGTATTCCGGCTCAAGACCGCCTTGGCGATGTTGTCGGCGGTGAGCTCGTGCCCACGCAGTTCCTTCACGTTTCGGCCCCGATCAAGGATGAGCACGCGGTGACATATGCGCGCCAGGTCATCCCACTCAGAGGACAGCAATAGGACCGCCAGGCCATCGTCGGCTCCATGGCGGATCAGTTGATAGAGGTCATGGACCGCCCCGACGTCTACTCCCTGGGTTGGCTCATCGAGGATGAGGATGATCGGATTGAGGCGAAACCACTTGCTGAACAGCAACTTCTGCTGGTTCCCGCCGCTAAAGGTAGACAACGTACGATCCGGTTCTACGGGCACGATCGAAGCGCGACGCATCCATTTCAGAGTTTCGCCTCGCTCTCGGCGGTGCTGAAGTCGGCCTCCTTGCCAGAACGCCTTGAGTCCGGGCAGCGTGAGGTTTTCCTTGGCGGTGAGTGCCCCGATACCGCTTTGAGTCCGCCGGTCGGGCGGGAGGTATGCGATACCGGCTCTCACAGCATCGCGCGGTGCGTCCAGACGAACGGGCCGGCCATGGATCCGTACGTCCCCACTCTGCCGGTGCTGCGCTCCGGACAATAGCCGACCGAGTTCTGTCTTTCCAGAGCCAAGGAGCCCGGTTACGCCGACGATCTCTCCCGGAGTGAGCTCACAGCTGAAGTCTCGGAGGCGGAAGCCGGAGAGATCGCGGACCGAGAGCACCGGTTGCCTTGCCGCAGCGGACGTGGATTCGGGAACCAGGCGCTCGAGAGGGCGACCCAACATCAATTCCACCAACACCTCCTCGGTCAGCCCGACGGTCGACGGCTCAGCTACGATCCGTCCGTCCCGCATGACGCTGACCCGGTCCGCGACGCTGAGTACCTCTCCTAGGCGGTGCGAGACGAAAAGCACTCCATTGCCCCCCTTGGCGACCTGGCGGACGGTGTCGAGCACTCGTCCGACTTCGGACTCGGCCAGGCTGGACGTCGGCTCATCCAGAACAAGTAAGGCAGGGCGGTCGGGAGGCAAGCTGGATAGGGCACGCGCGATCGCGAGCAGCGTCAGATCCGCCGCCCCGAGCTCGCTGACCGGTGTTTCCGGTACGGCTCGGATCGAGTATTGATCGAGGACGTCTGCCGCGCGCCGGCGCACCGTCCTCCAGTCGATCCGCCAAAGGCCTGCGGTGGGATAGCCTGCGCCAAGCGCCAGGTTCTCCGTGACGGAGAGCGTCGGCACGAGTGCCAGGTCCTGGTGCACAAAGCCGAGGCCGAGCCGCTGCGTTAGGCTGCGCTCGTCGTAGTGGAGCCGGGCTCCAAAGAGGTGGATGTCAGCACCCGGGTTGGGACGGTGAAAGCCGGACAGGATCTTGATAATCGTGGACTTCCCGCAACCGTTGGGACCCACCAACGCGTGGATCTCCCCGGCCCGAATCTCCAGATCAGCGTTGTCAACGACGGTTACGCCATTGAAGGATTTGCTCAGGTGTCGAATGCTGAGCAGGGGCTCGGTGATCACAGAAGCTCAGCAGATGCTAGACGAGCGCCACGGGCCCACGATGGGCCCGCGGCGCCGGTCCAATGAGTGTTACGCGACACCCCATAGCTTCTTGTAGGCCGCGGCATAGTCGAAGTCGCCCCGCCAGATGTCCTGAGCCGGGATGCTCTTCTTTGTCACAACGCGAATGGGAACAAAGTCGCTCGCCGCAGGTGCGCTGTTGAAGGCTCGGTTGAGCTCGTCGATGCCGCCCCAACCGCCGGGTTCAAGCCCAAGCCCCTCGCAGGCCGCCTGGACATTACCCGCACGCAGATTCGCAAGGTCCGGAGGGTTGCAGTCGAACGAGACCACCTTGACCTTAGCTTTGAGCCCGAGCTCATTGATAGCTTGGACCTGGGCCTGGCCGAAACCGCCGATATCGATCCAGACATAGTTGATGTCCGGGTGCGCCTGAAGGATTGATTTCGTCTGCAGCGGGATCTGCTGAGCCGCCTGCGAAGCGACGTAGTTGGTGTCACTCACGATCTTGCAGGTGGTGCACTTGTCGAAGATCGACTTGCTGCCGTCATAGCGTCGCCGCGAATCGGTGAACTCGGGAGCGTGGAACATGGCAATGACCGCCTTCCCGCCACTATCGACGACGAGCCAGTTGCCAAGTTGCTGTCCGGCAAGTACGGCACGCGCATTAGGTTCAGCGAAAACATCTGTGGGTCCCGCGGTGTTGCCGCCGACCACGCTAACGACGGGAATGTTTGCGGCTTTCGCTTTTGCCATTCCCTCCCCAACAATCTTTGAGTCGATGGCGATGAGAATAATGCCATCGACCTTCTGCGTAACCGCTTGCAACATGGCGCTGTTGTAAATGGAGGCCTGTCCCTGGCCGTCGATCATTTTGACGGTCCACCCAAGAGCTGCCGCCGCGTCCTTGACCCCGTTACCGATTCGCTGGCAGCCTTCGGCTGCAGCCGCACAAAGAATCACCGCGATCGTCTTTGACTTCGCGATCGGGGGGCTGCTCGTGGGGCCCTCAAATGTCGTCAACTGCTCGGCTGCTGTCGCCGCGGTTTTGAAGGGAGCCAGGTCCAGAGTCCCTGATGTCTGGGCAGTCGAGGTGCCCCCGCAGGCCGTCGCGACCAACGCAATGACCGTGGCCGCGAACCCCAACCGGTAACGGCTAGTGGCAATCCCACGCATAGTCTTCCTCCTCCCTGATTGGTTAAGCACGTGTTTCCCCCCTCCGTGCGGATGTGTTAGCTGGGTTCAGGTGGCCATGGCTGTCCTTTCGCTTCCAAGGAGTTGCCTGGCCGCTTCAAGAATGTCCTGCTCTGCTGGAATCCACCTCCTCTCCAAACTCTCGGCGAATGGAATCGGCGTATTGGGAGCAGAGATGACCACCGGGGCCGCATCAAGCCAGCTGAAGCATTCCGTCACGAGCCGGCCGACAATCGTGGCCGCCCAACTCCCGGCAAAAGGCGATTCCTGCACCATCAGGATCCGCCCCGTCTTCTTAACGCTCCTCTTCACCGTGTCGAAGTCAAAAGGCACAAGGCTGCGCGGATCAATGAGCTCAACGGAAACGTTTCTCGCTTTCAGGGTCTCGGCTGCCTTTTGCGCGCGCTGTCGCATGACCTGAGTGGCAAGGATGGTCAGATCAGTCCCTTCTCTAACGATCGCCGCGGAACCAAGTGGGACCAGCACCTCACCGTCGGGCACGTCGCCCTTCAGCGTGTAAAGCGCCTTGTGTTCGAAAACCAAAACAGGGTCGTCGGAGCGAATCGCTGTCTTCAGCAGACCGAGGAGATCGGCTGGCGTCCCTGGGGTGGCGATCTGCAACCCCGGGATGTTCAAAAACCAGTTCTCGGTGGCTTGAGAATGCTGGGCTCCGAAACCGAGGCCTGCACCGCCGACCAGGCGGATGGTGACGGGGACCTTGACCTGCCCACCTGTCATGTAGCGATACTTGGCCAGCTGGTTGGCGATCTGATCGAATGCCACGGCAGCGAAGTCTGCAAACATGAGTTCAGCGACTGGACGGAGCCCACTCATCGACGCGCCAATCGCAGCTCCGATGATCGCCTGTTCCGAGATTGGTGTGTCCCGGACTCGCTCCGGCCCAAACGTCGCCAGGAGTCCTTCGGTCGCCTTGAAGACGCCACCGGCGGCAGCGACGTCTTCACCCAGCAGGACGACTCGACGGTCGCGAGCCATTTCCTCCGTTATGGCGCGAGCCGCTGCCTGACGATATGTCATTTCAGTCATGCTGTCCCCTTAGACGAACACGTCCGTGAGTACTGCCTCTTCAGTAGGGTCGGGTGAGGCGGTGGCCCATTTGATGGCCTCTTCTACAGCCTTCTCGGAACTAATGCGGACGGACAGAAGGGCGTCGTCCGCGATCCCGAACCGCTCTTTCAAGAGAGCCTCGAATCTGGGGATAGGATCCCGGGCCAGCCACTGATCGACTTCTTCTTGAGGTCGGTACTTAGCGGGATCAGTTCGCGAGTGGCCGCGATGTCGATAGGTCAGCGCTTCGACAAATGTGGGGCCATTTCCTGCACGAGCACGATCCACAGCGTCGCCGACCACCTGTCGCACAGCCATGACGTCATTTCCATCGACCCGGACGCCAGGCATCCCATAAGAGGAAGCCCTTATGGATAGATCATCGATCGGGGTAGTCAGCCTCAATGGCGAGTACTCGCCGTAGAGGTTGTTCTCGCAAATAAATACCACGGGCAGGGCCCAAACACCGGCAAGATTCAGCGATTCATGAAAGGACCCGATGTTCGTCGCCCCGTCTCCGAAGAACGCCAACGTTACGGCATTAGTCTTCAGGTACTGTGCCGACCAGGCGGCTCCATTGGCAACGGGCAAGCCGGCACCGACAATGGCAAACGAGCCAAGGACGCCATGGGAGACGTCGGTCAGGTGCATGGAGCCGCCTTTGCCATGGCAGAGGCCCCCGGAACGGCCCATGATTTCTGCCATCGTGCGATCCATTGGCGCCCCCATGGCCAGGACGACTCCGTGACCGCGATAGGTGCACGTCACCGTGTCGCCAGGTCGGAGGACGCTGCAACTCCCAACCGCTACAGCTTCCTGCCCCTGACATAGGTGGGTGGTTCCGCGCACGACTCCCTCCAGGAAGAAGCGCTGGACTTCATTTTCGAACAGGCGAATCTCGACCATCTTGCGGTAAAGTGCGACCTCGAAGGTTTGCGTGCCCGCTCCTAACCCTCCCTCTGTCATCTGCTCCTCCACTCGACTATGCAAGGCTGGTGACGAGATCCCTTGTAACGGCGTCCGCTTCGCGAATCAGCACCGAACAGGCTGTTTTGTGAACTTCCGCGAACCGAGTCGCCGGAATCGTTATGGTCAGGGCGACGGATGCCGACCCGGTGCCATCCAAAACCGGCGCGGCAATGCAGCACACGCCTTCGACAAACTCTTCCCGGTCAATTGAGTAGCCGCGTCGTCGAATTGCCTCGAGCTCTTTTCTGAGGGCTGCCGGTTCCACGATCGTTCGTCCGGTACGGGGTTGCAGCGGAGTTCGGGCCAGGTATTCATCCAGGCGGTCCGGGGGACCAAACGCCAGAAGCACTTTGCCAGACGCTCGCGCGTGGGCATGACCCCGGACCCCGATGTGGAGGCCGGTCACGCGTACTGCTCGCCGCCCTTCCGCCACTCCCGCGATGGTGACGTCGCCCTGGTGCCAGCGGCTGACGTACGCGGTTTCCTCGGACACGGCCGCAAGTCGATGCATTGCGGCAAGGCTTGCGGGGCTGGGCCTTAGGTGCCGATCGTATTGGGAGTAGAGCTCCGCCACCTTTGAGGAAAGCGTGAAAGCGCCATCGTCTTTCCTCAGGTAGCCGGCGTGGACGAGCGTATTCAGTAAGTGGTATGTCGTGGCCATGTGTAGGCCACTGGAGGCGGCCACGTCCTGAGCCTTTAGGGGGGCCTGATGGCCGGCTACGAGCTCCAGGATCGACAAACCCCTGGTCAACGACTGAACGATGTCAGTCGGAGCTGGATTCACCATTTGAAATGCTTTCTCACCATTCTGATTGTGCTCCATCATAGGCTCATCGGTATCGCCGGATGGATCGGTTGCTCACCACCATGCCGAGCTTCAACAGCTCGCCGCGGGTGCGCTCGGTCCCCCAGAGGGGATTCTCCTGGGGGATCCGGCCGATGAGCGTCCTCAACTCGGCGCGGAGGCCGGGTCGACCGAGTCGAGTTCGGGACCTCCATGTCCAATACAGGCGCCAGCCCTTCTGGTGCCACGGCAGAACCGTCTCCGGCTGGACCACACGGAGATGCTGTCGCCAGCCTTTGGGCTAGAGGCGGCGAATCCACACCCACAGGACACGATCGGGGCCACGTAGGCGGGGATGCCGGTTGGTGCGCAGCGCCACCTGCAGCTGATGGCGGAGGAGCAGGTTCTCGAGCGCAAGATCGCGGCGCGATCGGACGGCAACGACGAACGTACGAAGCACAACGAGGAGGAATTCGGGCATCCGCCA
>CAAGKR010358548.1_pt1 | contig 10182 bp, 12 predicted proteins | sample 2556971 | NCBI WGS metagenome assembly CAAGKR01 (sample SAMEA5207829, study PRJEB30636) | soil metagenome | biome: forest; feature: boreal; material: soil | place: USA | collected 2011-09 | depth 1 m
CGCGACCGAGCGAATGACGCCAGATTTTCTCATTTCAGAGTGCAGCGGAAACCCGTCGATTTTCCAACGAACGAACCTGAGAGTAAATAGTAGATTGACACTATGGGCGTAGTTGCCTAGCCCGCGTAGGGGCAGATGTCTCATCTGCCCAGCGCAGCGGAACTCCGCTCCCGTGACTAGTAAAGCTTCGCTCGCCCACCCTGAGGGGGACGGCCGAATCCACATTTGTCTTTGATTCTCGCCATCATAAATCTCTTGCGTTCCGCAGTGATGAGTGTAAGTCTCACAGCGGAGAAAGCGACTCATGTGCTTTTCAGCGACGGCGAACTTTGTCGGCAGCGGAGTTCTCGGCGCGGTCGGCGTAGTCACATTGACGAAAGTGAAACACAGGCGCGAGCTGCTTTTCGCGGCGCTGCCCGTGCTATTCGCCATTCATCAGTTCATTGAAGGATTCGTCTGGCTCGGCCTGGACAAAATTCTCTCGCCAATTGTGGCGCACGACATGGGCGCGGCGTTCATGCTCTATGCGCAGGGACTGCTCCCTTTCCTGCTGCCGCTTAGCGTGTATCTTTTCGAGCCCGACAAGAAGAGCCGAACCCAAATGCTGCCGTTCGTCGCGCTCGGCCTGGGAACCACGCTATATATATTGTGGGCGTTAACGGCGTATCCGCTACAGCTATACGTCAGGGGAGACAGTATCGTGTACATCAACCAGGCGACGAACAATACGGCGGTTGCGGTGATTTATGTGATTGCAACCTGCGGCTCGCTATTTTTCTCGAAGATAAAATGATGGTAGTCTTCGGCGCGGCAAACCTGGCAATTCTTCTGGTCGTAATGGCATTCAAGCGCTACGCCTTCACATCGCTCTGGTGCGCGTACGCAGCCATAGCAAGCGTAATCATCCTCGCGTATTTCTGGAAGAGTAAAGAGGCGCGGCCGTTCCGCTACGCGTAGGCAGTTGAGTTGAAATTGCAGGATGTTGCAGATTCGCCATGTATTCGCCTATCCTAAGCTAGGCTTAGAGGCGGACGATGCGTATAGAAGATTGCGAGACTGACGGAGCATCGGTTTGGATATCGGCTCCTTTGGAACGCGACGAAGCCGAAGCGGACTGGGTTGCGGCGAATGAAAAAAGAGTCGTCCCGTCATCCTTGATGCGACTCTACTGTCGGGCAAATTTCCTCACGTTTAGCGGAGCACCAAGGTTTCTGGCCGACGCCGGCCACCAGTTGTTCAGCTACTTCGGTTTGATGTTGCGAGGGGTGAAAGGAAGCCTCACAGACGCTGATGAGGAGCTTGTAGGATTCGACCGCGAGGAGGCGAAGGTCTACGATTACGGTAAGAAATTCAGAGGGGAGCCGTGGGACGCTGAGGCACCTGCTCGATCAAAAAGACATCTGCGATTGGTGCTGCTCTCGCTGTGTGCGAGTTTGGATTGCATCGCGGAATTGACTGCCCTTCTGCTACCCCGCACGATTCCGAGCCTGAAACTGGGAAAGGCACGGTTTAACAGGATAGAAGAATGGCTAAAGTTAGAAGAGCCTTTCCGGCAAGCGATCATTACTCCTCGACAATCCAAGGCTAGAGATCTATATGTGGCACTGAGGCCCTTGGTGGAATGCCAAGGCGAGGAACGTGAATGGCTTCCACTGGCAAAACTCTTACCAAACAAGGCGGCGCACCTGGGCACAGATCATTTTCGTGAAATGGGATTTCACGACAACAAGAGAGTCTTTTACACCTTCCTGCCAAGGAGATGGCCTCTACTTTGGGAAGAACACGTTAAGGTTCGAAACGATTCGGAGGTACCCAACGAAGTGCTCAAGATGGAGCAGGTCATAGCTCCGCTAATGCGCGAGGACAAAATCAGTTACCTTCACGGCCTGAGGGCGAGGGTAACTCTCCTAGTTGAGGCCGCGACGGCGGTGCTCGAATCAGCATATGCGGAATTTGAGCAATTCGAAGTTGACGTTGAGTTGCTTGACAGTCTCAAGCACAGCCGCAAAGAGTTTGCCTTCCAGGCATTTACTGGCGAGCGATGATTCTAGAGGTCGGAAATCGGATTGATGAAACACGCCCGGATCACCCTGCTTCGCGACGCCCCAACCGACCCATCCTTCAGCTTTTAGTAAGATGGTTCTTCCGCGATGCCTAAGAAGCTCTCTCACTACGACCGCACCGGGCGCGCCAGTATGGTTGACGTTTCCGCTAAGTCCGCGACCAAGCGTGTCGCCGAGGCCAGCGCTTTCGTCGTCCTGAAGCCTGCGGTGCTCAAGGCGCTGCCGCGGAATCCCAAAGGCGATCCGCTGGAGGTTGCGCGGCTGGCTGGGATTATGGCAGCTAAGCGGACCTCCGAGCTGATCCCCATGTGCCATCCTTTGCCGCTTTCGCACATTGATGTGACTTTGCGGCTATGCGAGAATGGCGTCGTCATTCACTCAAAAGTAACCACGACCGCCGTCACCGGAGTGGAGATGGAGGCGCTGGTCGCCGTCAGCATTGCCGCGCTGACCGTGTACGATATGTGCAAAGCGCTCGATAAAGGGATCGAGATTCGCGAAGTGGTGCTGGAACGCAAATCCGGCGGCAAGTCCGGCGATTACACTCGCGCCCCAAAGAAACGATCGCATGGCAAATAACGTCAAGCTGTTGATCGTGGATGACAATCCCATGGTTCTTGGGATGCTGCGCGATGCGCTGACTCCACTGGCGATCGTCAGCACAGCCAGCGACGGAGCCGACGCTCTGCTGAAGGCCGTCGAAGATATTCCTGACTTGTTGGTCAGCGACTATCGCATGCCCGGAATGGATGGGCGCCAGCTCGTCGAGAAACTAAAAGGTCGTCCCGCTACGGCGGGGATTGCGGTCGTGTTGGTGGCGACGAGAGTGGATATAGCGGAAAAACTTTCGATGCACGAATATCACGTGGACGATTTCATCGAGAAGCCGTTCTTCCTGAAAGAAGCCACACATCGCATCAAGCGCCTGATCGACAAGATTGCTCTGGAGAAGATGGCGAAGTCTACGGCTTCCGATGGAGTAGTTCGCGGCAACCTTTCGCAGATGAATGTGATTGATCTTGTTCAGTCCCTGGAAATGGGCCGCAAGAGCTGCTCGCTAACCATGGTCAACGCCAAGGACAAGTGCGAAATGTTTTTTCACGAGGGACAGGTCACGCACGCGGTTTACGGCGATCTAACCGGCGATGCCGCCGTATTCAAAGTACTCAAATGGACCGGCGGCAGCTTCCAAATTAATTTCGAAGCGAAAACGTCGCAGCAAACAACAACCTTGAACACGCAAGGCCTGCTGATGGAAGGCTTGCGGCTTCTGGACGAAGCCAATCGCGAAAGCGGCCAGGGCCAGCATGAAGAGGAAGAAGATGTCCTCCTCGACTCTTGATGCGGCGGTTCTCACGGTCAGTGACTCCTGCGCGAATGGGAACCGGCTAGATCAGTCGGGCCCTGCTGTAAGTAATTTTCTAAAGGAAAACGGCTTTGTTGTCGTTTCAGCAAAAGTCGTTCCCGACGAGCAATCACAAATTCAGCGAGCCATTCTTAAATTGACTGCTATGGCGAGTCTCGTTGTAACCACGGGAGGGACTGGAATTGCCCCGCGCGACGTAACTCCGGAAGCTACTCGCGCTGTGTGCGACCGTCTGATCGAAGGAATATCTGAGCGCATAAGATTTGAGGGCAGCAAGAAAACGCCTTTTGCGGTTCTTAGCCGCGGCCTGTGCGGTGTATCCGGTCGGTCGCTGGTTTTGAATTTACCGGGTAGTCCAAAGGGCGCCGTCGAATCTTTGCAAGCAGTGATTGATTTGTTGCCGCACGCTTTGCAACTTGTCAATGGGAACACTGAGCATAAGGAGAAACGGCAGTGACCAGAGACGAGGCATGGACTCTGGCCAACCATTGGGTTGCCGCTTGGAACGCTCACAATCTGGACTTGATCATGACGCATTATGAGGATGCAATCGAGTTGACGTCGCCGGTCGCCGCCCAACTGTTGGGGACTTCCGATGGCAAGGTGACCGGAAAAGCAAGCCTAAAAGCTTACTTTCAGCGAGGACTAGAAGCTTACCCGGAACTCCACTTTCGCATTGAGGACGTGCTCTGGGGCGTAAACAGCGTGGTCCTCTATTACACAAATCAAAAGGGGACGCGCACGGGAGAGTTCATGGAGTTGTCAGCGACTGGAAAAGTGGCACGAGTTGTAGCGCACTACAGTGCCTAACAAGTATTAAACCCTGCATAAGTAATTGCGGCAGGTCGAATGCCGTACTTTGTATTTCGCGTAGTTTCGTTCTTAGTTGTAATTTCACGCCTTGAAACATGAGGGAGTAATATGGCCTCCTTCGGTGTCTAACAATATCGTGCGCAGTTTTCTTCGAAACTTTCTCAGGGCATAAAGGGTGCATCATGATCAGCCGATTTCTATGTTTGCTTTTTGCTTGCAGCGTATGCCTCGCCGCCGATGATCCCTCGCAACCTTCACTCACTATCTACAACGAGGATTTCGCTGTGGTCCGCGAAGTTCTTCCGTTGGATCTGAATACAGGAGTAAACAGCGTCAAGGTCAACGACATCTCCATGCATTTGGAACCGGATTCGGTGATCCTGCGCGATCCTACTGGGAAACATTCGCTTCAGGTGCTTGAGCAGAATTATCGCGCTGATGTAGTCTCGCAACAATTGATGCTTTCGTTGTTTGAAGGCAAAACCATCGATTTCCAACTCAATGGCGAGGGCGGCCCGACGGTACAGGGCAAGATCGTCCGCAGCGGGTACGTTCCGCAAGACTATATTGGCGTTACCGGCTCGCCATATTTTCAGTCTCGGTCCAATTACCAGGATGGTCGCAACGACCCATTGATTGAAGTTAACGGAAAGCTGCGTTTTGGCTTGCCAGGCTTGCCACTGTTTCCTGCCTTGGGCGATGACAGCATCTTGAAGCCGACGTTGCTCTGGCTCTTGTCCACCGACAAGCCGGGGAAATTTTCGTCAGAGTTCTCATACGTCACCGGCGGACTGACCTGGCAGGCCGACTACAACATCGTTGCGGCTGAGAAAGGGGACATCGTCGATCTGGTGGGGTGGGTCACGATCGACAACCAGAGCGGGAAGAGTTTTGAGAATGCGCACATTAAGTTAATGGCAGGGGATGTAAATAAGATACAGCAAGGCCATGGCGGCGGGGTTGTGGGCGGTATGGTCCTTGCAGCGAGGGACGCGGTCCAATTGACACCGCCCGTGACAGAAAGAACTTTTGATGAATATCACCTATACACGCTGGCTCGTTCCACAACGCTGCTTGATCGCGAAATCAAGCAGGTAGAATTCATCCGCGCCTCGGGGATCACCGCGAAGCAAGTGTACGTTTATGACGGGGCCAAAATCGACTCTAGATACAACGGATGGAATTACGAAAACATTCGTAATGACCACTCTTATGGCACCGAATCGAATCCCAAAGTTTGGGTGATGCGGGAATTCGTGAACTCCGACGCCAACCATCTCGGAATGCCGCTGCCCAAAGGGCGGCTTCGTTTCTACCGCCGCGATGATACTCAACTTGAGTTCACCGGCGAAAATGTAATTGACCACACTTCCCGCGACGAAACTGTTCGCGTCTATACAGGCAATGCGTTCGATGTGGCCGGCGAACGAAAGCAAACCAACTACACCACCGACATAAGCAGACATTTCGCCGACGAGTCGTTCGAAATCAAGATCAGGAACCACAAGAAAGAACCTGTGAACGTTCGCGTTGTCGAACATTTATACCGCTGGACCAATTGGGATATCTCGTCGAGTTCAGACACATATAAGAAGACTGACGCTCAGACGATCGAGTTTCCCGTCACGATTGCGCCGGACCAGGAAAAGGTCATTACTTACACGGCGCACTATTCGTGGTGAATGAAAGCGGGAAGGCCTTTAAGGATCGTTCCGCGGCGGGGCCGGGGTTCTGAAAACCATCAAGCACATTCTTTCCCGCTACACCGCTTTTCTCTGGGCGCTCCTTAAGCCGCTTGGGGCTTGGGGAATATTTGTGGTGTCGGCGCTCGACGCCTCGGCCGTGGGACTTCCGGTGGACGCAGTGGTTGCAGGTTACGTATATCAAAACCACGCGCGGTTCTTGCTGTATGTGCTGATGGCATCCGCGGGGTCGGCCTTGGGGAGCATCGTTATTTATGTCATCGGATACAAGGGGGGCGAAGAGCTCCTCCGAAAACGAATTCCAGCGGCCCGCTTTGAAAAACTTCACGGCACGTTCGAGAAACATCCATTCTGGAGCTTGATGTTTCCGGCGATGTTGCCTCCGCCCACGCCATTTAAATTATTTGTGCTCGCCGCAGCTGCGTCAGAAATGAGTTTTGTCAAATTTCTGCTGGCAATCTTCTCCGGGCGGATGGTCCGTTTTCTGACGCTGGGGATTCTGACGCTGGAATTCGGTCCCGAATTTGTTCATGTGCTCGGGGGATTGTTCCGGACGCACTTGTATTGGATATGGATCGTGTTGGCTACCGTATTAGTGCTGTCGCTAGTAATGGTAAAAAAGCGGTCGAGCAGAAAAAAAGGATAGTTACTTAGCTGGCAATCCAGTCCTATGCGGCAGCGCTATGGTCGCCGTCCCCGCTGAATGTTCTTGCCAGCAATAGCAAAGCGAACGGCGTGGCGAACATCAGGGCGGTGAACAGCAAATCTCCCGCAACTGCCCGCCGGAAGTAGGGCACGCCAACGGCGTAGCATGTCATTAGACCGGCCACGGTCTTCGGATACATATCTGACCACGCGGCCCAAACGGCGAAGTTGCTCAGCAGGAAAAACGAAACCGAACTGGCTACTGCCGCGGCAATCACGCGCAGCGGCTTCGCACTCTCGCGAAGATTCGTGCCCAGCCACAAAACCGCCGCATACCACACGAATGTTACGTAATGATCCCAGGTGAACGGGTACGCGTAAACAAATTTGGTGAGGATCACGTCCGACCCTGCCATTAATACCAGCGGAATCCAAAGCTGCCGCCGCGAGCCACGAGCGCCAAAAAAAAGCAGCGCGGCGGCAACCGGAGTGAATCCCAGAGGATGGTACGGGATGAACCGGAACAAGAACGCAAACAGAATGAACAGGTACGGCAGCATAGTCACCTCAGAATGTCCGAGGTACGATTGTGGCGCTTGCGAGGAAACTCGTCAAGTTGAGTGGGATTAAGTGAGCCGCGCGGGAAAAACGGCGAATGTCAGGAAAGCAGATTCCTCGCGCAATGGTTTTTGCATTCGGTCCGTTGTCGAGACACCGAATAGTGACAAAAGGTTTGCGATTCAAGTAATCGCTGGACGCCTACCGCCCCTGTCGCCCCGACCCCCAAGTTTCGGATATTACCTTCAGATTTTTATCGAGTGCGACCGTGGCCGAAAGGGTGCCGCGCCCACTCAGCTCGGGATAGGCATAGCGCAGGTCCTCAAAACGCACGATGTAGCCGGGCTCGCCTGTAACCAGCTCAACTTCGGCCACCGGGTATTTTGCCCAGTCCAGGTAAACACGACCGAGGTAGGACTTCTTCGCGGCCAAGGTCGCAGCAGTTTCTTCCGGTTTATATCGAATTGTCATTGTGCCGCCCGGATCAACATCTGGGACCAATGAGTCTACTGGCATGGTGGCGTAGAAATCGCGGGTCTCGACAACTCCGTACCAGCGAAATGGATTCCACCAATAAGGATAAGCCGAGGCGCGAATGGGATCGGCATCCCGATAGAGCCGCGCTTCCAGGGCGTTCACCGCCCGGCGGTGCTCGTAGTCGCGGACTCCCCAGAGCGCGACCACGCTGAGCAGCGCAAGAGTGGCCGCGAGGCGTCCCTGCGGACCTTTGCCTCTTACGCCGATTTCCTGATTCACGAGAGAAAACAACAGGGGAAGCAGCAAGCCTAGAGTGAGCAGAATTAAAATCACTGGCTCGAAAATAAAAACAATGTCCCACGAATACCACTTCTCTGAAAACGGCCAGAATGGGCGCACGCCATAATTGTTAGTGAAATCGAGCAGTATGTGAGTCAAGCCCGCGAGGTAGGCAAACAAAAACAGCAATCCCCACCTGGGTGGCAGATCCGGGTTGTTGGTTTTGCGTCCTCGCAGCCGCCAGAATAAGTACATCAAACCGACAACGGCGCTGGAGACGAGGAATAATCCAAGAAAAGAGTGCGTGAATCCGCGATGATGGGCAAATCCAAATACCGGATCTTTGAATCTGCCCAGAATGTCGACGTCGGGAGCTTCGGCGGCAAGTGTGACGGTGGCAGTGGCCAGCGCCGTTTTGCGATTTAGGCCCGCGCGTCCCAGACAGGCGCCGGTCAGGAAATGAGTGATTGGTTCCAAGGGTTAGTATATGACGCGAGGCCAGATTGCAGCTATCAGCCGTCAACTGAGGAGAGGCTCAACCGACCTTCAGGTGGACGGCACAAGTAGCGTGAATGCGTCTGGGACAATGGAAATTTCCGCGGGCAGAGTTCCCAACAGTTCACCGTCGGCTTCGACGAAAATCCCGGGTGGTTTTTCCGAAAGTGAGAGATGGGTGCAGACAACTTTTTTGGCGTCGACTAAATCAATGCCCGATACAACCCATCTGGTGCCAAGCAGTCCCCGCAAAATATAAGCCAGATAAAGCAAGCGATTTCTCGTTTTGAATAGCACCAGCCGTAAATCGTCCCGCGACAGAGAAGCGGCCGGAGCCAGTTCCCTCAACATGCCCCCAAATTGTGTGATGCGCACGGCTAACAGTTGCGAGACTTCTTCGTATGGGCCGTGTTCCCGCTGGAAACCGTCGCCCGAGGATGTGCCGTCCGCACACACTGATACTCCCACCTTGAAAGTTGGCATGTCATGGGTGAGCCAAAGGCGCGTCGCCTTCAGATAGTAGGCGAGCATCCCAAGGCGTCCTTTAACTAAGGCGTTAAGCTTGTAAAACAAGTGGGCGTCGACGCCAATTCCGGCAGTGACGGTGAAATAACGTGAGCCCAATTGGCCGGAAAAATCCGTGAACGTAACTTTTCCCGCAGCAATCCGTCGCGGCTGTGCTGCCAGCGCGGCGTGGGCCGCTGGCACGGCTGAAAGCGGGATACGAAGATCGTGAGCCAGAGCATTGGCGGTGCCGAGCGGAATAATTCCGAGCGCGGTTTGGGTGCCGACCAGCGCCTGCAAAACATCGTGAACGGTGCCGTCACCGCCGCAGGCGAGGATGGTGTCGCATCCATCGGCGATTGCTTGCCGGGCTTGCTCGCTGGTTCCTGCCGATGAAATCGTTGCCGAGGCTCCAACCTCGACCCCTGCTGACCGCAAGATCCTCAACACGGCTTCAACGTCCGCGACACGACGCTTTGGACGCCGTCCTGAGGTAGGGTTGTACAGCAGAACTGCCTTGCGCATGGGGGGGATGGCAGGTGAATTGTACTACGCAGGACTTTGCGATCTTTCAGTTTGATGTGGATGCGCCGGCACTCTTTTCCTGAAGTTCACCAGTCTCTCCCACTCCGGTCTTTCCGGCTTCGCTCAGGGTTGTTATTGTCACGCTGGAACTATTTGCAAGCCTTTGCATTGATTTCCGCATTGCATCCAACTCTTGTTCGGTGCCGTGTTGATGGACCAGTGCGAGCACGCGGTCTGCATTCTCGTGCGCCGACCGGGACACTTCAAGCAATGCAATTAGAGAATCCACATGCAGCTTCCACAAAGATGGCGAATTCTCGGCGCGCCTGAGTTCTTCGAGTTCAGTTGTAATGCGAGCGGTTACAGCAACCAGCCTTAACTGCACCCGCGCAATACCAGCCCGCAAGCTTTTCTCTTCGAGATAGTCCGCGCAGTAGGCATCCGCTTCCGCCGAGGATAATGCCAGATTGAAGAAGCGCATCGGAACAATCTGGCGGAACTTGGGGTCGGCTACGCGAACGAACACGCGGATGGATTCTTCAACTTGAAGCAGCTTCGCCTCTTCCGCCGCAATTTGCTGTGGCGTGAGTGCGGATCGCATGGCTGAAACGTCAATTGTGGGTTTCACAATTGGGCGAGGCTGCGGCTTCTCGGGTTGAACACTGTTGACTTTGACCGGATTCCGCACCAATTGGGGTATCCGCCGCAATGGCGGCCGACGCTCCAAAACTTTTTTCAGTTGGGAAACTCGCCA